>Ga0049080_10000231_pt1 | contig 18474 bp, 25 predicted proteins | sample GreLakmeER15MSRF_FD_66716 | JGI IMG/M metagenome (GOLD analysis project Ga0049080, IMG submission 66716) | Freshwater lentic microbial communities from great Laurentian Lakes, MI, USA - Great Lakes metaG ER15MSRF | ecosystem: Environmental > Aquatic > Freshwater > Lake | place: Great Lakes... | reverse complement strand
CCCATGCCATTTATATCTATCTTGAGATAACGCTAAATACACAACTATGGCTACAGAGAATACACTATCACAACAACTGCTGGATCTGCTGGCAACTCGAGATTTGCATCCAGAAATGCTGGATCGATCAGGCCGGCCAACTGACGCACCAGAAGCCAAAACATTTACTTTTGACTACCAAGGTGCATCGGGCAAAAACTATGGCACCATGGTTATTGTGCTGGATTCAGACAACGAAATGAAGATCATGTACGGCGACAATCTAGGCCGTACCATGGAAGGCACTGATAAAAACGAGTTTTTTGACTTTATACAGCATCTTAGCAAAAAAGCCACAATGAATCGTTGGACACATACCATAGCAGATATTAGTCAACTCAAGCACACCATGCAGGGACTTGCTGCCATACAAGAAGGCCTGTTTGAAGGCTACTATGGCAATCGCAACATCAGCTATGCAGGAGAACCTACACAGGCCAGACTCAAGATCAAGCACAGCCAACCACTAGGTGAAAACGATGCACGTTTCCGTCATGTGGAAAGTCTGTTTGTGGAAACAGCAGATGGCGAATGTTTTAGACTGGGATTTAGGAATCTGTCAGGTGGCAGAGCCATGCTGGAACATGTGCGACAGGGTGGCAAGCCCTATGACATTCGTGGTTGTCACTTGACCGAAATGGTAAGTGAAATTGCCACACTCAGCAGATTCAATCGTGCCAGCGCCGGCAGAGTGCTGGAAGGTGTTACCCAAGAAGTGGTATCACAGGCACAGGTCTACTACAAACAGCTACGTGAAAATCTCAAGAGAATGAGCACCAGTCGTGGATACTCCAAATATTTTGAATCTTGGCATCCTGCGGACATTACCGAACAAGAAGAGCTGGTGGAAAACATCAAAACATTGTTTGTGGAACAAACAATTGACACAAGAATTGAGCAGGCACTACCGTTGCTGGCCAAAATACAACAAGGACGTGATATGAAAGAAGCAGAAATATTTGAATCGTGGATCAACAATCTAGCCGAAGGCACCTGGAACTTGCCAGAAACACCAGAGCAACTGGACAAACTCAAAACGCTTATGGCGTCAGAATTGATCGTGGGACCTGATGCTATCAATGCAACAGAGCAACTGTATGACCTAGTGGGCGATGACATCTTGTTTGATCGACTGAGTGAACTAGCAGCTCAAGATCCCAGAGCCAATGCCTTCAACGACACAGAAGTTATGAATCGCCTGGCCGAACTGGGTATTCAAATGCCTGAACCCACAGAGCCAGGCAATCCTGCTGACCCACAAACAGCTCCTGAACCGCAGGCCATGGCCGAAGATGGTCCAGCGTGGGCTAGAGTCAATAGTATTGGCTCTAAACTACCAAAGAGTGATACTGAAACTTTTGGTATTCAAAAGGGCAGAGGTTACGAAATTCAGAAACCTAAAGATTGGACACCCGGTGATACTAGACTTCGGGCAATCCAGCAACTGATCCCCGATCAGGACAAAAAAGATCACATCCGTAGTCGTCTAGGCAAACATGCGGCTCCTGTGCTGCCCGAGCAAGGCGTGGCGGAAGCCTCTGATCAAAGTACTGCGATTTCTCAAGAACAATTGAATCAAATGTATGCCAATGCTAAACCCATGATGTTTATTAAAAACACACCAGTGGCATTGGTTCCGTTGGCAAAAATAAACCAAATTGGTACACCCCAACAAGTTCAGCAAGTTCAACAAGCATTAGGGTCAGTGGACCAAACAAGTTATACTGACGAATACAAAAATAAAGGTTATGTTGTATTCCAGTGGAACGGTACTGCTTTAGATTTATATGTTGCTAGTCCCGAAGTAGTATCACAGAAATATGTTAAATTCAGTGGACAACTACCCCAAGATGAAAAATCTCGTGGTAAGATCCCGTCATTAGTTGCATTAAGTAAACTGGGTATTGATCCTTCTAAGGTACCTTTCTTTGTTAAGAAAGTACCGACGCAGATGGTTTCAGCAAAACAATTGGGATTAGAAGATAAAACTATTCAAACTAGTTGGGGCGAACAAACTGTTAGTCCAGGTGGATTTATGGTTCGTGAAGAAAATGGACATATCTATACTGTGGCGCCAGATGCACAAGGACTACCAATCGGATACTTGCCTGCTCAGCAAGGTGTGGCAGAATCTACAGAACTCAACACCATGCTGAAGTATGCAGGTGTGCCAGTGGCCGAAAGTCGCATGATAGACGAATCGGGCGAAACACTCATGCATGTTCTGGATCGTTTCAAACACGAAGTGGCACAGTTTGAGCAAGGTGCTGACCTTGATAACGACCTCTTCGATGCATTGTATGACTACTATGTGAACAAAGGCGAAATGCCATATGGTACAGCAAAAGCTCGCAGCGGCGATCCATACGAATGGGTAAGTGACAGACTGGATCAAGAACTTGGAACCGGCAATCATACCATGCGGGCTGTACCCGAAGCTGATGCCATATCCACATTCGAAGTCATGAGCGGATTTGATGCACCAGTTGCGGAAGGCGCATGCAACATGACCTCAGAAGGTGCCTACTGCCCAGAACACGGCCTGGCCAAATGTGAAGGCAGTATGTATGAGTCTCGCGAAGGCGATGCAGTTTTGGCCAGAATAAAATCTCTGGCCTTGATCAGATAACATAAATAAATCAAAGAAGGGCGTGTAGTGGCATGCCCTTCCGTAAGCAACTAGATAGGCAAAGTTCGCTACCTTTGGTGGTAGGAAACACAGACAAGCTGTGTTATAATAACTTGTAGGCAACATTTAAGTAGATCTTAAATTTTTAAAATCATATTAACGCACAAGAAAGGCAACACAATATGGCATCACTAGCAGAAATCCGCGCACGGCTACAGGCCGCAGACAGCAACAAAGGTGGACAATCCACTGGCGGCGGCGACAAATCAATTTACCCACACTGGAACATGGAAGAAGGCAAAGAAGCTGTACTTCGTTTCCTGCCAGACGGTAACACAAAAAACACATTCTTTTGGGCAGAGCGAGCAATGATTCGACTGCCATTCAATGGCGTCAAAGGTGAGATGGATTCCAAACAAGTCATGGTTCAAGTACCATGTGTTGAGATGTGGGGCGATGCTTGCCCAATCTTGGCAGAAGTACGCACATGGTTCAAGGACAAGAGTCTTGAAGACATGGGTCGCAAGTACTGGAAAAAGCGCAGTTACATTTTCCAGGGTTTTGTACGTGAGAATCCCATTGGCGACGACAAAACACCGGACAATCCTATTCGCAAGTTCATCATTGGACCTCAGTTGTTTACCTTGATCAAGGGTGCCCTGATGGATCCTGAGTTGGAAGAATTGCCAACTGACATGCTGCGTGGATTGGATTTCCGCATTGCCAAGACCAGCAAAGGTGGATACGCAGACTACAACACATCAAAATGGGCTCGTAAAGAATCCGCCCTGACCGAAGCTGAACAGGCTGCTGTGTCTACACACGGCCTGTATGATCTCAGCACATTCTTGCCCAAGAAGCCCGGAGCAGTTGAGCTCAAGGTAATCAAGGAAATGTTTGAAGCGAGTGTAGACGGTCAGCCTTACGATACAGAGCGTTGGGGTCAGTACTTCCGCCCTGCTGGTGTCAACGCACCTGCTGGCACAGCCGCTGAAGATACACCTGCACCTGTAGCACGTTCGGCACCTGCACCTGTTGCAGACTTTGACGAAGATGTTGCTGCGGCGGAAAAATCTTTTGCTGCTGAACCTGTTGCTGCTCCAAAACCAGCACAGAAAGCTGAAGACATTTTGGCTATGATTCGTTCACGTCAACAGAAGTAATCTGACGTTACACACAGGGTGAATCACCCTGTGTGTTTTTATTTGTATTAAGGAAAAACGAATGGCAAAAGCATTTGACGTGAGCAAGTTCCGCAAGGAAATTACAAAAAGCATTGAAGGACTCAGTATTGGCTTCAATGATCCCACAGACTGGGTAAGCACAGGTAACTTTGCACTGAACTATCTAATCTCAGGATTTTTTGATCGAGGCATTCCGCTGGGCAAGGTCACAGTATTTGCTGGGGAATCTGGCGCAGGCAAAAGTTACATCTGCTCGGGCAACATTATCAAGAACGCACAAGAGCAAGGCATCTATGTGGTGCTAGTTGACAGCGAAAACGCTCTAGACGAAGCATGGCTCAAGGCCCTGGGTGTGGACACCAGCCAAGACAAACTGCTGAAACTGAGCATGAGCATGATTGACGATGTGGCCAAAACAATTTCTACATTCATGCAGGACTACAAGGCCTTGGCCGAAGGCGAACGTCCCAAGGTCATGTTTGTGATTGACAGTTTAGGCATGTTGTTGACACCCACAGACGTTAACCAGTTTGAAGCAGGCGAAATGAAAGGTGACCTGGGTCGTAAACCCAAAGCACTCACAGCCTTGGTTCGTAACTGTGTCAACATGTTTGGTAATTACAATGTGGGCTTGGTGTGTACCAATCATACATATGCAAGTCAAGACATGTTTGACCCAGATGACAAGATCTCGGGTGGTCAAGGATTTATCTATGCAAGTTCAATTGTGGTTGCCATGAAGAAACTCAAGCTCAAAGAAGATGAAGATGGCAACAAGGTATCCGAAGTCAACGGTATCCGTGCGTCATGCAAGATCATGAAAACACGCTATTCAAAGCCGTTCGAAGGTGTGCAGGTCAAGATTCCGTACACAACGGGCATGAGTCCATATTCGGGCCTGACTGATCTGGCTGAGAAAAAAGGTATCCTTAAAAAGGATGGCAATAGACTGGCATTCACTATACAGGACACAGGCGAAATTATCAAGTATTTTCGCAAGGCCTGGGAAGCCAACGAAGATGGCTGTCTTGACAAGGTCATGGCAGACTTTGCCAAAATTAAAGATGAGGTCGTAGTTGAAGAAGCAGGAGACGAAGCATGAGCGAAACAGTAGCAAGTGAAATTTGGAGCGAACTCAAGCGTTACGTGAACACAGTGGATCGTGACGAAGCAGCAGAAGCTGTGGTTGCAATCTTGATTGACAACGATTCAGATGTGGATGATATTCGTGCTGCCTTCAAGAACGATGTGGATATCAAACGTGCGCTCACTGCTTATCTTGACAACGACAAAGACTATGTGGATCCTGAAGATGAAGATCCTGAAGAAGATAGCGACACCACAGAAGATGACCGCTGGGAAAACTAATGGGCGACAAATATTTTCCTATTAAAACGGCAACAGCTTGCCAGTTGAAATGGAATTGGAGTACACTGTATCTTTACAAAGGAGTAACTGCCAGCTGCCATCGTGCTGGGCACGGGCAGTTAACTCCGGAAACATTTGATACTTTTCACAATACTGAAAAAAAGCAATCAGAACGCCGGAGAATGTTGGACGGGCTTTGGCCCGAAGATTCCAGTTGTTACTATTGTCGTGACATAGAACAAAGCGGTGGCTCCAGCGATCGCATGAGACATCTGGCAATACCAAATCAATCGCCGCCTGAACTGGATCAGGACCCTACAGCAGTCGTAGTGCAGCCAACAGTTCTTGAAGTATTTTTTAATAATCAATGCAATCTCTCTTGTTTGTATTGTGCACCTGAGTTAAGCTCAAGAATGAATCAGGAGTATAAAAAATACGGTAAATTTGAAAAAAATGGGGTTGTTCTAGAATCCTTTCCTATTGATTCAGATTATTCGACTATGTTAGCAAAGTTCTGGCAATGGATGAATCGGCACTCAACTGGTCTGTCAAGATTTACCATAGCAGGTGGTGAAGGATTTTATCAACCTGAATTTGAAACTTGTTTGGATTATTTTGAATCTACTGAACATCCTGATCTAGAGTTATGTACCATAACCAATCTAATGTTGGATTCTAATAAACTAGAAGTGTTTGTGCAACGATTTAAAAAGTTAGTCACAAGTGGTAAACTCAAACGAGTTGATTTAACCTGTAGCATTGATTGTCTTGGTCCCGAACAAGAGTATACTCGGTATGGAATGAAAGTAAACACCTGGATTGCAAATTTTGAAAGATTGCTGCAAGAGCCCTGGTTGACCTTGCATATAAATCAAACCATCAGCGTTCTCACAATCAAGACCATGCCCGCACTAATTGAAAAAATAAAAGTCTGGAAATCACATCGTGAGATAGGACATTTTTTCAGCGTAGTTACACCGGGACCTAGTTATCTTGTGCCAAACATTTTAGGAAACTCTGTGTTTAAACAAGATTTTGATTGTATCCTAAATTCTATGCCAACTGCCACTGATCAAGATCAATTGGCCATGCAGTGTATGGAAGGTATTGCACACAACTATTCTCAATCACAGCCGAACAGTAACGAGATTTTAAAATTAAAAACATATCTTGATGAAACTGATCGCAGACGTGGGACAAATTGGGTTGAGGTTTTTCCTTGGCTAGTAAAGGAATTAGAACATGTGGTATAGTCAAGTGGCAGCGGATCTGGGCAAGATCCCAGACTTTATGGCGCACTATGATCGTGAGCTCACAGATGCCAAACGAGATTGTCGAATTGGTGGCATTGTCGAAAACAACATCAAGCTGCTTCCGGGCATAACTGAGCAGAGATTCTACCAGCTTCAGGAAGTAGAAGCTGTGTTGAATCTGCTGAACATTCAGTTGCGCAAGATTCGTCGCAAGCACTTTCAAAAGTATCTGGAAGGTTACAATCGTGCTCTCAGCAGCAGAGATGCTGAAAAGTATGTGGACGGCGAAGATGAAGTGATTGATTTTGAAACCATCATCAATGAAGTGGCCCTGTTGCGCAATCGCTGGCTGGGTATCATGAAAGCACTAGAAAGCAAGAACTTCATGCTGGGCCACATTGTTAGACTTAGAGCAGCCGGCATGGAAGATATTCAAGTTTAAGGAAATTAATGAGTTATTTATTTACAAGTGAATCGGTGTCAGAAGGGCACCCAGATAAAATTGCAGATGCAATTAGCGATACAGTACTAGATCTTGTGATGGCCAAACAGGATTCTGCACTAAGATGTGCATGCGAAACCTTGGTAACTACCAATCGTGTGGTGATTGCCGGAGAGTACAAAGGTGTACTACAGTCTGAAGATGTTGATGTTGCTGTGCGAAGTGTTATTAAAGAAATTGGATATGAGCAATCAGGATTTGATTGGCGCACAGTAGAAATCACAAACTTGCTACATGGGCAAAGTGCTGACATTGCACTTGGCACAGATTCGTTTGGTGCCGGAGATCAAGGCCTGATGTTTGGGTATGCCTGTAATGAAACTGCAAATTTTATGCCAGCAGCCGTTTACTGGAGCCATCGCATTGTTGAACAACTGACAGAAGTGCGCAAAACTCAGGTGGTTGATTGGCTAGGACCTGACGCTAAATCGCAAGTTACATTTGAATATCATGATGACGGCACACCTGTACGCATAGCCAAGATCGTGTGCAGTACTCAACACAGTGATTTGGTGGATATTGATCATGTTCGACTAACAGTAAAAAATATTATTCTTGGTGTATTGCCTGCAAAATACATTGATAATTCCACAGAGTTCTACATCAATCCCACAGGACGCTTTGTCATTGGCGGACCCGATGGGGATACAGGATTAACTGGACGCAAAATTATTGTGGACACATACGGTGGATCTTGCCCACACGGTGGCGGCGCTTTTAGTGGCAAAGACCCCACCAAGGTAGATCGCAGTGCAGCCTACATGATGCGTTATCTTGCCAAGAATATTGTGGCCAGCGGCCAGGCCACCCGTGCCACATGTCAGATCAGTTATGCAATTGGAGTTGAGCAACCCATGAGCTTCTATGTACAAAGTGATGGCAACAGTCAAGCCATCACTGATTGGGTACAAAACAATGTGGACCTAACCCCTGCAGGAATTATCAAGAGATTTGATTTGTTCCGTCCAATTTATGGATCAACTACCAATTATGGACACTTTGGCAAAGACTATTTGCCGTGGGAAAAACTAGACCTGATCTAATCAGTGTTTAAATACAAGTATGAAAATTGTACTTGTAACTGGGGGATTTGATCCCCTACACTCTGGACACATTTCCTATCTAGCAGCAGCCCGCCAACTTGGTGATCGACTGGTAGTGGGAGTAAATTCTGACGCATGGTTGAGTCGTAAAAAAGGCCGACCGTTTATGCCTGCGGTTGAGCGTGTGGCAGTGATAGAAAATCTACGCATGGTAGATCACTGTATCCTGTTCAACGACGATGACGGATCCGGAATTGAAGCCATACGCAATGTGCAGATGTTGTATCCCCGGGATGAAATCATCTTTGCCAACGGCGGTGATCGCACAGCAGTCAATATTCCTGAAATGGTGGTGCAAGATGTGATTTTCAAATTTGGAGTAGGCGGCGACGATAAACAGAATAGCAGCAGCTGGATACTGGAAGAATGGAAAGCCCCAAAGACTCAACGAGCCTGGGGCTACTATCGTGTGCTGCACGAAGTTGATAATCATGTCAAACTCAAAGAACTCACAGTCATGCCGGGTCAGCGACTCAGTATGCAACGACACTCAAGTCGTGCAGAGTTCTGGTTTGTGGCCGAAGGTGAAGCCACAGTCTACACTGTGGATCCTCACAGCACTGAATATGAACTGATGGCAAGTCCCGCACGGCATCAATCCGCCTGGATAAAATTAAATGAGTGGCATCAGTTGTGCAACGAAACTGACCAACCCTTGAAGCTGATTGAAATACAGTACGGCGAGGACTGTGCGGAAACGGACATAGAACGAAAATGACAAACATTATACCAGTTTTTGTGGGCTACGATCCCAGAGAAGCCATAGCATATCATGTGTGCGTGAACTCAATAATTAGACACGCCAGTCAACCAGTCAGCATTATTCCCCTGGCTCTAAATCTGTTCCGCGATTACACAGAAACACACACAGATGGCAGCAATCAGTTTATCTACAGTCGTTTCCTGGTACCGCACCTGATGAACTACACCGGGCATGCTATCTTCATAGATGGTGACATGATTGTGCGTGGAGACATTGCTGAATTGTGGAACCTGCGTAATGCTGCACAAGATGTGCAAGTGGTCAAACATGATTATCAAACACGCATGAGTGAAAAATACCTAGGATCAAAAAATGAAAACTATCCTCGAAAAAATTGGAGTAGTGTTATTCTGTGGAATTGTAATAGCTTTCCTAACCGGCGACTTACTCCCGAGTTTGTCCAACATGCCACAGGTGCCGAGCTCCACCGCTTCTCGTGGATAGATGATGCTCGCATTGGCGAACTACCTAAAGAATGGAACTGGTTGGATGTGGAATACGAATGGAACCCACTGGCAAAACTGGTTCATTACACACTGGGAACTCCTTGTTTCCATGAGTTTGCCGATCAAGGTGACTTTTCGGATGAGTGGCATCGAGAACGTATCTTTACAGAATACTGTCAACAGCGTGATATAAAATGATCGATCAAGAGCCACTAGATGATGACTGGGTAGAACCGCCTGCACCACCGGTGCCCTTGAGCATATTTGATCAAGCACCACCGGACGTCACAGTACTGTTCGAAAACATTCTGAAATACCGTGTGGACCCGGCAGGACTGGTGTATGGTATTACCTTGCCGCTACTGACACAACAACTGGCTGCATTGCCTGTCAACAACATAGTGAGTACCGACAGCGAATACAGATACGAAAGAAAGGGTCACATGTACGATCCCATACTACAAAGTTTTGTGCAAGGTGCTGGTGGCCAAATCAGCAGCTGGAGCCGAGAAGAATTCACAGCCACTCCTGTGGTACTGCGTGGCATTACCAAACGCAAGCAAATGCAGGCCTGTAAAGATGCCGGTAGAGACTTTTACTACATTGACACAGGCTATTTTGGTAATGGCAAGAAAAAAACGTTTCATCGCATTACTCGAAACGATGTACAATGGTTTGGTGACATTGTGGAACGGCCCGGCGACAGATTTAGCAATACTGGTGTGCAACTTAAAAAAATGCGAAGAGGAACAAATATCCTGATTGCTCCTCCCAGCCAAAAACTTCTGAACAACTATGATATTGTGCTGGAAGAGTGGTTGGCCAATGTGCAAGAAGAAATCAAAAAGTATTCTGATCGCCCGGTTGTGATTCGCGCCAAACAAGGTCGTAGCACCAGGGTCAACGATGACACCATGGAAATGGCCCTGGACCGTGATGTACACTGTTTGGTCACGTTTAGTAGTATTGCAGCTGGAGAAGCTCTGCTGTATGGTAAACCGGCTATCACACTGGGTCCCAACGCCGCTGGACCCTTGTGCAGTCAAAGTCTCAGCGCAATTGAAAATCCACGTATTCCCAGTCTAGATGAAGTCACAGCCTGGGCACATCATTTGGCCTATTGTCAGTTTACTGAACTGGAGATGCGTGATGGCACAGCCTGGCGGATCCTGAACAATGGTTGATGTGGTTGTGTATGCATCCAGTGTGGCCAATGCGCACAAGCATGAGCGCAAGGTAGCATGCCTTGAAAATTTTGCTCAAGGTGTACGAGCAGTTGGACACAGTGTGGTTGTGGACTGGGACTATAGATGTCAACCCGCCAAGCTGGCAGTGATGCTGGGATGGGCCACAACAAACACAGGTGGTAGAAATATTGCACTGCGAAAAGAAGTTATTGCTGAACAACAACGACACGGGTTTCGTACCATGTGCATTGATGCCAGTTGCTTCAAGTATCTGGACAACACAGGCACATATCTTCGATACAGCCTTGGCGGACCATTTTATGATCGTGCCGAGTATGCTAACCGTAATAGTGATTCCACCAAGTGGCAAGAGATACAACAGCAGCTGGGCATCACAATGAGGCCAACTCGATTCCGTGATGGCTATATTCTAATAGGCATGCAACGTGATGGTGGATTTAGTATGAAAACTCTGAGTCCATTGGCCTGGTTGGCTGACAAAATTCAAGAGATACGAAAGTATACCACACGAGAAATTGTGATACGACCGCATCCTGGCAAGTTTGACATGGCAGACTTTGCCAAGTTTCAAAGCAAAGAATATGTCAGACAGCATGTGCGGGTGATAAATCCAGAACAATCAACTCTGCTGGAAAATCTGCAATTGGCCTATGCAGCAGTGTTTTTCAACAGCAGTGCCAGTGTTGCCGCTGTGTTAGAAGGTGTGCCAGTCTGGGTAGATGATGCCAGTGCAGTGACCTGGACCGTGGCACATCATGACATGAGCACCATTGAATCACCTGAACAATTTAGCACAGGTCAGTGGATACATGATCTAGCAACAGCACACTGGAGTGACCAGGATGGCAAAACTGGTCTCATCTATCAAAAGTTCATGCCTTTTTTACAGTAACATCATAAACGTGTCCGATTACCCAGTCCCATTTTTGTGATTTATCAAAAACACTAATCTCTTCTGCCACAATAGTCACTCCCATGTGAGTGAGTATTTGTTCTCTCCACCACTCAGGCAACTCCACAATCAAGTGAGCATTACGCCCATCGGGTAACTTTTTTTTTGCAGGGTAACAGGCAATTCTAAAGAAACCATACCGTTGAATTTTGCTACCAATAACTCTTAATGTTTGTGCCAGGTGTGCAGGTTCAACATGTTCCAGTGCATCAGTACTGATAACCACATCAAATGTTTGTTCAGGCATTTTGGCAAAATCTGGAGTTCCTGGGTCGTAGCCAGCAGCTCGAATACCCGGATGCAGATCTCTGATAACAGTAATTAGTCCTCCTTGCCCGCATCCAAAATCTAGTACAGTACTGGGATTGTGTTCTTGCATGAAATCTTTGACAATTCTATAGGCTTTGCGTCCGTTGCCAAATTTACCATCCTGGTGCAATCGTTCCAATTGATCTTGGTATGATTTATCTATTATGGTCATAGCAACTTGATTTCCACTGTGGCACGTTTTTTGCCACCAGCGTTTGAAACAACATTTACAACTTCAAATCCATCTACACCAATGTAGTTTGTTGCTGTGCCCTTGCATCTAATGTCCAAGATGATTCTAGTGTTTTCATGTGAATGTTTCTTCATCAACTCTATATAAGTTTTTACAGGATAATGATGTCCGCAACTGAGCCATGACGTAATAACATCAAACTTAACGTCACTGGGGATACTGATGTTGTTTGCATCAATCAGTTGATAGTTCTTTGTGCCAAGTTCTTGTAGTTTTGAATTTAAAAAATCAAATGTGTGATAAAACTTCAATTGGTCAGGATCTGTATTCCAGTTGCCGTAACTGGCTGACTCGGGCTTGGTAGCATTAGTACTGGCATCACCATCCAACAACCAAAGTTCTGTACCGTATTTTTCATTGAACCATCGGCTTTGCCACGCAAAGCCACAACCAATATCCAACAGTCGACCCACAGGCTGATTGAGATAAGCATCTACTATTTCAAAACTTGCTCGATGTTTGTCTCGATATCGGTCAGAGGCCCATTTGTGGGACCACCGTTCAGAATCCGTGGCACCCTTATCAATGTTGTCAGTTGTGTTTAGTTCCATCCCATAATCCAATCATCTCTAATTTGATCTAACTTAATCATGCCCCATGATTCCAGCAGTGCTATGGCAGCAAATTGTCCATAGTCTTTGCTGTAGGCATCATGTGGCTTTTGTTCTATCACCATGATAGGCCTACAACGTTTCACAGTTTGTTCTGCACCTTGCAACACACGATATTCATAACCTTCGCAGTCTATCTTTATATAATCCACCCCTTGCAAGTTCAAATTGTCAAGCCGTACAATCTGCACATCTCCGGTGCCCATGCTGTTGGGATCTAAATGACTGTGCCCACTATTTTCTTCTGTGATGATCATGGTTCCTTTGCTGTCCTGATCTCCCAGTGCCATTGGGCTGATAAAAAAATTATCACCTGACACATTTTTTTCCAAACATTCTCTAAACAGTCCCACTGGTTCGAATGCAATGACCTTGGCAAAACTATTTACCAAATCTCGACTCCATAGTCCCACATTGGCACCGATATCTAATGCAATACCGCGAGACTTGCAAAGATCAATGCTTCTTTTTCTCACCAACACCTGATATTCGGGCGGTAGGCCCTTGTCCACACTTTTCTTCAGCATCTTGGGAAAGTGTGTTTCGAAGTCGGGAAATTGCCATCCATAATGTTCACGCATTTTGAGTCTCCTTGAGTATTGCGGCTGCGGTGCCGTTGGCTAGTTCTGTGGTGTGGAACTGTCCATATGCCAAATGGCAAGCCCAGGCATGACGTTCATCGTCAGTGGGAAACCATGGCGTTTCTATCATGCCTAGATCCAGATTGCTCACAGGTCTAGCAGCATTAGCAGGCGCAGTGACAAACACAGGCACGCCAGCTAGAATACATTCTGTTGCTGCCGAACTGTTGAATGTGACCACAGCATGCACGTCCATGAGCCAGTCTTCGGCTCGTTGTGTCTTGCGATCCCAACGAGATGCTGGACGTTCTCGCACCAGGATGGGTCTGTCTGTGTGTTGTTTCAATGTGTCAATTGTGGTCTGCATCCACTCGTCCAGGGTGATGCCGTAAAAACTACAGGGCTTTTCGTCAGGTGCAACCAGCAGGATGTTGCGACTGTGACGTTGTTCAGGACGCATGCTAATGCCTAGTCGTTGCCAACGATCTGCAGGTCTGGCAACAACAGTACTGTGTTGTAGATCATTCAGCACAACTCTGTGCCAGAATTTCCAGCCATTAGGATTGTCGGGTCCGGGTCTATTGCCCAGGTATCCAGTGTCCATGTAGTAGAAGTCACGAGTGTCTTGCCAGCACCGCTTGATAATCTTGTGTTTCATGATACCTCGCAACACCAGCGGGTCTGTGCTGTCTTCGTACTGCCATGTTTCTAAACAAGTGGGTACCGCACCTGATCCATGAGCAAACATTTCAATGTACTCGTCACTGTTGTTTTTGTTTAGAAATATCCAGGTCATTGCCAGTACGCTTCTGTACGTGGAACCTTAAGGTCTGCTCTTCGGCTGCGCCCTAGATCTTTTCTAGCACCTTTGAGATGGTCTAGATATGCGCCCCAGTCTGAGTTGATCAGCGGATGACCTTCACCAGTGATCAAATCACCGCTCCAGTCCAGTTCTTTTAATGCGCATTGAGTTCTCACATGATCAAACACAAAACTGTCGTGCCATTCTGCCAGAGTAAAGATACCGGTCTCTGCATGATCATATACCGTTTGAAATTTTTGTAGAAAGTCTTGGGTAGCAGTACTGGCCAATTTCATTGCATACAATCCACATTCGGTGTATTTGCCACGACGGCCCAAGAAACAAAGATCCTGAGATGCTGGGCATAACCGATCAAGGTCGGCTACAGTAACAGGACTATGGCAAACAGTATCGGCATCCATCCACAACAACCAATCAGTTTGCGTGTGTTTAGCACAATGGAAAATACTGTAGACCTTGTGAGAAAAGCGCACAGCGTCCCATTTGAATCCTTTGCCTGAATCCTTGCGGCGTGCTCGAGCAGGATCGGCACTGACATCGCCATTGGCCTTGGGCACATCTCGCCACTGAGCTTTGAATGCCGCTAGTTCGGGACTTGCTGCCACAAGATCATGCACTGTCAAATTGGCCGCAGATTCGGTTACAGTACAGTTTTCAGCATACACAATCAGGTCTACTTCGGCAGGCCAAGTTTGCAAAAAGGTCTGGATCATGCGATGTCCGTATTTCTCGTAGCCAGCGGCATTAAAAGTGGTAACTACACAGTATCTCATAAGTGTATTTACAGTGATAAAAAACATCGCATATTTTCCGGCTCAATGCGCCCAAAACTCGGGACCTGTCATGGGGGCAGTACTAGATAGTCTGCAGGCTCGTGGAATACAAACACAAGAAAACTCCATGAATTCAGATGCAGTGGTCATATGGAGTGTGCTGTGGCACGGACGTATGGCCCAAAATCAACAGGTATATCAGCACTATCGTGCGCAGGGAAAATCTGTGATAGTGATTGAAGTTGGTGCGTTGTATCGTGGTCGCACCTGGAAACTGGCGGTGAACAATGTGACAAGTCAAGGCTATTATGGGCACGAAACCAATCTTGATCTGGACCGTCCAAGAAAACTAGGCACCAGTCTAGCAGTCAATCACAGTGCAAACCCTGCTGTACTGATAGCAGCACAGCACAATCGCAGTCATCAACTGAACGGAGTAAACCAAGAAGCCTGGATCACAGATACTATCCGTGAGTTGCGCAAGCACACTGACAGACCAATTCATGTACGGTCGCATCCTAGGTCTGCGTTGCAATGGAATCGATTACCGTCTGACATAGTACCGGTTCGGCCAGCACGACTGAGCAACACCTACGACGGTTTTGACATGCATTTTGATTATCATGCTGTGGTCAACTACAACTCAGGACCGGGAATCCAAGCAGCTATTTCGGGCACAAGACCCATAGTAAATACTACCAGTCTAGCATATCCAGTTGCTCATGCAATAGCACAGATTGACCAACCCTACTTGATCAATCGAGATCAATGGCTGATAGAAATATGTCACACTGAATACACTGTGGAAGAATTACAAAAGGGCATATGGCTAAAAAGAATAGAACCAGCACTGACGGCATAGTTGATTGTGCCTGTGTGATACACAGCACCGGATATGATTGGCAGTATGTGGAACGACTCTACAACATGCTGATGCGTGTGTTCCCTGGCGGCATACGCATGCATGTGTACACCGAACATGACAGATCAGTACCGCCACACATGATCAAACATGTGCTGGATGACTGGGGCATGGGCGGTCCCAAAAAGTCCTGGTGGTACAAGATGCAGTTGTTCAATCCTGAGCACTTTGCTGGAGACCTGTTGTATCTTGATCTTGATGTGGTGGTGGCACGTGAACTGGACTGGGTCACGGCCCTGAACACCAGTTACTTCTGGGGCATACGGGACTTTAGATATCTGCAACGACAGAACTCAACCACACTCAACTCCAGCATGATGTGGTGGAATGTCGCCAAGTTTTCTTGGATCTGGAACGATCTTTTGACCAAAGACATTCGGCAAGTGGCCAAGCAGTTTCCCGGAGATCAAGATTATCTAGGTCATGTGCTGGATGTAAATCAACGTAGATTCTTTGAGGACAAGCGTGTGGAAAGCTACCGCTGGCAATGTCTAGATGGCGGATTTGACTTTCAGCGCAGAGTGCATCGCCGCCCTGGTGCCGGAGTTGCCATTGCTCCTGACACTGCCTTGGTGGTTTTTCACGGACTCCCCAAACCGCATCAGGCCACAGATCCCACCATTGCTGAACTTTGGCGCTGACTTGACCTTTATTTGCCAAAATGCTATAATACACACTTAGTAACACAGGAGCCAACTATGTCTACAATTTATAGCGCAAATATTGCAAAAGCCAAAGTCATTTACTACAAAGACAAAGAGACATACAAAATTATTTTTGCTTTTAATGTACACAGAAAAGTAAAAGACAACGGCGAGATTGTTCACATGTTTCCTACTCAAGCAAAATGTGCTTATGTCAGCGGAGACATCTGCTACGAAACTCTTCAAGCAGACAAAGAACGCATTATTGCACAAGCCAAACAGACAATGCGCACAGACAACGTGGAATTTGTATAATTTTGCAGTGTAATGGGCATTCGGTTGCCCATTATTCGTCATTCTGCTATAATACACACTTAGCAACAAAAGGAACTCACATGCTTACAGATGCACAAGAACAGCAAATTGAATCAGTTGAGAGCTATACACACAACTACGAAGCAGAAGCCATGCAGAGCTTTGAAGCCACAGGCAACGACAAAATGGAAGAACTGCAAGATCGTTTTGAGGAAGAAAGTGTGCTGTTGTTTGACTCAAGCGAAGACTTGGGCGGAATGACAGTGTATTTTAGCGGCCGAACACTTGTGGCATTCTACGACTACGAGCAGTTCAAAGGCGTGGTGTTTGACACTGCGGAAGCCTAAATGAATAATGGGCATTTGGTTGCCCATTATTCACCATTGTGCTATAATACACACATACACAGCAAGGAACTGATCATGCAAGATACAATGACCCGCACTGAAGAACTGCACAGCATCTTCTGGGATATGTACAAAGACGCTCATGGTTTCCGTCCTCGTCACGTGGACACTACGGGTTGGACGGAGGCTGAATTCAATCAGGAGTTTGAGCACCTGTCCCGCATGATCCAGCACAACGAGTGTGAGCGCAAGATCTCTGAAGAAAAAGCAGCTCACGAGTTTGAGATGCGAGTGCAGAGCATCATTGCTTGCGGTGCTGAGGATCGTGACATGGCCATGCGCTGGATACACGAAGCTGAACAGACTCGCGGCGACAACGACTACCTTGCTTACACTCTGGGCTTGCCTTATCGTTATTTCAAGTAATAGGAGAAGAAGATGATTGATACTGTCCAAACAGTAGAATTTCAAGGCATCACATACAATGCCTCCCATGGTAGCCCATTTGATCGCGGCTCAGCAGACAGCTACTACGGTCGAGCACAAGATCCCCACAAGTACCCCAATGGTACCGGCAATGCACCTCGTGTGGAAGGCCCAGACATGACCATTGCAGAGATGCGTGAATACTACCGGGGCTATGAGTACAATCAAGAGTCCGGCGAACGAAAACAGTACGATTGACCTTTATTCGCTCTTGTGCTATAATACAACCCCACATCAGGAGATTGATATGTATTGGTTAGGATTGATTATTGTGTCTATAGCCGTTGGCCACCGTTATGAACAGATTGATGGCTGGATGGCTCTGGGCGCGGGCATGATGTTGTTTGTGATTGTGCGGTCCGTGTTCCTTAGATTTCCTGTTCGTAAATAACGTCACTGTTGACCTTTATTCACCCAAATGCTATAATACACACATACACAGCAAATAGGAAACAAAATGAAACAGTCAGCACCGTACACACTAACTCAATACCGCATTGATGTGGTTGTCCGAGTGCCAGGTTGGGCCACCGGGAAGATCAACAAAGGCGATCAAGTTATTCGTGAGAGTGATGAGACTGTGCGAATTGGTATTGCGCGATATCGCCTAGGCGAATCCTACACTAAATTCTTTGGCTATACCCCTACAGCCTAACCGGTGTTAGGTTGACCTTTATTCACCCAAATGCTATAATACACACATACACAGCAACAAGGAACGATATGATTCATGAATACGGAATGTTTACTGATGCGGGCAATCAAGCAGTAGAAAGCATTGTGATCTTGAAATTCCAACGTCAACTCAGTTGGCCCACTGTGCAAGCCATGCTGGCTGCACTGGCACTGGAAGAAGTCTATGCCGAAGCAGTAGACACCGCTGTACGCGAAGCAGTTTACACAGCCTGCTTCGATTGACCTTTATTCACCGAAATGCTATAATACACACATAGCAAAAAGGAG
>Ga0049080_10000225_pt1 | contig 18760 bp, 26 predicted proteins | sample GreLakmeER15MSRF_FD_66716 | JGI IMG/M metagenome (GOLD analysis project Ga0049080, IMG submission 66716) | Freshwater lentic microbial communities from great Laurentian Lakes, MI, USA - Great Lakes metaG ER15MSRF | ecosystem: Environmental > Aquatic > Freshwater > Lake | place: Great Lakes... | reverse complement strand
TCATCACGGCACGACTAAGGTGTGGGCCTCTTGGTGGTATGTGTGCTGTACATATGGTTACATCAATTATTCGTTTGTTGTTCACTGTGAGGCTCCAATTACCTCAATTATAACACTACATCTTGTTAAAGATAAGGCTGCTATAATCTGTGCCGCCTGTTTTCAGTAAATACTTATCGCCACTGTCAATCTTTGATCCGGCAATATCTTGCTCGGCTTCGCCGGTTAGTTCAAAGAACTTTCTTATCTCACGACGGATATCATCGGCTACATTCTTTGCTGCATCTTTTGCGTTGGCTTCATCAGACATGTGATCAGAGAACATCTTTTCGATGTTCAGACCATAAGCCATACCAAATGGATGCGTGTTTTCTGTATTTTGGATTTTATAAGCATAACCATCACCAATTGGGTATATTCTAATGCCTTCAAATGTGAAGTTTTCATCAGGAGCATACACAAAAATATATTGATCTTCATCATCCATGAACGACTTCACTTTGAAGCTCGGCTTGGCTGTTTCGAGAACCTTCTTGATGATCTTGAGGTGTCTGCGTGACTCCCTCTCTTTATGATTTACAAACTCATTAAACTGCATCATGTTGCCCCCTAGCATTGCCTCATTAACATTTCTGGCGCATTTGGAATACACCTCATCAACACCTTGAGATCGTTCGGATTGCCATTATAAGGCGTTTCTTGCCATGATATGCCACTGAACGATGACGAGGCTTCCTTGATGATCTGCTGGTTTGCGGTAAGATACAAAATACCATCAATTCTCTCAAGGAAATCATGTTCCTCTTTTATTGGCTTGCCATCCTTGTCCAACTCGCCAGTTTCTTTAACAAATATTACTTTGAGATCAACAGCGGGAACAATTTGGCCTTGGTCATTGATAAGAGCCTCGGAGTTCTGTGACAAAATTGTTTTAACCACCAGTTTGCCTTCTGTGTAGGCATTACGAAGACTGCTACCAATGTCCCAGCCAACCATGTAGATCGTACCATCGTTTCCAACGACATGGATTATGAAGGCACGCTTTTTAAAATTGTCAGCTATGCTTTCCATTACAATCCTTCTTCGGAGAACATCTCTTTCTTCTGGACTGCCATCTTCCAAACGCTTCATTTCAGGGTCGGTAAGGTAACTAGTTGGATCCTCTTCTTTGAGCGCCCACTTTCCGATTTCAACCCTACCCCACTTATCGTTAAATCTGGTGGATATCCTTATGGAGTAATCCTTTTCGTTGTAGATAATGTCTTCAGTGTTTCCGCCATTGCCAACTTGGGCAGCGCCAATAAGGCTTGCTACATATTTTCTATGCATGTCACCCTTGGCCCCAAGAAGTCCCTTTATCTTGATGAAAACATTGTTTAGTTCAGGCATGGTCTGCATTGCGCTCTGAAGATATCCAACTACGCTCCTTGCTGGAAAATTCGAATCAAGCTGTGCTTTGATTTGCTTGCGAACTTCTTTGCTTGCTTTGTCAATATTGGCATTTTGCCTAAGGAAGCAGATTTGGAGATTGTCTTCAACAAACTTTCTTGGGTAAGATTCAAGATCAACATCTCTGATTTGATGTATAAGGTCAATTAACTTATTGACATCGGCTTTGACCGACTCACGGAAAAATGTGTCTTGCCACTGTTCGAAGGATTGTTTTTCCTTTTCTTCTGGCATATCTGGGGATTGAGGGTCTTCGCTACGATCAGGCATCTCTTGATCTGATTGTTGTTCAGGATTTTCTCCAGGTTGTCCGCTTGATTGATCCGCCGCTGCTACCGGTGCATTTGGGTCGGGAGCTTGCATGCCCTCCGCTCCTGGTGGAATACCAAGACCTTGGGCTGGAGGATTACCACCAGGATTCATGGCTGGATCGCCTTCTGCTTCATTAAGCCACTCTTCTAAAGCTGCGTTATACATTTTATTCCTTATTATTCTTTACCTTGTTGATGGCCTCGATGAGCGAACGCCTCGATCCACCTTCGTTGATATTTATGGTGTTGTTCTGATTTGCTGCAAGATATTTAGGAAAGGTATCCCTCTCCTTTAGTTTGACCCTTGTCATTAGGTCGGCAACTTTGCCCATCTTATCTGACATATCACTCTTTATTTTAACCAAGTTCACAAGAGCCTCTTTACTTGATGATGTTGCATCGCCATCATTTATAACCATTTCTGCCATAGTGTCGATAAAATCGCTAACTTGTTTCCTATCTTCACGGATGCAATTCATTATTTCACCATATATTCCAACTAACTCATCATCAGAAATGACACTTTTCTTTTCATCATCCATCACAGTGTCATTCATTGGAACATTCATATTCATCTTTGGAATAACATTCTGCAACTCATCCATATCTGGCATAGAATCATCATTAGTGAAGTCTATCGAAGATAATTCTTCCATTTTAATTGTTTCTTCTGAATTGTCTGTTTTGCTCATGCCATATATAAGCTTACTCAAGGAAGAAATGGAACTCACATGACCCAACAAAAGCAAAATTCGAAGGTTTTTGAGATGGACAAATTTCATCTAGAAATGCAGAGCTCAATTAACAATGTGCTCGACATCACAAGCAGAATAGATGAGCGTCTAAAAATACTTTACGAGAAGGATGATGAGTATAGGGAAAACTTCCAAAAACTTTTTGGGGATATTAGCGAAATACTTCAGAGATTGGCAACTAACGATGCCCTTATGCCTAATATTGTTGATGACCTCAATAACCTAAAAGAAAAGGTTCATGAACTTGAGATTAAAATGTCAAATGTCCACTCATCGATGAAGGATCATGATGACAAATGGTCAAAGATGGTCGACTGGATATTTAAGATCGTGCTTACTGGTTTGTCTATTTATGCTGCATACATGCTTCAGCAGAAATGATTTCCATCAAAAAATACTAGCATCGATGGTAAATAAGAATAGCCATAAAATGGGGTACTAAGATGAAAAACAGGTTCAATAATTTCATATCTATGCGTGAACAGGGTGAGGAGAAATCCAACTTGTCTGTTCCATCAAGAGTTAAGCTCGGCAAAAATGTCGGCGAATTCATGCCATTTATAGTGAATAGAGGCAGCAGAGCAAATTTAAGAATGCTCTTAAAAGCATTTGAAATCAGCGACCAAGTTGGCGTTGGTTATACCACCATCGACAAACAAGATGGTGAGGTTGAGCCAAAGCTAAAGAAAAAGAACATCTATCTTACTGGCGGGGCTGTCCGTGACCATCTCATGGGTAAGACTCCAAGAAATTACAATCTTGTAACGGAAGCAACTGCAAGTGAGATCAAGATGATTCTCAAGCATCCAGATAACGAATATATGGAGTTGCAACCAGCCGAACCAGAAATAGCAAAAGAACAACGATATAGGAATTTGCCAAGCTCAAGCACAAAAAACAAGGTTTTCTTTGCGACAAGATGGGATAAATCCGGTAAGGAGATGGAGTTTACCGTTAGGGTTAATGGAGAAGACTTTTCCCTTGCAACACTTTCAAAGTCACCAAAAAGCAGAATGACAGACATTGATTCTAGCGATGCAACTGGGTCGCTTGAGAATGACGCACTAAATCGTGACTTTACCATCAATGCAATGTACATACCGCTTAAAAACAGCGATGGCGACAACACAGAACTTATCGATCCATTTGGCGGCGCACATCATATTAAGGGAAAGAACATAGTCAGTGTCAATAACGATTTTGAATCTAGGTTCAACGAAGATCCATCGGTTGCCATGAGATATGTCAGAATGCTTTGTAAGTATGGCGACTCAAGCAAACCATGCAAAAAAATTGTTACTGTCATCAAAGGGAACGACAGACTTAAAGACATCCCAAAAGATATAGCAAGGAAAGAATTCTTTGCATCGCTTGAAGATCCCGATATAGATACAAGAAAAATGTTGAGAACCATGGATGACTTTGGGATGCTAAAAAATCTTATCCCCAATTATTCCTTAAGCGACATGACGCCATCAATTCGTGGTGACAGATGGATGACTCCAGCTTGGCTGATGAAAGACATGAATCCAGATGATGCTATGAATGACTTGAGTGGAAATGGTTGGAATAAATCAGAAGCATCTGACATTTCTTATTTGATAAAGATGCTCAACTGGGCAAAAAATAACTTTGACCCAAATATGTTTTATGACTTAAAAAAATGCAAATGTGGTTTAACCAAGAATAAGATATCCGATTGGATGTCCATGAATGGCCACAAGTCACCACATGTTAAAGCATTCCTAAGTCATGACGATAGCGACCTACAACCATATGTGGATTCGCCACTTGGCAAAAGAGTTAACCCAGCATACATCAATCTTCTTGGCAGAACTCCAAAGGGCGATGATTTTGATATGGCAAGGAGAAGCTTGTCAACCCAAAGATTCCTTGACAAAATCTAATGGTTGTAGCTTCTGTTACTTACTTTTTTGTTTAACACTTGGCTGTGGCTTCTTGCCATCCTTTTGAATTTGCTTAGCTTGTTCAAACCATACCTTCCAAAGAATTGAAACTGAATTCTTGGTTGCTGAATGATGATTCAAAAGCGGACCAAAGTCAACATATTGATTGCCACCAATGTAAAGATTGCTTATCTTCATGAGGCTGTGTCTTGCGCATTGATTTACAATGATGTCATCATCTGTTATGCGTTCAATAATTTCTTCTAAGTATTTGTCTTTGTACTTAGATGCGATAAGTATTGCCGCCGCCTTTACCTTTGAGTCATCACGATCAAGAGCCGCCTTGAACATTGTTTCATTCATCTGATTTAGTTGCCTTGCTAAATAGACAATGTACTTCATGTCCTCGGTAATCCGAGCTTTTTGACTGTCACTGATGTCTAATCCGCTAAATCCGTCAACTGACGGTTCCAAGCCTTGCACTATGAAGCCTGCTGGATTGTCTTGTCAGCCAGCTTTAAGGCTTGGTGATAGGCCAATGTAACAAATAATTGATGTTACAACAAAAAATATTATGCTTCTCATGTTTATCCAACCTTTCTTGATTACATTTTATCACCATTTACACTAATTTAAAGTATAACAGAGGAGATTTGATGGATTTTTTAGTTTGCTCAGAGCTGAACCCGCAAAATCAATGGCAACTTGAACTTATGATTGAGAGCTTTCGGTCAATAAATGCTCAAGATCGCTTGGTAATATGCTTCACGACCAATGATGGCACCAAGTTCATGCCAGAAATGACCAAAAACTTAAGTTCGCATCAGAATACGATGCTGATACCCGATTTTGGATCACTCAAAGGATATCATGGCTTCAACAAACTTTTTGGCATAATCACTGCTATGCGTGAAAAGAGGGTTGGCAACAAGTTTATGCTACTTGAGCCAGACATGGTCATATGTAGAGTGCCAAAAGTTACAGAAAATGACAGGTCTTGCACATACCAAACCAATAACTCATTTACAATTGATATGGTTAACGATGAGTCTGGATTGCTCGAATCCATAAACTCCGACATTGAATCATTTGAAAAGAAGAATTGGCCAAGAGCAATCACGCCCATGATATTCACAAATTTCCCAATAGAGTTTTTTGAGGAACTTGTGAACATTATGGAGAGTTATGTTTACAAGCAATACTTGAAAAAAGGCAAGGTGTGGGAAGGCACGGTTAACGCAGTATTTAATCTTGGACTCCACAATCACATAGGTGAGTACAACCCATACCCAATCTATGATCTAGCATGCTCTATGCATGCAAATAAACTCGGTTACTTTGTAAACTATCATGATGGATTCATGCCAATATTTCATAAGAACATGTTTCCTTATACGCCACCAAATTTTTTCTCGCTCGGCAACCCATTTAAAATTCTGTCTCAGTATTCACCGACACAAGCCTTTCAGTACATGTCGGGACTTGCCCAGCTATACCTACAGGCATAAAATGCAAAAAAAGATAAATGTTGATCCACTCATCAAGCCAAAGTACGAGGAGCTTATTGAACAGCCTGTCGTCATAAGGGTGAGAAGATTTTCAGAGTCATCGTGCGCCGATTTCGCAGATCAGATGAATAGGGCTATTAACAGCGGACAACCATTCATACCGATAATCATCGATTCTTATGGTGGTCAAGTCTATAGCCTTCTAGAGATGATAAGCAAGATACAAAACTGTGAGCTTCCATGCCACACCATAGTTGAGAGCAAAGCTATGAGCTGTGGAGCCATACTCTTTGCCATGGGCAAGAAAAGATTTATGTCACCTAACGCAACTCTAATGTTACATGAAGTTTCATCGACATCATTTGGTAAGATTGAAGAAATCAAAGCTGATGCCAAAGAGACAGACCGCCTCAATAGCATGCTTTTTCGAATGATGGCAAAGAACTGTGGCAAAAAATCTGACTTTTTCTTGAAACTGGTACACAGTCGCAATCATGCTGATTGCTACATGGGAGCCGAAGAGGCAAAAAAACTGAGCATTTGCACCGATATTGGTGTTCCAAGAATGTCCATTGATATAAGCGTTTCTTACAAACTTGAGTTTAAAAACCAATAATTATACCATATATAAAAAAATTAGGGAACAATCAAACAGGAGATACATGAGAACATTTAGCGCTTATCTTGAGCATAGAGACCAAGAACTCTACTCATCACTACTTGGCGAAACAATCTTGCTCGACGAAGGTGTGGCCGACATGATCAAGGGTGTATTTCAAAAAGTAATGGGCAAGAGAGAGACCCCCGATGATATATTATTTAAGATTCGTCGGAATAGCAGATATGTTGACTTCAAGGATCCTACTGCAACTGGGCCAGATGGTCAGAGTCTGGACGAGTTAAAGCAAGAACAAGCAGCTCTTTTAGAGAAGCTCATGAAAATGACTGAGAATAACCCAGAATGGCGAGAAAAAAATGGCTTTAAAGATAAAAACGATATTGCAAATAAATCTGGTATGTCGCTTATGGAATTAATCAATTTAACAAAGAAAGCAGTAGTTGCAGGTGCCGGAGCTGCATTCTTGTTTGCGTTGCTGACTGGTGGGGCGGGACATCTAGGCAATAAGCATGATGGCGATATGGCTCCAAAAATGCCAACAAAAAGCCAAAAGATTGGTGACGAACCAGATCCAGACAGTTGGAAAAACCCAGGAACTCCTTACCCAGATATACCAGGTGCTGATCCAGCCGATCAAGACAGTGGCGTCGATCATGATAATCTTGGCAACAAAGCTAGTAAGTTCAGAACGCCAATGCGCACAATTCTCAAGGGGCCTGGCGAGTACAAAACTCCAATCCGTGATAGGTTGTTCAACCGTTAATTTACAATCACAAAATGATTGCTATGATGAGTGTGGCGGGCAGATACCCATCACACTCTTTTTTTTATGGTGAGATATGGCACAAGAAAGAATTCCTCATTCCACATTTGAAACCGATGCCCATTTTTGGATATTTTTCACGGTATTTTTTATCACTTATTGGATTCTTGGATGATTTGATAAAAATCAGTCTTGATTTTTTTTATCATTTGGTTAACTTAAGCCAATCCAAAACCATAAGGAGGTTATCGTGGAAAGAAAATATTGGATCGTAGGATCCGCAATCGTTTTGACAGCATTGGGCTATTCAACATTTAAGTCTGTAGAGGCTAAGCAATACAAAATGCAAGCCGAAAGACTTGCTTACGAAAACAACATGCTGCTTGGTGAGATCAACATCATTGAAAGCAAGCCGGGATACAATGATGGATACCGTGATGCTGTCGTCAAAATTGGCGGACCCCAGTCCCCAGGAAGCTATCAAGATGGATGGGATGCAGCAATTCGAGTGCTTGACGATGGTTCGTATACGGCTGGCTATCACACAGCAATAAAGCAGTTTGGTTACACCAAAGAAGGCAATATCCGTTGGATGATTGAAGAAGCAATACCCCAAACAGCCAAACCAAGCAAAGAACCCATCAAAGAACCTAAGAAATAGAAAGGATTTCAAATGTTTGAAGAGCAAGCAGCAGAAAAGTCCGAACTCGTTGGCATGGGCGATAATATTGTCAAGTTTTCGAGAAAGGATACCAGTGAATTGGTTTGTTACATGAGCTGTCATGATGAAGATGAATTTATCTTTTTCAACAAACCTGTCACTACAGATGTGATAATAAAGATTGCCGATATGCTTCAGAAAAAGAAGTTACGCAAAGCTCTTAAGAAAAACAACTTTGGTAAGGCGCAGAAAATCGCAGACCAAATTTTTAAATAAATGTCAAGTTTTACACCAAAAAAACTTTTCTTATGTCCATGAAGATTACATGGCTAAGAGAAGTTTTTTTGTTCTATATCGAAATCTTATTTCCATTTTTTCAATCAAAAAAATCTAACGATTTGATCCACATAAACCTTTCTCACTATTTCTGCCAATAGTGCTTATTTCAAATCCATTTTAAAATATCCTACCAACTTTGGTGGATATATAATTTAGCATGATGCGATTCATAGGCAAGGATGCCTACATATTCTTATGATCAATCAGATTCAAAAGATCATATATGTTCACCCTCCAAAAACCGGCGGATGGTCTATTATAAACATATTTGGAGGATCCTCTTCAATACCTGGTCAAGACTGGGGCACTGAGGGTTTACCGCTACATCACACGCTTAAATTTTATTACGATAAAGGCTATAACTTAGACCACTACTTCATATTCTCAACCGCAAGAAACCCATGGAAGCGTGTCGTTTCAGCTTATTACTGGCTTACAAACTTTGGTGGCTTCCGTATGCCCATGTACAAGAATGTAAAGCCACATAAAGGATACTCATTTGTTGATTATGTCAAGTGGCTTGCCGATGATAGGATTTACATTACCCATTCTGGCGACAATAGCTTTTGGTCGCACCCATGTCCAATCATGGATTTCATCTCTGTTAATGGAAATGTTAAAGTAGACTATATTTGTGAAATTGAAACATATGAAAGAGATTTTAAATTCGTAACAGATACTATTCAAAAGAATTCAAAATTGCCACATGTCAACAAAACAAACCACGATGATTTCAAAAGCTACTATGATGAAAAAAGTATAGATATGGTCGCAAGGGTGTTCCGTAGTGACATTGAATATTTCAAATACAAATTTGATGATCTAAATTACAGCGATTACGAAAGAGTCATTGATCAGAAGAAGATTGATGAATACAAAAAAAATAGAAGGTTTCTGATGCATGGATGTAAAAAGCTTTAAATGCCGAGAACTCTTGCGCACCATAACTTTCCAAACTTTGATTTCACAAAAGCACGAAGCGTCTCAGCATCTGAAGAATCACGGAATATGTTAAGGTAAACAGAAGCTTCAGTCTCGCCAGCATATATTGACATAGATCTCTCTATGTTCCATCGTATGAATGTAGATAACTCAGTCGTATCAAACGATGGTTCTTCCCTATCCACAACCATCAGCATTGTTAATGCATAAATGTCAAACTCCATCATGTAGCGAACCGTCTCGGCTCTCCTGGCTATGTTGAGATCCTTCCTAGCTGCACTCCCATTTGTGTAACTAACCCATTCGTCAAGTATGTAAAGTGGTCTGTCGCCCCAACCACTTGCAGCTTGATCTACAAGGTACATCTTATAGACACTACCATGTAAACTTGGCGGAACATTTGACGCAACCTTTTCAATTCTTGTCTTAGGTTCCAAAAGTACAGCTGCACGACCATCTAAACAGTAGAATGCATTGATCCTTCGGCCATCATATAAACTATTGCGTACATTAGAGTTGATGCCATGCGTGGTTTCGTGAGCAGCCGTAATGAGATCGGGGTCATTATAGTAACCGCCATCATCAATATGAGCCCTTATATCCGAAAGAACATTTCCTAATCGTAAATCTGGCTTACTGTACGATTTCACAGATGTCCACTTTGGTTCGGGTAATGACTTTTCTTTCTCGACCTTTGGAGTCGGTCGTGGATTCTCGTCATGTTTCTTGCCAATCTTGCCGGCGAAAGCCCCAATGAGTAACCCAAAAAACATCAACAATGCAAGTTTCTTCATATTTACCTCGATGCCTTAGTTGGAACCACTATGGTATAAGAGTGGATACCCGCAGTTCTTAAAGCAGCCTTGTAATTGTCAATTACTCCACTTCCAAGACATATGTCACAAGGAAGATAGAATTTGATTCCAGCTCCATGACACCAAAAGCATCTTTTAGCAACCATATCACCATCCATATCACTCTTGAATCCCCATGATGAATCAATATTGGTGTTGCTGATCCATTCACGCCGACCCGTGAACGGGTCGGCAAACCAAAATCCTTCCCTTGTATAGCCCATTACCACAACCCAATGCCACATATCGCTTCCACTACGCAAAAGGACGATTACTGGTGTGTCTGCGGAAATTTGCCTCTTTAAATAATCAATACTACCTCTTGTGACCTTACATGTTACACCATTTCGTCTCAATCCCGATGCCACTCCATTTGGAGTGCTAAAACCCAACCTTTCGCCCCTATACTGAGCCGATGTGAGCACATCACCTTCTATTTGTCGAAATGATACTTTCTTGCCATAAAACCTCAGTAGCATGTCCACGCACGCAGGCCCGCAAGTTATACCATCGGGCTGCTTGATGTATTCCGAAAATCTATGGATGGTGTGCATTTCAGGACACTCTATTATAATGCAGCCACAAAGGAGGGCTAGGAACATCATGAACCAAAAACGCATAGGCTACCTCGTCTGTAATGATAGTGATGTATCGTTTCCGAACTACAAATGGGATGTTGGCACTACACATGAGGCCGACAACCCAAACTATATACATTTCGCTTATAGAGATCTTGTGGTTGCCACTATGGTGCAGCCGGCATTAGAGGCCGTGGACAACCCAAGATACTGGGAAGTTGAATTTGGCGAATCAAATCACGAAGATCCATTCAGAATTGGTGCTGCCAAATGTACCGCTATCAAAAGGCATGAACCAATTGAACCATCAGATATGCAAAGATTTAATTTTGCTGCTCTCATGTGTCTGAATCACATGAAGAACGAAAATTTCGTCAAATGGGTCGTTTCTTATATTGATGGAACCGACAGAACCGCAAGGACTGCCGATGCTGTGTCTGAAAAGCTTAGACTCAATATGTACATGGATCTTGAGCCTGGACAAGAATACTTGTCAGCCGGACACCCGCTCGTAGAGGCCGTAGCAAGAGGTGATTTCAGAAAATTCTGTGCCAATTCCGCACATAGAATTATCTGGGACTCTCCGCCAAGCTTAAATATAACTTTATTTGCTAATTTTGCCATGTCCGCTAGCGAAGCGGAGGTGATAGATCTTGTGGGTTCCATGGGGAGCGGAGCTACGGGGGTTATGTAATAAAAATCTTCACTAAAAGACGCTAATTATCACCATTGAAACCATCATTCTCACCAAATTTTGGCTAAAAATACAAACAAATATCAACTTACATTGTGGGGTTAAAAATGAGAAACATAGCCGATAGATGGCTGGCCGAAATCATCAACTTGCCAGACCTTCCCGAGGAACACCGGCTTACCATGGGAAGGATACGCAAAAAAGCTAACCAAATGGTCAATGATGGAATTGATCCAATCGATGTCATGAACATCATATTCAATGAGGCACTAGCTGGGATCAACAAAAGGTTCAGAAAAAAACATGAGGAATAACACTCAGTAAAAATTACGAAGCTTGGATGCACCCCATGGGAACTTTCTTGATTTCCTATTGTCTTTTTTAAATACCCGCATATGATTCCTATGTGTGACTGTTAAAACCATAGTCTCACTCCTTTCGAGGACCGGAGCTAGCGTTGATAGCTCCGGTCTTTTTTTTATGGTAGGTAATCATCAAGTGTGATATGATCATATTGTTCTGAGCAATTGATTAGGGGCAAATCATGAAAATCAAATCTTCCATTATTGCGACTTGCATCATTGTTATCTTGATTCCCATTTCGTACTGCTTTTACCTAGATGCACGCTTGAAACAGACGATGGAACAATGCGAATACTTGAAGAGCATTTCGTTTGTCTTGGATAACAAGTTGGTCTATGAAGAAAGAGCTAATTACAACAATGGTTATAATGATGGCTTCGGTAGTGGATATGATAGTGCAAAAAATGAAGCCAAAATTAAGGAATGGCAGTCATCAATCATTACAAAGGGTTTTGAAAGTGGGATTATAAAGTGTTACTATGTTTCGGAAAATGGTAAGCACATTGAATTTCCACTTAAAAAATGGATTAGTGTTGAGTTCCCATTGAACAAATGGGTTCCAGATAAATTGATGGGTGAAAAGCCATGAGATACAGTGTAAAGCATTTTGACCTAGCTGAACATGCAGCCAACAACGCAACTTCGTGGGTTCTTTCACAAAACCCATCCGACCACAAAAGTTTTATAAACTACCATCGTGGACTTGATACCATCAGTAGGCCACTTAAAGACGATGGAGTTACAACCATATCAGAAGCAGTTCAAATGCTGAGTTCCATGTGGGGATTTGTCATGTATGATGATGAAGTGGATTCCTTTCTATGGACAGATTTGGAGGAATGTCGAAGCGACAAAGATCCATTTCTTGTGTCACTTGACAAGGCTTTTGAGTCAGCCTCTTCAGACAAACCAAACAATCATCTTCTCAAACGATCAAGCGGAATAACCATCCTCACTCTATTAAGGGATGATGTAAGGTCATTCGAACCAATAATGTTGGTGGTCAAAAAGCCGATGTACAACAAATACAGCGGACTTATACATGAAATAGTTGAGTCGGGATGCCCAAAGCTAATATCATGTATAGTTCCAGCTGTTTCTGTTTATGCGTCAAGCAAATAACTTCTACTTCCAAATGATATTCTTTATGGAAGTTTCATCTATCTCTGCCAAATTCGCCATGAAGTTTCTTTCGTGCTTTTTCAATAGCTGCTTTTGCATCTTCCAATTTCAAGAAATAACCAATATGTATTTTTTTATAATTTACATACAATTTGACTTCCCATCTTTGTCTTTTTTCATCCCAAGAAACACCTTTTATCCCAGAGGTGTTATTTTTCCTAAGTTTACTATTTTGAGAATTTTGTGATTGAGTTGCTTCTCTTAAATTTTCGATTGAATTGTCTAATGATTTATTAGTGGCATGATCCACTACTTTATCATCTGTCAAATAACCATTATGTAAAAGGAAAACAACTCTGCTGCATTTTATATCATGTTTTTTATCATTGTAGCTAATTGTACATTTCCAGCTTTCGTAACCACGATTATCTGTACATAGATAGCCAGCATGCTTGTTTGCATGTTTGGTGTTCCATGATTCTGTTCCATCTTCTCTTGGAAGCCATGTCAATTTAGAAGGAGAAGTTAGATCTATCTTCAAAATAGATCTAACATACTCTAAAGGTATACCTTTTATGGAATGTAGTTTCATTATTTCATCACATAGCTAAAACTTGTAGGATCTTATTGTGTATGTCTTTTTCTTCCAAAAGTTCTTTTGGCAACCTTCTATCGAGATTGATGCCAAAATCTCCACAGATTCGATCTCTTACTTTCAAGTCTAACCCTTCAAGCATTTCAAACATTTCGAAATCTCTGTCAAACAAAATCACATCTCTCAACGACTCTATGATTTCACTCCAGAATTCTTCTTTTTCTATTTTGTGAGCATCAACTTCATAAACACATTCTTCGTCATCTTCAAAGTCTCCGATTTCCTCTTCCATTCTTTTTCTTTCCTTTTTCATTATTTCTTTTGGAAAATATTCCTTATATGAATTTATTGTCAATTTTTTTATTTCGTTATCTTGATCATTGACAAACTTTAAAATATGACTTTCGATTCTGGAGAATAAAACATCAACAGTAGCATCCATCCATAATTCTAATTGTGGAGCTTCTTTTTCGGCATCAAACAAATGATCCGCAACAAAATGTATCGCACTGATTTTTTCGTGTAAGGATAAACTTGCGAAAGCATTATTCATGTAGCTTAATTTTTTGAGTTTGATTTTCTTGTTGTTTTTTTGCTTTTTTATATCTGACTTCAGCATTTCTTCCAAATCACCCATCGTCAACTTAACAGCTTTAACAAGCAAATCCTTCAAAGGCCCAGTGATTACTTTCAAATTGTCTCTATCACATATCCACATAGCAAACTCTCTTTCTTTTAAAAAAACGCATTGGGCAGCAACAACACATTGCTTCTTCAGAATTCCCACCTGCCTAGTCATTCTTCATCCCAATGCGATAAGTAAAAATAACAAACTTGAAATTTATTGTCAACACATCTTGCTTAACAAAAAAAATATGCTTTACTACCAAATAGAAAGGAATTTAAAAATGATATATCTGTATTCTGTTTTTAGTTTGCTAATTGGATTCTACTCATTGCCACTCATGATTGATGTGATAAAATCAAACCACGAGGTGTCACACCTAAGCACTATAAAGAAATTCCTCTATTTCTTATCGTGCTTCCTTTTCTTGACATTCCCATTTGTCAACTTCGTAGCTTTCCTCGAAGGAATGTTGTTGCAATCATCATATTCGTCTTATGTCTCGGGAATCTATGGGATAATCTTTATAAGCTTTTCTTTCATTAGTTTTGATAAGTAAAACGCAAATTGCTTTCCTACATAGTTTTACTATCAAAAGGTGAAAAAATGAAAAGCTTCAGCGAATTCTTAGAACAAAAAACACACAACAAAGGATTTAAAGAGGGTTTGCAAAATCCTCCTATAGCTCCTAATCCTCCTACAGCTGGGCGTCAAGGTCCTAATGCTTCTGCCGCTGGGCGTCAAGTTCCTAATGCTGACAACAGCTACGGTGTTTTTTACCATAACCTAATTTCTCCTCCTGGCAATATGGATCCAGCTAAAGCAATCGAATTGGCTGTCAGAAAATTTCCCAAGGATGAAAAAGAAATAAGAGACAATTTTGCGGGAATGAAATCCATCGAAAAATATCCAGATGGCCATGATAATTATGGCTCGTACTTTCAAGGGTTGATAGATCATGGAATGAAGCCCGAAAAAGCAATTGAATTAGTTGTCCAAAAATTCCCCAGTGATGCACAAGAAATAAGAAACAATTTTGCGGGAATGAAATCTATAGAAAAATACCCAGATGGTCATGATAATTATGGATCATACTACCAAGGGTTGATAGATCATGGAATGACACCCGAAAAAGCAATCGAATTAGTTGTCCAAAAATTCCCTAGTGATGCACAAGAACTAAGAAGCAAATTCGCAGCAATGAATGCAAGAAAAAATATCAAAAGGGTATGATAATCACAACTAGACGCCAAAATGTCAATTTAAGGCCATTTAAAACACCCTTTTAAGGGCAAAAAGTGACCTTTTTAGTCGTAAAAGGGTCGTTTTAGGGTCTAAAAGGCCATATTGAGGTGATTTTTGGGCTTTGATTGAATGTCTGCAAAAAAACATCAGTAAAACAGTAAATAAACCATGAACATAAACGAACTATACATACATCCAATCCTTGAAATGGACACCGCCGCCCAACTAACTGGTCCACCAGGGCCAATTATCGCCAATTTTAATCAAATGCTATTGATGGTAGCCAATGATAACACCAAACAGTCAAAAGATCTCTTGGTTCCAAGATTCAACAAAATTGTTGCGCACTTCCAGAAACTAAGCGACACTTGCAAAACGACTCCACAAAGTTGCGCAATGACTCCACAAAATAAACAAAAATATTATCAACAACTTACAGATTACAAGAAAAGAATGGATGTCATCATAAAAACCCCAGATACAAAACCAAAAGATCCTAGAATAGGTAATGAAACCGAAGACATCGCTAGATCATCTGGCAATCCATTGTTGTACAGAAACTACGATTTGGCCAGACAAGCAGCAGACGCAGCAAAGTAATATGAATTTTCTGCATGGCAAAGAATTTACGCTATAAGGAAGTGAACACAAAGAAAACACCAGAAATTAAAGAAATATCAGATAAATACCTACATGAACTTTAAAAGCTGGCTAATATCTGAAGAACTAGAAACTATAGATACTCACATGTCGGTTCCAGAGGAACTAGAAGAAATAGCACACATCATGAAGGCACATGGAAAAACTTGCTATGTAGTCGGTGGTGCGGTAAGGGATCATCTCTTTAATCACTTCCACGACATGAAAAAAGACATAAACGACTACGACCTAGCCACAGACGCACTTCCAGAAGAAACAAGAAAAATAATACACAATACAACCATAGCCAATGGAAGATTTAAATTAGAAATATTTGAGAAGGGCATAGACCAAGGAGTCCTTTCCATAATCGTCAAAGACATGGATGGAAAGAAGAAAGACGAATTCGAAATAGCCACCTTCAGAAAGGAAGTATATTCTGGCAATTCAAGAATACCAGAAAAAACAGAATTCGGAGCGACACCAGAAGAAGATACTAAAAGAAGAGACTTGAACTACAACGCTTTGTTTTACGATGCAATAAACAAAAAAGTAAAAGATTATAATCACGGAAAAGGTATTGAAGACATAAAGAACAAACACACAAGTGTAGTCGGAGATCCATTCCAAAGATTCTACGAAGACAAACTTAGAGTTCTGCGTGTGGTTAGATTCTTCAACAGATACAATAATGACAATATAATGAGTCATCTTGACGACAATACCAAAATGGCAATAGCTGAATTCAAGAACTTAGAAAATGTCAGCAAGGAAAGAATCAATAAGGAATTCATTTCTGGTTTAAAGCAAAGTCAATCTCCAGCTAATTTCATCAAGTCGTTGAAAGATTTGGATCTAATTCACAACATCATGCCAGAAAGAATAAAAATTCCAAAATTGGAACCTCTGGATCAAATGAACAACAATCTTTCTGCTATGATTGCTTACATCCTCAGTGAAGAAGCTCCTAATAGGAAGCTGTCCGATATGCTGATACAGTACAAATTTGAACACGATGTTCTTACTCCTGCGATCATAATTCTAAAAGCATATAACATGTTCAAAAATCCAATGAACCACGATTACAAAATTCACGACATATCCAGAGAAATAAAGAGAGTTCCTTATAAGTCCATAGAATCATTCATGGGTCATTTCGGATTCGAGGATGAATCTAAGAGATTGTTTGAACACAAGCCTAAATACACTGGCGCAGATGTAGTAAACCTTGGATTAAAAGGAAAAGACATAAGCGATAAACTTGACCGAATGGAAAAGGATAACTTCTTCAATGTATAACAAAGACAACCCAAACTACAAATTGTACCTCGCCGGTGTCATTACAGAGAATCAGTATTACGAAATATTGGAAGGTAATTTGCAGCGAGGACAAATTGTTAATGTGGATTGGGATTTTGATAAATATGAAAAATCTTATAAGGGAAATTTAAATTACACGCAAGATTTGAATAGAGATTTAGACGCAGAGATAGAAAAAATAGTTTTACCATCTAGAGGTAAGGAAAAAGATTGTTGTTCGGTTCACAAAAACCAAACTGCAAGATTTGCGTTTGATACAATGCCAGCAAGAAAAAACAAAGGAGCTATCATTGTTGATCCGCTTCCATGCAAGGAGTGTGCTGATATAAAAAAGATGTTACCTGCTGGATCTAGAATCGATGGTAAAAATTTGTTTTTAAGAACCGGAGAAGAAGAAACAGAACATGATCTTTCACGCAATGATGTAAAATATCATATAGAATTACATGATAGACATGTGAAAAACAACAAAGAGTTCGATGAAATACTAAGAAAAATAAAAAGTGGCGAACTAAAATATCCTCAATTTGACAAACCAAAGCCAGAGACAACTCATTGGGAATTGCCAGATCTTAGTCCAAAATTTAAAGACCACTATGTATATTTGGGCAAAAAAGAAACAAAAGACGAAATAAAAGTTGACATATATGAACATCCTATAATTAAAAGAATTACTGGCACATCAAATTACGACTACGAGTCTCCAGATGGTGGAGCTAGAAGTGGCACTGATTATCACACAGAACTGGTTCCTTGGGAAGAAGTAGATCCAGAAGTTAAAAAGTTTGCTATGGATCAAAAAAATAAACTCAAAGATGCAATGGAAAAATACGAAAATAAATTTTTGCCAATGCAGTTAAAACAAAAAGCATGGGAAAAAAGTTTTTGGGAGTGGTATGAAAATCTTTCTCCACAAGAAAGAAAGGCACTTAAGATCAATAGAGATGTATATAATTTGAGCAAAAATAAAATGTCTTCAATTTTAGATAAACTAAAAAACGAACCAGAATTTAATCATTTGAAAAAACAAGAACTTTTATGGGGAATGTAACATGTATAATAAAAACAATCCAAATTACAAACTATATCTAGCTGGAATCATTACTGAAAACCAGTACTATGAGATGTTGGAAGGCGAACCATCAAATCCAAAAGTCATAATATATACAGATCAAAGGTATAGGGGAGCTGACGCAGACAGTGATGATATGAAGGTCTTACCAGCTAATGCTGCACTTCCTTTATCTGATTTGACAATGTGGGAAGATGGTAAGAATCTAAATGATAAAAAAATAGCAGACTGGGTCAACGACACCTTGATTCCAGAACTTCAAAAAAATGGATCGTTGAAACCTCTAATTGTGTGGCACAACAAACAAGATAACAAAAAATATGTAGTTGATGGAAACCATCGATTTCTTGCATACCAAAAGGCTAACTTCAAAGGTCAAATCCCAGTCGTCATAGTTCC
>Ga0049080_10000224_pt1 | contig 18768 bp, 12 predicted proteins | sample GreLakmeER15MSRF_FD_66716 | JGI IMG/M metagenome (GOLD analysis project Ga0049080, IMG submission 66716) | Freshwater lentic microbial communities from great Laurentian Lakes, MI, USA - Great Lakes metaG ER15MSRF | ecosystem: Environmental > Aquatic > Freshwater > Lake | place: Great Lakes... | reverse complement strand
TTTTGAAATAATGTAATTAAATCATCTGTATTCTTAATAACATTTGTATTACTATCATACACAAATGGTTCATTTAATGTATTTTTAACATAAAATGGTTTTATATGATAAAATGATTCATTTTCAACAGTACGAATCGATTGTGTATCATTAATTAATGTTTCATATAGACGTTCTCCTGGTCTTAATCCAATAATTTTAACAGTTTTACCTTTTAATCTAGCAATATACTCAATCATATCTTTAACAAAGAATGATTGTAATTTTGGAATAATAATTTCGCCACTATTTCCATGTTCTAGTGCATATAAAATGGTCTCACATGCTTGTTCGATAGTCATCCAAAATCTTGTCATTCGAGTATCTGTTATATAGTATGTGTCACTTGTGTTTTTCAATAAAGTCGGTAATAGACTTGAAGTACTGTTTAAAACATTTCCATAACGAACTATAACAAATTTAATGTGTTCTAAAAATCTTGCTTTTTCAATCATTAATTCTTCACATATTGCTTTACACATACCATATACATTGATAGGTGAAGGTGATTTATCTGTACTCGTAAATAATACTTTTTTTAATTTAGGTAATTGATAACTACATTCGTGAATACAATCTAATACATTTTTAACAGATAGTAAATTCGTTTGAATACATGCATGTAAGTTTTCTTGACAACGGTCAACGTGTTTTAATGCATGTAAAATAAATACCATTGTTGGTTGATATTTCAATAAAGTCTGTTTTACAAGTATAGGATCAATCGCATCACCTATAACATGTTGTATTTTACCAGCACCAATCTCTTGGTCTAAGGCCCAATGTTTATGTTCATCTCTAGAAAAATTAATTATTTTATATTTATCCTTAAATGTCTCTATTAAATGTTTGCCAAGACAACCGCTGCCGCCAAAAATTAAAATTTTTTCCATTATATAGATGTTTTTATCATATATCTTTTTAAGTAATAAATATTTTATAAAGATATCGAAATTATAATTGAATTAAAGATTGCATTAAGATAATTATATTATTGTAGTATGAGCCAATATAAAATACTCTTTATTATTTCATCGTGTATTAATGTAGATTCTTCTCCATTATCTTATTTTCATACACGAAGTGTATTTTCAAGTGAGGAAAGATTATTACAAACCATTTTTACATTACAGCGATTGCGAGAAAAAATACCACATGCAAAATTATTATTAGCTAATAATAATCATCTAGATGAAGACCAATATAATAGACTAAAAATATACTGTGATGAGATTTATATTTTAGATAACCCTATAGTAAAAACTCATCCAAATAAAAGTTTTGCAGAATGTAGTAACTTATTATACGCATGTAATAAGATACTTGAAAATGGTTTGGAGTTTGACTATGTTTTTAAAACATCTGGCCGTTATTTTTTAATGACCGAATTTGATATTAACAATTGGCCGTTTAATTCTTCAAAAATTGTATCACCTCGTTCTGGAGATGGTGTTGTAAATAATGTTATATATTCTGTTCCTAAAAGTATGTTTAATTATTATATGACCCGTTTACAAAATTGTATTGATATGTGTTATCAAGATAATGATAATTCAAAGCAATTCAATGTAGAATCCAGATTATTTGATTTTAGAAATGATGAAGTTCACGAGTTTTTACAGATACCCGCATATGTCGCAGGTATGTGTGCTGTTCAACCACGTGTTATGTGGAGTTGTTAATATTTCTTATTAAAGACTATCTTATTTTTATTAAATAATGAAAGATATTATATTATTATTTGGTTCAACTGGTATGCTAGGTTGGTATATTGAAAAGTACTTATCTCAAAAATTTGAAGTAGTATCAATAACTCGTAAAGACTATGATATTCTAATCGAAGATTCCATTGATAAACTAATAAAAATTATAGAATTAATTAAACCAACAATCTTAATAAACTGTACCAATTGTTATAAAGGTACATACGAACAACATATACGTATTAATAGTTATTTTCCTATTTTATTAGATAAGATCGCCACAAAATATAATTTAAAATATATCCATTTTTCTACAAATGGAGTTTTTTTAAGTTCAATGAATCCATATCTCGAAGAAGATATACCAAATGCAAATGATACATATGGTATATCGAAAATGTTAGGTGAAAATATAAATGGAACTGTAATCAGAACTACATTAGTTGGTGAAAGTAAAACAAATAAAAATTGTCTTATTGAATGGTTAAAAAGTAATAAAAATAAAACGATTAGAGGTTTTATAAGAGATTATTGGAATGGTGTTACTTGTTTAACAATTGCAGAAGAAGTTGCTAAAATAATAGCTCAAAATCTTTACTGGTCTGGAGTACGTCATATTATATCTGATAATATGATTTCAAAATATGAATTATGTAAATATATTAATCATGTTTATGAATTAAATTTAACTATTAATCCACACGCACACGTATATCGTAATATAATACTTAAGTCAAAATATAATCAATTAACAATTACTGATTCTTTATTAACACAAATTCATAAACAAAAAATATTTACATTAATGAATTCTAAAACAAATGGAACTTATATTAATAAAATAGATTGTCGCTTTTGCAATACTAAAACGAATGATATTTTACATTTAGGAAATAAGTACGGATTAGCAGGCGGATTTTTAGAATCTTTAGATAAACTATCTGAAGATAAAGTATATCCACTCTCTTTAGTTATTTGTCCTAGATGTAAATACATACAGTGTAAGCAGATTGTATCTTCAGATGAATTATTTAAAAAAAATTATTATTATTATTCATCTATGATAGGCACTCTTGTAAAACATTTTAATGACTTTGCAGAAATTATATATACACGATATCCAAACAAAAATACTAAAATTATTGAGATTGGATGTAATGATGGTGTATTACTACATCCTCTTAAAAAATTAGGTTATAATAATATAATTGGTATAGATCCCTCTCGAACTATTTTAAATATAGATAAAAGTATTCAAACATATAATGAATACTTTAATGATAATATTACTGAAACCATTTTACAAAAACATGGTAAATTTGATATATTTATCTCATGTAATAGTTTTGCACATATTGATGATATGAATACAATTATGAAAAATATAAAAAAAATATTAAACCCAAATGGTATTGCTTTAATTGAAGTACATTATTCTAAGCATATTTTTAATGACAAACATTTTGATTTTATTTATCATGAACATATGGGTTACTACACATGTACTAGTTTATATCATATATGTAAATTATATGATATGCATTTAATAAATGTAGAGTATGTACCAATGCATGGTGGTTCACTAAGATGTACTATTCATATGCAACCAACGAAAGAACTACCATGTATTCAAAATTATATCAAGGATGAAGCATATTTATTTGAACCAAAATATATGATTTCTTATACTAAACAGTTATATGATTGGAAAGAAGAATTTAAAAAGGTTATATTTAAATTACAAGAAAATCATCATATATATGGTTATGGAGCCAGTGGGCGGGCCAATACATTAATGAATTTTTGTGAAATACTATTAAATGGTATAGTGGATGATGCAGCAAGTAAAATTGGAACTTATACACCATTATTTAATATTTTAATTGAAGATTCAAAGGTTCTATATTCAGATAATCCTCCTAAATATGTTGTTATTTTAGCTTGGCCTTATTCTGAAGCTATTATTGAAAAACATAAACTTTATTTACAAAACGGTGGAACATTTATTATCCCTCTTCCTCAAATTAAACAAATAACATCTTAAAAAGATGTCATTATTTGTAAATTATATGATTTCTAATAAATATAATTTAGTATTAATTGTTTCCGCAATTAATACTAATAATTTACCATTATCTTATACTGCGATACGCTCTCATTTTACACATCATCAACGATACGAACAAACATTAAAAACGATTGAAAGTATTAAAAAAAATATACCGAATGCATTTATCGTATTAGTAGAAGGAACAGAAATACCAGAAGATATGTTAAGTGTATTTAAATTAAGTGTAAATCATATACATCAATGTCATGTAATTGAAGAAGTTTATAAACATATAAATGGACCTTATAAAGGTTTAGGTGAAGCAAATTCACTATTATCTTATTTACAATCAGAACATTATAAAGAACATACATCAGACTTTGAAACTATTAGTAAAATATCAGGAAGATATTGGATTCGTGATGATTTTGAATGGATAATGTATGATGATAAAGTTGTATGTAATATAAATTATAATAATCCACATCATCCAAGTGGTGTAAATATGTCAACTATGTTTTATACAATTGGAAATAAAATAAAAGCTGTTTTTATTGATGCTTTAAACAAATGTTGTCAACATCCTGAAATAAATAACGGTATTGCATTAGAACATGTATTACCAAATTGTATGATATTAAATAATATACAATTTTATCAAAAATCACTTATGAGAGTTGAAGGAGAATATGGTCCTTGGGGTGGATATGTATGTCATTAATATACCGTTTATTTGTTTTTTCTTTTACGCCCACCTGTTTGTAAATAAGGTTGGATATTCCCTAATAAAATATTCATTTTTGAAGCCAATTTATCAATTGGGTTAATTAAATTTAAATTTAGATTTGTGCTAATTGTTTGAAATTGTATTTGAGAAGCAGGTGTATTATCTAATTGTTCTCTCATTTCATTATATAAATTATATAAAGTAATATATTCATTACTATACTCGTCGGTTTCTTTTGCTAAGTTAGCAGGTAATTTTTCCTTTATGTTGAAAATTGTTTGTCCGTTTATTTTTACAGACTTTAAAGTATCTGCACTACGCTCTTGTAATAATTCTTTTAATGCATTTTTTTCTTGTAATTTACCATATAGTAGTTTAATATTTTCATCACTAATACCAGAAAGTTCCATTATATATATTTAAGAAAACATTTATATAATATTTATCATGAGAGTATTACATTTATCATTTCATTATGGATGTATTAGTGATATTCAATCAGTTATGACAAAATTAAATTTTGAAATACATCATCAATGTTTACATAATATACTTCCATATCATATAACACAACAATTAGCAAATGCTATTTGGAATGAAAATAAAGAAAAATATAACTCTTATGATGTTATTATTACTTCTGATACAGTCGCTTTAGCATATATTTTTTTATTAAATTTAAATGAATTAATTCCCAATTTAATAATATTAAATAGTAATCGTTTTACATATGCTATGGAACAAGAAGTTAAATTCTTGGAATTATTACAACAGGTACAATGTAATTCAAAATACGTTCAAAAAGTAACATATATACCATATACTGATTTTGAACGTATATGGTGTGCCAAACATCATTTATATTTATCAGAACGTTCAATTTTACCAATTGGTAAATATGAACGTCATATTAATAGTAAAGAATTAATGGATAACTATTTTAAATCAATAAATACACAATATCAAGATACTGATAATATAGATACAATCTTTATACAAGATTATCATAATCATATAAGATTTATGAATTTAAGTGAATATTTAAATAAACATCAAATTTCAAATGTATTTGGTGGATATACAGATATTAATGAATTAAATAAATATAAAGCACTTGTTGTATTACCAGATGCATTTTCTAAATATTTTGTATTTGAATCAATTCAACAAAAATTAGTTGTTTTGGTCCCCTCTCCTAGATTTTTATTAAATCTCGTCAAACAAGGTGGGTATTTTTTCAATATTGAAGGAAGTGGAGGACAATTAACAGAAGAGTTTATTAATTTATGTGAATGGTATAAATATCCAGAAACAAGAATATATTTTGATTCTTTTGATGAAATGATTGAGTTACTTAAAAACTTAACTTCTGAAAAAATGAAAATCATTAAAAAATGGTGTGAATTTTACGGAAAAATAATTGAAGAAGAACATTTAATACAATGGAAAAATATTTTTAATAAAATACAATTCCATAAAGAATTATCTTTATAATTTAAAGTATGAAACTTCCAGAAATTATATTAAATCAGATTCATTTAAATTTTCCATGGATGTATGTTATTTTATTTACATATGGTTTTTCAAAAGGGGACTATACTAACTATATAATTGAATTTATTACTTTATTAACAATAGTATATATATTAAAATATAGTATTCAAAGGGAAAGACCTAATAAAGAAAACAATTTAAGTTTTCCTAGTGGACATTCTGCATTGGTCTGGTTTTTAGTTTGGAAAATACCTTCACCTTTTACTATTTCATGGGCGTTATTGGTATCATATAGTCGTATTTATTATTTACATCATTGGTGGAGTGATGTGGTATTTAGTTTTTTCTTAAGTTATTGGATTAATTTCTTCTTTGAAAGATAAGTGTAAGGGAGTATGAAAGAAATTTATCCAAGTTTAGAAGATTCTAACTTTGCAAAGAAGTTAGCCAGTTTAGAAGAATTTGGTATTTTTCATCTTCCAAAAGTAGCTACATTTAAAACTAAAGAAGATTTTGAAGAACGTTCCAGGCAACTTTGTTTATTTGAAAAGACATATTATCAACATTTGGTAAGTCAATATGTTTCAAAACGTTCACCATATCGTAGTTTATTATTATATCATGGTTTAGGTTCAGGAAAAACCTGCAGTGCTATTACAATTGCAGAAGCTTTACATAGCGACCATTTACTAACAGATGAACCACCAATTTGGATTATTTCTCGTAAAGCTTTAAGAGGTTCTTTCGAACAAGAGATTTTTCGTACAACTTTATTATTAAATAAAGATCGTGAACTACAAAATCAATGCACAGGAGATTTATATTATCGTATGATTCCAAATGCAGATACATTATCAACTGATAAGGTAACACAACGTATCCAAAAAATTATTAAATCCAAATATCAATTTTTTGGATACGACCAGTTTGCAAATAATATCAATCTTTGGAAATCTCAAGGAAAATTAGAAAGTATGATTCATAATAAAGTTATTATTATAGATGAAGCACATAATTTACGTAATCTAGATACATTAGATGAAAACCCAAAAAAAATAGTAGAACCTTTATTAGAAGTTTTAGAAAATGGTACAAATAATCGTTTAATTTTACTATCTGCAACACCTATGTATAACGAACCAGAGGAAATCCTATGGCTATTATCGTTATTACTTGCGAACGACCATCGCAAAGGTATATTAGACCCTTTTAATTTGCCTACATTTTTTACAAAAACAGGGAAAAGTAATACTAAACTATTAGAGTTATGTAATCAATTAAGTCAAACATATATTTCATATATTCGCGGAAATAATCCTTTTACATTTGCAATTCGCTTAAATCCACCAATAGATGAAGTAGAATACATAAAGGAGGCTCCTAAATTAACATTAGTTGGAGAAAAGCTATTACCTCAAGAAAAGGAATGGCTCTCTTGGATTCCAAGTCCTTTAATTTCATCATCACTTGGAAGTACACAAATTGCAGCAATCGAAGCTCTTGAAAAAAGAAAAGCAGAAAAACAGAAATTAAAAACATCTTCAGCCATTCTACGTCAAATCAATATATGCGCCTATAAGAAACATCTCGGAAAAGGTAAATATGAATACCAAGAGGGCAAAAATGGTTTAACTTCTGTATTTAGTCGTGTTGATAATGAAGAGCCAGTCCAATATCGTTATATTAAACCAAAAGAGCCTATATTTGACCCTGTATATGGTGAATTACCCCTTTTTGCAGCTAAATTAAATACTCTTAATAAGGCTCTTAAAAATTCAAAGGGGGTTGTATTAATATATAGTTTATTTATTTGGGGAGGTATTATACCAATGGCTGTAATGTTAGAACATATGGGATTCTCACGATATAAAGAACGTGACTTTTTAAGCATGAGTGATAAAGTCTCAGACCCTGTAAAATACAAAGATATTCAAAAACCTTCTTATTGTATTTTATCAAGTGAAAGTGGTAAAGAGGTAATGGGAACATCTACAATTGATGATTTATTAAAAGATATTAATTCACCAAATAATCAGAATGGTGAAAAAATAAAGGTGATTCTTATATCTCCTGTAGCAGGTGAAGGTTTATCATTTAAAAATATACGCGAAATGCATGTCTTAGACCCATGGTATCATTTAAATAATCAAGAACAAGCGATTGGTCGTGCAATTCGTAATTGTTCGCATTCGTCTTTACCAATTGAAGAACGTAATGTAACAGTTTATTTACATAGTACAGTATATCCAGATAATTATAAAGAGACATCTGATTTACATGCATATCGTCTAGCTGCAATTAAATATCAACAAATTCAAAGTGTAAATGAAATTATTAAATCAAATGCATTCGATTGTATATTAATGAAAAATGCTAATATTTTTCCTAAAAATTTATTTCAATTTACTATTCAAATAAGTACATCTCGTAATAAATTAATAATGTATCATTATGGAGATGATATGGATAAATTAATTAAATGTAGTTATTCGGATATTGGGGTTAAAGATGTTCGTAGTTTTAGAGAAGAGAGTTATGCTTTCTTCATTCCAACACTTCAACAAAAGCTTAAAAAAATAATTGAATCAAGTACTAAATCGATATATAGTTATAATGAATTATTAGATATTATACATCCCAATAAAGAGATTGGTACAAAAGTAATACAATCATTATTATTACCATACCATTTAAATAATGGAAAAATAATGATATATCATCATAATAATTTTATTGTATCTTCAATAGATACAAAAATTCCAATATCAACTCGATTACAATATCAATCAATTGAGGAAGTAAAACCAATAGAAACAGAAATTAAATGCTCTTTAGAACAAGTTTTTGAACAAATAGAAAAGGATTCTATAGATGTAGCTACATTAAATATATATCAATCATTAGATTCTATATGTTGGAAAAATTTTGCAGAAAAAATAATTCAAACACCAACAGATAAGGTTGTATCTATTCAAAAAGCATTAACAATATTAGAGAAACAAGGTGCATTTATTTTAAAAACAGAAATAGCTGCAAATACTCCTTCTAGATATAGTGGTTATGTAAATTTATTTTCAGATGAAAAGACATTTGAAGTTATTATATGGGATGATGATGAGGGTTATCGCGAGGCAATTCAAAGTGAAATAGAACGGATTAAAAGATTTAGAATTTCTAACCCTTATACAAATCCATTAAAAATGACTATTACAAAAACAGTTGGTATAATGCAACGTTATCGCAATACAAAAGAACCAAATAGCCCATATCGTTTTCAATTTAAATTAGGGTTAAATAACGAAACCGGTAAACGATTAGGAGTTGTATGTGAAACAGGGCTTAAAAAACCACAAATAGAAGAAGAGGTGATAAAATATACTAAGAAATCTATGAAAGCTAATGTGTCACAATTATGTTTTAAATTGATGATAGAACTATTAAAAGATAAAAAACTATGGTTACCGCCGATATACAAAATGAAATAAAAAAATGATTCCTTTTTCTTTTATCTATTATAATAGAGATGTTATTTGTACCTATTAAATTTAAAACAACGGTCCAACTTTATCCAGCCGAAATGGATATTAAATACCAAGAACGGATGATTGACAAAATTAAAGAGGAATATGAGGGTGTGTGTAGTAAATATGGTTATATTCGTCCAAATTCAATTGAAATTATTAAGCGTTCCTGTGCTGTATGTCAAAAAGCCTATTTTAATGGAGCCTTTCGCTTTGAAGTACTTTGTCGCGCAGAAGTATGCAATCCAGTCCAAGGTAGTATTGTTGAAGCTATTGTGAAAAATAAAAATCAATTGGGTATTCTCGCAGAAAGTTTTATTGATATGAATCAACAAAAGGTACCGATTTTGGATATTATTATTCCAATTCGTTCTGCAGGTATTATTTCTCAAGTAAATTTGGAACAACTACAAATTGGAGAAAATATTCATGTAGAAGTCATGGGAAAGAAATATCAAATGAAAGACCATAAGATTTCTATTATTGGAAGAGTCGTAATTAAAGCAATTGAATTTATCGAAGAGGTTGTTACAGAAGAAGAAGAAGATGTAGAACATGTACCTGGTCTAGATGAGGAACTTTACGATGAAATTCCAGTAGTAGAAGAAGAGATTAAAAAAGATGGTGGAGCTGAAGATGAAACTAAAATTGTAGATGATGATGATGATGAAGATGGACTATCATCAATTGACAGCGAAGATAATGAAGAAGACCCCAATTATGAAGAAGAGTTTGATGAAATTGGTTCAGAAGGAGGATTTGTGGGTGGAGATGATGATTAAAATATATTAAAAGAAAGAAAAGGTAAAAACAAATATGACCCAAGAAAAGTGTAAACGTATTGAATATTTAATCAAGAATTTAAGTATAACTCAAATAGAAGAATTATTTAAATTTTTTCAGAGAAATAAATGTAGCTATACAGTAAACAATAATGGTATTTTTTTGAATTTATCATGGCTAAGTGAAGATATATTGGACGGGATTGAAAAATTTATAACATTCTGTTTAGAATCAAAGAAAGAGTTAGATAGATATGATGTTATTTATCAAGATTTAAATCAACAACTAAATGATATACCTAAAAAACAAAAAGATTTACAATCTGATTTAAGTAAAGATATTAGTACAGAGGTAAAAAAACCTACATCGCGTGTATCATCAAGTATGAAATACTATTTATTAAAAAAGAAATATTCAAGAAGTATAACAGTAACGACACAATTTCAAGTAAAAGAATCTCTAATCAAAGATATACCTTTGCTTATAAAAAATGAAGATATATAAAAAGAACAATATATAACATTATAAGATTCCTTTTTAAAATGAATTGGAAACTGTATCCAAACCTGTATTATTTTATTAAAAAACTACCCCAATATAAAACATATCAAGTAGAATTTAACGATCATCAACAAAGCGTTACTTATGATGAAAAGAAAATTCCTGTGAAGAAAATTGAAAAACTATATCTACCTTTTCAAAAAAATATTCAAGCTCCATCATCCATTCAATCTTATAATGAAAGTTTGTGGAAAATTATGTGTAAATATATTCATCCTGATTATATTTTAACATCAAAATCATATCAGAATGAAAATACAATGTATTTAATTCGTAATCTAAAAAATTTTATTGTAGAACCAAATATTCGTTCAATTATTACAGGTCGTAGAATGTATTCAATTCTCGAAATGCTAGATAAACCAGTAACTGAATTTACACGTAACCATCAAAATGCAATTGGCTTCTTCTTTTCTTATATACTTGGGTATAAAATTAAAATAGATAATGATGTCTATGCATACCAACTAGATAGTGATAAATCAATTACTCTTATTCGAAATGTTAAAGGTTTTTGGTATGAGCCTTCAGATAAAAATTGATCTTATTAAAGAAAACTTGTTTTAAATATACAGGAATGAATGTCTCAAAAGAAAAAGTTTATGATGTACTAAACGACCAACTCCAATATATTGGAGATGATACATCTAACTGGAGCTGGAAAATATATTTTCAAGACCCATCTAAACCATGGAGCTCGAAAGATATTGAACGTTTTATTAAACTTTTTCAAAATTTTGAGGAATTTATATATGAATTAAACAATGATATTCTTGAAGTAGAAACTGTTGATGGACCTCTTATGTTAATTATTGATTCATTACAATCTATTTCGGAGTATTGTCAAAATGACTATTTTGAAGTAGTCTCTCATAAATGGATTGAGAAACATATTCTTACTACAAAAGAGATTGAAAAACATTATGATCTAAATATTGAATCTGTAATTACCAAATCACAGGAAACAAATATTGATGAAACAACTATTCAATGGCAAACCATCCCTAAATATTATAGTCAATCAAAAAGAATGGTTTTTAAAAATAAAAAAAATAATTTTAATATCATCTTTGAATATAATAAAAAATCCACAGAATCATTTACACTTATGAAAGATGCTGACCTTGCTAGTATGCCTTATAATATTAATATTTATATGGAAACAACTGATAAAGTTGTTAAAGAAAATACATCAATAATGATTTCACAAATGGTATTTGTAATGCAACAACTTATCAACGATGAATATCTTCTAACACAAGACCAACAAAAAGCGATTTTAAACAAATATACCCAACTGATTTCGAGTGTTCGTGAACTAAATAAATATGAAAAACAGAACCCCACCCCTTATTTTCTTGCCCCAAAACCTGTTACACTCGAAAAGAAAAATTTAATTGACCCTGATACGACTTATGGTGTTGTAAGTATTCTTAAAAATTACGCTGTTACAGATAAAGCTGATGGTGAACGTATGTTACTATATATTGATGAACAGGGTGAAGCATATTTGATAAATAATACATATAACGTAAAGAAAACAGGATTAGTAGTACAATCTAACCAACTACACCAATCTCTATTCGATGGTGAATATATTCCTAAAGAACTATTGAAAGATGATTCAGAATTTGATATCTTTGCTGTATTTGATGTTTATTTTATACAAAAAGAATCTGTTATGCATCTGCCATTGATGGCAACTGGTAAACCCAATCGTTATCAAAAAATGCAAATGGCTCTTCAAGATTCTTATTGGAATAATGGAGAAGTTTATCTAAAAGTTGAAATGAAAGCACATTACTATGAAGAGGGAAAGAGTATTTTTAAAAAATGCAAAGATATTCTTGAGAATCCAAAACGTCGCTATGATATTGATGGTCTTGTATTTACACCAATTGATTTACCAGTATTTGCATATTATCCAAATCAATTTAAAAAACTCAAAGGAAAAAGTGTGGCATGGGACCGTGTCTTCAAATGGAAACCTGCAGACCAAAATACTATTGATTTCCTTGTAAAAATGCAACCAGATGAATATGTTGATGTTAAAGAAAATAAACGTTATAAACGATTTAAACTATTTACAGGATATAATGCTTCTCAATGGGAAGAAATTTCAGTATGGAAAGGTATGCAAAAAGTTTTTCAACGCGAAAAGAAAGCCCCCGTTGTAGATGACTATCAAGCAAAGCTATTTAAACCAATTAATAACTATCATCCAAACATAAGCATTGCATTCTTACCTGTTAATGCAGCAGGTCAAGCAGTTACACATGAAAATACAATTGTTGAAGATAATATGATTGTTGAATTTGCATACGACCGTGATGGAAAGCAACATGCATCTATGAAATGGCTTGCAAACCGTGTTCGTGAAGATAAGACTCGTGCATTTCGTATGACAGGTGGTCTAAGTAAAACTGCAAATGATTTGAAAGTTGCTCTAAATATTTGGCAAAACATTTATGACCCAGTCACTTATGAACATATTATTGGAGAATCAACTGTAGATATAAATCAACTACCAAGTGATATTGAGGAGCGCCTCCTTGGTACAAATGATGTTTATTATGCAAGAGATATTCCCCGCAATCATATGTTATCAGTTCATATGTTAAATTTCCATAATTATGGTATTAAATCATATCTATATGAACGTCCTGAAAATAGAGATTCTTTGTTAGAACTTGCATGTGGTATGGCTGGTGATTTACCACGATGGAGAGACAGTCGATATAACTTTATTCTGGGAGTAGATTTGGTAAAGGATAATATCGAAAGCGCACAAGGAGCATATGGTCGCTATCTACATCAACGAACAGAATTCTTGAAATACCATCGTCAGGTTCAACGTGTATATTATCCTCAAGCAATTTTCTTGATTGGAGATTGCGCTCTTCCTCTAGAATCAGGTGATGCAGCAAAAGGTAAAGATCTAGATTCCGAACAATTGCTAAAACTATTGTATATGGGAAAAGTAACTGAAAAATACAGTTATCTAAACCAATATCGTATTCCAGGTAGAGCCTCTCGTAAATTTGATGTTGTTTCATGTCAATTTGCAATCCATTATTTCTTTAAAACGAAAGACTTACTAGATGGTTTCCTAAGAAATGTTTCTTATAATCTAAAGCCGAATGGTAAATTTATTACAACATTTATGGACGGACAGAAAGTACATCAAATGATTAATAAGGAAGGTTCAGCTAAAGGTGTTAAAGAAGACCATGTTGTATGGTGTATTCAAAAACAATATAAATCATTTAACAAAGCTAATATTTATGGACGTTTAATTGATGTTTATTTGGAAAATACAAATCATTTTATTCCAGAATATTTAGTACATTTCGATATGCTAAAAGAAAAAGCCCTTGAGTTTGGACTAGAGATTGTAGAAGATGGATTTTTCAGTGATACTTTTGAAATGCTAAAACAAAAAATCGTTCAAAATGATCCTAATCGTAATCGTTTCCTAGATAAGGATATTATGATATTGGATAAAGACCCAGTACAAACACGTTTCAGTTTCATTAATAGATGGGCTATTTTCAGAAAAATGGATCAACGAGAAATGACAGTTTAAAATAATATTAGATAATTAATATAGAAGATGGATAATATAGCTAATTGTATTAAGGAAAAAGGAAATTGGGGGTCTAAATTAGAACCTGAATTACGCATTGATAATGAAAATTTTAGTCCTGAACTTGTAAAAAACTTATTACCAATTGCTTCTCCAAAATTAGATAAACTAATAACACAAATAAAAGAATTAGATCATGAAGATTTAAAAAAACATGGGCGTATGTATAAACATTTTATTTATTCAGACATTAAATCTGGATATGGGGCAAAATTAATAGCATCTGCATTAAAATCAAATGGATTTCATCACGCATACGGTTTAAAACAGACTAATAGAGGGATGTCTTTTAGTTTAGATTTAAAGTCAAAATATAATTTTAATACTTTTGCTATTTTAACATCTGTTGCATTTTATAGTAAACCAATTGGTGTTAATTTTCGTCGCGAATTATTAAAAAAATTTAATGAAAGACCAGATAATGTATATGGTGAAAATATTCGTATAATAGTACTTGATTCTGGTTTTCGCGAGGGTATAGATTTATTTGATATTAAATACGTTCATTTATTTGAACCAATAGCCACATTAAACGATCAAAAGCAGGCAATTGGCCGCGCAACTCGTTTTTGTGGACAAAAAGGATTAAATTTTGACCCAATTATAGGCTGGCCTTTACATGTATATCGTTATGAAACAATTTTAACAGAAGAAGTAAAAACATATATTGAAAGAAAAATACCAGATATAAAGCCTGTAAATACATTTTTTGATATTTTTATGAAATACAGCAATATAGACCCTAAAAAAATTGCATTTGCGAATGAATTAGAAAAAGTAGTTATTGATTCTGCTATTGATAAGATTTATACAAAAAACATACATGATTTTAAAATTGGTGGTAAAGAAAAATATAAATGGCCTCCAGTACAAATAGAGAATTTATGTATAGATACTTCAAAACCAGAACAGCAAAAAGGACCAACAATCGTTGATTTTAGTCCAACTCAAGAATTTATACGTGAATATTTTACACCTAAAAATCCACAAAAAGGTATGTTATTATTTCATTCAGTTGGTACTGGGAAAACATGTTCTGCTATAGCAACCGCTACATCATCATTCGAACAGGAAAATTACACTATAATATACGTAACGCGTTATACTTTAAAACCAGATGTATGGAAAAATATGTTCGACCAAGTATGTAGTGTTGTCGTACAAAGTTATTTAAAATCAGGTAAATCATTACCCGAAGCTCAAGCTGCAAAAATACGCTTAATTTCTAAAAAATGGATTGAACCATTATCTTATCGTCAATTTAGTAATATGTTAGATGGTAAAAATAAATTATATGAAACTTTAATACAACAAAATGGTACGAAAGACCCTCTACATAAAACATTATTAATTATAGACGAGGCTCATAAGCTATTTGCAGAAGATGTCGAGGGTCAAGAAAAAGCAGATATAGATGTTATTAAAAAATCATTAAATCATTCCTATGAAACATCTGGAAATGATAGTGTTAAGGTGTTACTTATGACAGCAACACCATATACGAGTGATGCAATGGATATGATACGTTTAGTAAATTTACTTTTAAAATCGAAATTACCAGAGGACTTTGAAGAGTTTGCAAAGCAATATCTTGACGACAAGGGAATATTTACAACAAATGGATTACTTCAATTTAATAAGCAAATGAATGGTGTTGTTAGTTATTTAAATCGTGAAAGAGATATTCGTTCATTTGCATATCCAACAATAAGTGAAATTCAAGTACCATTGTCAGATTATGAATTTAAAAATGAAATGACAGAGTATATTTATTTTAAAAATATTACAAAAGGACGTGCAGATGATTACCAATATCAAGTAGTGAATAATAAAATAAAGGTAATTGATTTAGAAAAAACATTAAAAAAAACATTTAATGATATAGTTAGTAAAAAGGAAAATGTATATAATAAGTGTATAAATGATAATAAAATTAGTTTTGAAAAAGAGCATCAAATGCTTAAAAATAAACATAAAAAAGATATGAATGATTGTAAAAAAATATTAAAAGAATGTCAAACAGAGATAAAAGACAAATATAAAAAAATTATAAAAGACCTTAAAATAGAATTAAAAAAAGCATTAAAGTCAGCTAAAGATAATAAAGATGAAAAACTAATAAAAAATAAATATAAGTCACAAATTATGAATATAGAATTAGATATGGATTTTGATTTACAACACTGTAATTCAAAAGAGAATATTATTAAATGTGAAGCTCGTATAAAACGAATTTATGAAAAATATAAAAAATCAATAAAAACAACAAAAATAAAGGATATTCTTGAATGTAAAACTTTAAAAGATGATTTAATACATTATAAAAATAATCAACCAGACGCGAATAAACGTGTTGTAAAGGTATATGAAAATTCATTAAAAGAGAATATAATAATGCATGAAAAACGTCTTAAAGCCTTGCAAAAAGATTTAGATGAAAAAAATATAAATTTACTACAACATATTCAAAAAGATAAAAGTCAACGTACAGGAATAGAGAGATGTTTACAAAATAAATTACAACCTGCTTATAAAGAGATATTAAATAATAATGGTACCTTTGATGAGATTACAAGTAATGAAGAAGAGAAACCAGATTCAGGGTTATCTGATAAAATCTATTTAATATTAGGACATGGTTCTGAAAAAATAACTGGATTTAAAAAACGTCAAGTAATGCCAAAAGATAAAGTACTAATAGTATTTCCAGAATGTGCCCGCCCAAATTTTTTAAGCACAATTTGTGAATTTATGGATGTATATAACAGTCCTAAATATCGTATATATTTGAGAAATCCTATTAAATATCGTAAAGAATTAATTAAATTATTAAATCGTAATATTAGAATATATCTACCAGGAGATTATATACCAGATATATCTACAAATCTATTCTTAAATTTTGATAAAGAAAAAACAGTTATAGTAAAATCTGGTGTTTTTCAGGATATTCCACAGATAGACCGTAATATATTTACTAAACCTCCTAAAATGTTAAATTTAGGTTCAGATAGATGTTTAGAATATTCGGGTGTAATACCTAGTCCACTTGACTATAATACAAATATACATCGTGAAGTTTTTAAAGGAAATATATATAAACCTGCAGCTCAAGGCAAATCTTATAATGAATTAAAAGAACATGATTTTAAATTAAAAGATATTATGGAAAATATTGGTACTGGTATTTATTATTTTACAGGTTGTCGTAGTAATTATAATATAGATGCAAATTATGAAGGTATATTAGAACAAAGTGATATTCAACAAAAAGAATCAAAACGTTCTCTTAAAATGGGGTCTTTAGCGGATAAAATTCGGGGCTTTAAAAAAGGTTCTATTATAACTCCAGAAGGCTCTATCATTGTTACTCCTGAAAATACAACTATTAAATTAGAAGATGAAAAACCCCAAGAACAAAACCAACAGAAAAAAAGACAAGTTAATAAAAAACCAACACCAGAACAAAAAGAACAATTATTAAATTTACAAACAGAAATAGATGATTTTAAAATATCTATTTTAAACGATTCATCATTTATAGGTAATTTAAATACTATTCAAGAAAAACAGATTAATGAATGGAAAGCTATATTAGATGACTTACCAAATATACCATTTAAAAATAATTTAATAAAAACATTAAACTTATTAATGGTAATATTGACAACTAAAGAACCCCCTGTAAAATTATCTGTAGAATTATCTTCAGATAAAACTTATTACAGATTCTATATCGGATATATTTTTAAATATAATATTAAATCATATACTTATTATAATGATTTATATGGCGTTATTCCAACCAATAAGATGTATTTAAAAGATAAATGCTCTTCTAAAGGTTTGGTAAAACGAATTCAAACATTATATGAAAGAGAAAAACTGGTAGATTTACCAAAGGAAATTGAAAAATGGAATGATACTTTATTTAATTCTATTTGTAAAAAAACTAGAGAAATGTTATTGAATTGATAATGTTTTATTTATTTTTTAGAGCTTGATTCATGATATAGAAACAATCAGCTGTTTGTTGGTCCATTGGTAGTACAGAATTAATTGTTAGTGCATCAATTAGTAGGCGTACATTTTTCATAGTTTGATGATGGCATAGATAATGATGAACTGCTTGGCGTGTAAGAGGACTTTCACTATGATAATTTACTTGAAGGTATCTTAGTTGAGCCAGATGAAATCGTAGAATAGGTGGAAGCTGTTGGTCGTATACACGATTCATGCGATAA
>Ga0049080_10000221_pt1 | contig 18819 bp, 22 predicted proteins | sample GreLakmeER15MSRF_FD_66716 | JGI IMG/M metagenome (GOLD analysis project Ga0049080, IMG submission 66716) | Freshwater lentic microbial communities from great Laurentian Lakes, MI, USA - Great Lakes metaG ER15MSRF | ecosystem: Environmental > Aquatic > Freshwater > Lake | place: Great Lakes... | reverse complement strand
GAGAACATTTCAATGTCATCAGGTGTTAGCGGACCTATACTACCTTCAGCATCTTTAGGGGGAGCAAGAATTCTAGAATTAGGAGTTGGCGCTAAAACCAACGCACCTGTTTCTGAATCTAGAAATACATTACCTTCGAATGTTGTCAATAATGTACTTTCTGAAAGAGGAATATCTTCGTAGTTTGAATATTGTGATGCTGCCTGAATTTCTTCAGGGGTAACTACATATGGATTTTCAGATTGAGCAATTTTTATTATTTCAGGTAACGCAGACAGAATGTTAAGATTGTTAATTGCCGTATTACCTGTTTCTTGTGCAGCGACAATTTCACTAACAACTTGATTTATTAATGTAGGAGTCAAAAATTCAGGCACAGTAAATGTTCCAGCAGTAGTAATAATAACATTACCTGCAGTTTGTTCATCTGCGCGTGCGCGTATCTCCCCAGTAGAGGTTAACTCAACTCCCAATAAATTTCGCAACGTGGGAGACACCCGTAGTAATGATTCGATGTTAAAATCATTACTTGTGGGAAATTGACGTTGTACTTCATTGATAATTAAACGCTTATCCATTATGTTTCCGTCACACTATTATTTAATTGTTCATTTCGTTTTTCTTCCGCGGCGGCTACTACATTAATAGTAGGAATTGCCAACGAAGTTAATCCAACCACAGGGAGTGTTAAAGACTTGGAAAGTGCTTCAGCGAGTTTCTGTAAAATAGTAACTAAATTTATAGGCTCAGCGCGTCCTGGGAATGTTCCTAACATCACAGGCAATTGACACTCATCTCCATCTAAAAAGAATCCCATCACCCATGTTCCTTCTACGGGACCTACTGGGGCATGTCCGGTGCCTGAAATAGATGCAGAGGTGATGGGCATCAAAGGAATTGCCCAAGGTAAATCTTCAGTGGGGAGAATTATTTTATCAGGATTATGATATCCTACGATACGAACGCGGCATCTACCTAGCGCCTCGGGATCTTGCCTATCTTCAACAACTCCCATGAACCAATAAAATCCGCCATTGTTGTATACATTCGTATGCATTATCCTAATCCTGTCGCAAGTGAATCCTTCACCAATTCTAATTTCATAGTATATCTTTCTCTCGTTACGATATGTCGTATTGCAGTAATTAAATAACTTCCTGACAAATAATTATCAATCAAATTTTCAATATTTTCATCTGATCCTTTGTCACCTATTTTTGGATAATATAATTGTATAATTTCACCTGCTTCCGTGTCTGCTAATCCAGGGACAGTGATTTCAACTTTTAAATTACTTATATCATATAATAAACTTGTTCTTTGTAAAACCCAATCTTCAAACTTTGGGTCTTGAAAGTCATTGAAAATCTTTTTATGTTTTGGACGAAATGTAACATATGACCGCATATTTCGTATTTGTTGACTTGGGAACGTAGGCGCGGCATTACCGCGTGCTCCATGAATATGGTCATAGTCGGAGTAATTATTAATATAGTCAAAAATATACTCATCATATTTTTTCGTCACAACATCGAATACGTGCATTGTCGATGAGTAATGTCCCAATTCTTGACTACGTAACACATCATAATTTGTTGGAATTGAAATTTGTTCTACTTTCTTGTATCCTTCAATCAATTTATTTTTTGTAGGATTATTTTTAGATATTTTTTCAATTATCGAATCATCAAATCCATAATAATAAATCTTGCGTGAGGCAACATCGCTTTGTCCTTTTAATAAACTTTCAATACTTGAAAAGTAGAATCCTTGTGAGGTTTCCCAACACAATGTATTGGGGGCTTTCCCCGATCCCTCAATGTGTCTATTTGCCAACCAGTTAATGCATTTTAGTGGGCTCCACATGGGAACAACCCATGTTACTTTATTTTTTGACTCAGAATCTTCAGAAAAGTTTAATGAGGTGATATTTTCTTTAGGGATTCTGTTTTTCCAACTTGGTCGCATGAAAGTTTCTTCATCACTATATCCACTAGGAGCCTCGTAATCTTTATTCCACACTTTAGGCATTGCTAGATATTCATCAAAAATTTCCTTGGCAATTTCATTAGGTAGCCCTGTATATTTTTTAGAAATAATTGTAACCGAATCAGTGGCAGCTTCCAATGACATCAATGATAACATATACATTTGTTGCCGATCTGTGCTAGTAACAATTCTATCACGTACAGCATATACGTAAAATGCTTTGGCAAATACATTACCATCTAATCCTGGAATATTATATCTGACATTGATAATTTCACCTCCAGTAATAGGAAGTGTTCCTATTAAATTTGCACCGTCAGACATGATGATAGTTGCCGATAAGGTATTGGAGAACATATCTTCAAAAATTGATAGTTCAAACACAAAATCGGTAATTTCAAATTTTTCGCCATTTTTAAATAATACAACTTCACTTAAATTTACAGCACCTGGATTTGGTAATGTGGGAGTTGACATGATTATGTAATTTCAGTATATGCGCGATTAAATTCTGTTATGAATTCAGTAATAAAGTTTGAGTCTAATACTTTGATATTACGTTTAGCTTCGTTCTTTTCCGTTTCATATTCATAAATTGTCACAGGATAAATTTCTTCATCATCTTCTAACTCCTGGTCATGTTCCACAACATATCCATAATTTTTTTCTCGCCATTCATAAATATCATTTCTATTATTTTCTGGATATTGTAATGCAATTTTCTCTAACAATTGAGTTTCAGATATAGGCCATTCTTCACGAGGATTAACAATTTCGTTAATAAGAAGTATCACCCAATGATGTAATGGGGTGCCATAAAAATTATATGAGACCATTTCAGGTGTTTCATTTTCGACAATAACATAGGGCATTAAGAATGAAGATTTCCGTATGGCATCTCGGTTTACTGTAATGCGAAATAGAATATCACTCAATACAACAGGATTGGCATCTCCTGTATTTTGAAAATTTCTAATTGTTGCAACGCCTGTATATGCATCAGCAGGCTCTTCAAGAAAGCATACTGTGTCAGATGAAATTTTTGATATCATACCTACCATTAAATCATCAACATACAACTCAGCGCCGGAAACAATTTCATCAATAAAGTGTGTACTCACACCTGTTATTCGTTTTTCATTTATGGTAATGGTGCCAGACAATTCAGTATCAGTGCTTTCAAATGTTGAAACAGGCACAATAATCTTTGGTAAGTTACGAAACATTATAGATTTTCTCCAACAACGCGGTCGCCGGTGATGGGAACAATTTCTTTAAACTTCAGAGACATGGACACTTCTGCGGGCATACCTGGAGTTCCTTTAAATGTTGCAAAATCTTGTCCGCCATATTTCACAGACATACTGGTTAATACGCAGTCGCTAAACGAATGAACATGTGGATTTTCATTTTCTTTGTACATGTATTGTAATGAAAATTCCGCGGGGTAAATGAGAAAGAATGCATTACTTGCCACTTCTGGTAACATATTTTGCCGCAACACTTGTATTATGGCAAGTACTTGCTCAGCTTCTGCTACACTTGCAGGAAGAAACGTGTAATCAAATGTGAATTCTCTGAAGTTTACTTGTTTGAAAACTTGTTCACGATAGGGATTACGAATTTTGCCTGTTGCTTTATCTACTGCGGCTAACGCACCTTCAGTTGATGTATTTAATAATGTTTGTCCTATCTTGCCGGTATTTACATTTTGGCGGGCCGCTTCAACTGCCAGGCCTGCTGCTATATTTCCAGCTCCTATATTACCGCCAGACAATACACCCCCTATAGCCTGCTCTTGCCATTCGGCGGAGTATTCTGATTTGGGAGGTTCTTGTAATCCTAAACGAATGGCAGTTTTCAATGTCGTGAGTTTATTTTCGCCCAACCCAGCCCCGAGCAATGCACCCAATGCTCCACCTGCCACCGCGCCGGCAGCTCCCGTCGCCGCGGTCGCGCCGGCGGCAGCGACAGGACTGAAAGCCTTTGTATTCTTGAAAAGTTTTCCTGTAATCGACACCGCGGCGGTTGCACCTGCTGCGGCACCTACAGCACCTGTAATTGCTAGATTATTTTCTGCATTCACGCGGCGAGCAGCGGTTTCCGTATATGTGGTGCCTGTCGCTAATCCGGGTGTCTGAGCTTGACTGTTTTGCTCACGGACACGAATCAATATCTTCAGCCAATGAGGTTGTTCTTCAGACCCTAAATCTTCGGGATATGATAAACGCAAATCAGTTGCATTGAACGAATTACGTAGTTCATTTTTTCTCAACCCACCTTCAGTAATAGCTATTCTATATCCTGCAGGAATAGGACGATTTCGGCGTCGGGTTAAATTATTAGTAACATCCGAATCTTGCGTACTATCATTGTTTCTATTTGGAGCTAACGGTAATTGTGAGGTTCCCATCTAAATAGTCCCAGAAGATTGTTTACCCATTACTATTTATATGGCCTATACAAAAGATACCTATAAAGGACGATATACTCCAAAAAATCCACACAAATATCGGGGAGATGTCACACACATCATTTATCGTAGTAGCTATGAGGTACGATTTATGAAATGGTGTGATTTCAATGAAGGAGTAATAGAATGGGGCTCAGAAGAAATTGTAGTCCCATATCTAAGTCCTTTGGATAATAAAATTCATCGGTATTTTGTAGACTTTTTTATTAAAGTAAAAACCAAAGATGGCGTTATAAAGAAATATCTTATAGAAGTGAAACCGTTTCGTTTCACCCAAGAACCCCAAGTGCCTAGCAGAAAAACAAAAACGTTTATCAACGAAGTTTTTCAATGGGCGGTGAATAATGCCAAGTGGGATGCGGCGCGTAACGCTGCTACTCAATACGGATGGGAATTTATGCTCATCACAGAGAAAGACTTAGGGCTTTTACAGAACAGAGATAAATAGTATATAGTATTATTTATTCATCCCTAACATAGTAATTATAACACCTTGTCAAGCCCTAGTCAAGCCCTCAATGTCACCACTTTATGAAATCTAAGAACAATCCATTTGAACAAATGAGACCTGATGGCAAAGACCCAAAATCTTATCAATGGTATCAATCTCAGATAAGAAAATTGGGACTAAACACCCTTACGGCCAATAAGGCATTGACATCGGGCATAGGCAAGTTGACCAGTAACATAGAGCCAGGAAAAATGTACTTGTTTATGTACAATCCTAAAATGGCAGCAAAATTGTCTTACTATGATGAGTTTCCTTTAGTATTGCCATTCAATGTTATTAAAGGAGGATTTTTAGGATTGAATCTACATTATCTGCCTCCGTTGTTACGTATGAAGTTACTAAATGAACTACTAAAATTGGCAGATACTACTACACTATCAAAAACAACAGAAATTCGTATGTCATGGAATATTATTAGCAACTTCTCTAGGTTTCCTGAAGTGAAACCCTGTGTAAAGCAATATTTGTTTCCTAACGTACAATCACGTTTTTTACAAATAAATCCTCAGGATTGGCGCGCCGCTATATTTCTTCCAGTAGAATCATTTCAGGGAGAAAGTAAAACAACAGTTTATCAACTTTCTAGAGAAAAAATAGATGCCTAGTATAGAAGATTTTTTATCAGTCGTGCGAAGTAAAGGATTGGCAAGGACAGAAAAATTTTCTGTTAATATCTATCCTCCACAAATAGTGGCGTTGCCTGCAAACAGTTTAATTACCTTGTTTTGTGAAGAAGCTGCGTTTCCCGGGAAAACAATTATTACTCGCCCGGCGCGTATTCATAACCTGAATATTCAGCGCCCTTCTGCTGTAGACTTCTTTGGCGAGTCTGCCAACTTCACCTTTTTTGTTGATTCAGAATGGAAAATCAAAGAATTTTTTGATACCTGGATGAATGGTATCATAGGCACCTCTCGGGAAATTACACCGTATAAAACCATCATAGGGGACATTGAAATTAATGCCGTACATGAAGGGCCTATAGATGACAAAGATGCCATTCAAGGATATAAAGAAACTACACGATATAAAGTAAAGTTGCATGAAGCATTTCCCAAGTCAATGAATTTAATGCAAACCTCATATTCAAATATTGGCATACATCGTATGAATATTGGGTTTGCTTACAAATATTGGACAGTAGAAACTCCTTAAAAATACCTCACTTGAAGAACTCACATAGGATTAAAATATGAAAATAAATCATTTACCAACCTTTGAAATTACATTGCCCATCACAAAACAAAAGGTGGCATTTCGTCCATTTGTAATGAAAGAAGAAAAACTATTATTATTGGCATCGGAAAGTGGAGACAGAGATTCCATTCTTCGTGCATTAAATGAGTCAGTAAAATCTTGTACTTTTGATACCGTTTCCTGTGAAACTCATCCAATGGTAGATGTTCAAAAATTGTTTCTTGAAATTCGAGGCAAATCAGTAGGTGAAATTATTGAATTCAACTTGGTGTGTGGTAATTGTAAAAAGACGTTACCTTCCTCATTAAATATTAGTGAAGTTGAAGTAAAATTTTATCCAGGACACACTTCTAGAATAGAGTTAACTCCTGAATTAATTGTCACGATGAGATATCCGAAACTTGAACATTTGGCACTGTTAACCAATCCTGATGCATCATTAGATGACATTTATAATGTAGTTGGTAATTGTATTGAGAGTATTCAAACTGCCGAAGAAGCGTATACTAGAGAAAATACACCAGAGAAAGATTTCCGAGAGTTTGTGGATAACATCACAACTTCTCAATTCAGTATGATAAAGGAATTTTTTGACACAATGCCTGCTATACATCATGATATTCGATTTGTATGTTCTGGCTGTGATAGAAATAATATTGTAAACGTAAACGAGGTAGTAAATTTTTTCGTCTAGCTCTTTCTCATGATTCAGTTATCAATTATTACGAAACGAATTTCATGTTAATGCAAGAACATCAATATTCTTTATCTGAGCTTGAGAATATGATGCCGTGGGAAAGAGATGTATATGTTGGGATGTTGATACGACATCTTCAGAAAAAAGCTCAAAAAAAGAATCAACAATATTAATAGGACACATTCATGGCGCGCAAAACAAAAAATAAGACATCTCAAACAAAAGACCAAGTTGCTAAAGATTTACAATCTAGTATACTAAAGTCTTCCCCAGCGGCAAATTTACAGAAAAATACACAATTTGCCGGGCAGATGTCAACTACGATTGGTTCAATGATTCAAAATCTTATTATTGATAGTAACATAGAGTTTTCAGATGATCAACGAAAGATTTTTGAAGATATGCTCGAAGCCTTGAAGAAAATGGCAACTAGCCAAGATGATACGGGCAAGGACCGAGAAGAATTGCGTGTTATGTTTGCAAAAATGGTAGTTCAGTCTGAAAAACAAACCGAGAAGATTGAAAAAGAAATTATTGAAAAGGATAAAGCGGTAGAAAGTAAAACGGAAGAAGTTCGATATTTGAAACATTGGCAGGAAAAGGCAAAAGAAGATACAACACTTACTGAAAAAGAAAAAGAAAATATCACAAAGGATTTAGAAGCACGTGAGAAAGAACTAGAAAAGCTTAGTGTTGAAAAAGAGAAATTGACAAAAAGTCTTGAAGGACAGAAAAAATTAGGGGAAGAAGCTAAGAAAAGTATGCAGGAGCCTAGTGAAAAAAGAATATCATTAATGGATGCGTTCAAGGCAGATATATCAGATAATCTTCGCAGTCTTGCTCCTGGATTAGATTTCAATCCCAAAGAAGGAGAATCATATAAGGATATGTTAAAAGGCAATTTAAAGTCCATGACATCAGTTGATGGATTTAAAAAAGCCTTTGGTACTAAGTTGCTTGAGCCAGGTAAAAAAGCGCCTACCAATCAACAATTGATAGATGCTGAGCGCGAAGCAGATAATCAACAACAACTAAAGGATAGTTTGCAGGCGGACGCCGCCATGGAAGATGCGGATATTCAATCTCTGTCTGGCACTGATGCCGAGGGAATAGGTGAGGCAACTGCTTCTAATACAGATAACATTCTTTCATCATTGTTACAAGAAGTAAGTGTGATACGTAAATTAGTTGAAGGAAGTATAAAATATGACCCAACAAAAAAAGAAGGGCAAAAATATGGGGTTGCTACAGGAAATGCCAACAAAGAAGGTGATCCTACATATTCCCACGTGGGCGTATCAAAAGAACAAATAAGAACTAGTGGTACAGGATTGTTTACAAAAGATGAACTGAATGAACAACTTGGATTATCTTCGACAGAATTTAAGAAAACAGATGTGAAGGCGATGGAAAAAATGGCAATGGAAGATGGTAGAATTGCCCCACTTGAAGCCGACCGCCGCGCTGAAGAAGAGGACGAAGAAACAGAAGAAGGTGAAATTCGAGGCGGACTTGAAGCTCCTGTAGAAGTTCTTCAACAATTAGAAGAACAAGGAAAAATTAGCAATGATTTGTTGAAATCATTGGTTGATATAGGCAAGCGCACTGAAGAATTTCAAGAAGAACGTGACAGAGAAGAGGACGCTAACCAATCAACTGTTTCCGCCGATGAAATTAAGGGAGAGGTGGCCTCAGATGAAAAATCAATTTCATCTTCATTAACCCCATCAACTTCTGATAAGGACGAGAGCGGTGGCGGCGGCGGCGGTGGCATAATGGACATGATAGGCGGCGGCCGCGGTGGCCGCGGCAGAGGTATGGGCAGAGGTGTATTAGGGGGCGCTGCTAGAGGAGTTGCCGGAGGGGTTGTCGGAGGGGTTGCTGGCAAGGCGAGCAAAGGTGTAGCCGCAAAATTAGGAGGCAAGGCGGCGGGCAAAATAGCAACTAAAGCAATAGGAAAATCATTGTTAAAGAAAATTCCAGGCATAGGACTTGTAGCAGGATTAGCATTTGGAGCAAATAGATTGATGAGCGGAGATTGGAAGGGGGCACTGGGCGAAGTTGCCTCCGGTGCCGCTTCAACTGTCCCAGGTTTAGGTACCGCTGCTAGTGTAGCCATTGACGCAGGATTAGCTGCGCGAGATGCGAGTAAACCCAATCAATTGGAAGGAGGTATTGAAGGATCACCTGACAGTATGGCAGGTGCATTAGATGAAGCAACAGAAAATGCAGCGCCGAGACCTATTACAATGCCTAATTCTCCGGGCAATACAATTAACAATACTTCGGTGAAGAATGGGGGAGAAACACCTCCACAAGGATCTACCTCAATTAGAATACAGGATAATAGTTTTATACGGTTTCAGGACAAACGAGTTGCTAGAGTATAGCAGAAAAGGGAGCCAAAGCTCCCTTTTCTTTTTTTACTATCTTTAAAGAATTAATCTTCAGCCAATTTAGAAAAGTAGCTTAAGGTGTCGTCGTCGTCATCCGCTGCCGATGCTTTGAATGATGGAGTTGGAGTAGAGCGTATCTTTGGTGCATCTGATACTGGCTCTTCTTCCATACGAGTCTCAGACAATTTATCTGCTGTCATACTTGTAACCGGACTACCCTTCAATACCATATCCAACTTCTTCTTTAATTCCTCGTAACTCTTGAAATTATTTGCATCAACAAAAGGTTGGAGTGCATGTTGCTGATCCCAAACAGCCTCAATCTCATCATCTGTACTGGCAATTGCAGTAGCAGGATCGAATTCAGACTTATCATAGTTACGATATCCTTCGACATTGCGAATCTTCAACTTGAAGTTGGCACCCTTCCAGAAATCAAACGGATTAATGGGCTCCTCGTCCTCAAACTGAGGTTGCATAATGTCCTTAATCTTATCGAAAATCTTCTTGCCAAACTTGTACAAGAACACCTTCCCTTCGTTCTGAGGATTCACAGAATCCTTCACAACAAGAATATTGGCGATGTAATTTAAGCGACGCTTTTGCTTTCGAGCAATTTCCTTATTACTCTCAATGCCAGAGTTCCAAAGTTCTGAATTCAATTCAGAGACAGGATCAGGAAGATTCAACGTAGTCAAACTGTTTTCAATGTACCAGCGACCTGAAGGTCCTTGAAATCCATGATTCCAGACACGTACCCAGGGAAGTTCTTCACCTTTCGTAGGAGGAAGAAAACGAATCACGGCATAGCCATTGCCTGCCTTGTCTACTGCGGGACTCCAGATACGGTCATCATCTCGCCGTTCTCCTGTAGTGGGCTTTGCAATCTTTTCCACCTCTTTCATGAGGTTGTCGAAGTTGCCACGACTCTTGCGTAAATCGGATAAACTTGTGTAAGACATGTGCGTTACTCCTTGCGTATAGCGTTGTATGTGTGTATGTGAAACATATGGTACTACGGTACTGCCATGATATTAATACCTATCATCTACCTCATCATAATCTTCATCAGAATATGTATCATTAAAATAATCTTCATCAACCTCGTTGTCAAGCATTTCGTAAATTGCTTTACGATGCTTACCGAATTTATCTTTGTCTACTTTCTTAGGTTTCTTGAAACTACGATATTCATCGTCTTCCCAATCTGTATTCTTAGACATTGAACGCCTTCTGTACAATCATTGAAAATTTTTCCTTGTTAATGTTAACAAATGGTGAATATTTATAAATCAATCTAGATGTTGATTCCCACACGGGATCATTTTTTAATTGTTCATCTACTTGTTCTTTAAACTTATATAGTTTATTTAGAATTACAAGTGTTTCCAACCGACTTTTTTTGCCACAATATGCCTTCAATATCACCGGATGTTCAATTTTACAGTCCCATAATTCATCCACTGTGTGTACTTGCATTGACAAAAAATCAATGTCTTGTGTAAACGTATATGTTAAACTTTCTTGTATCTTCTTCCATTCCATATAGACTTCATGTCCAGTAGGTTCAAAAATGGCACCCCATTCATGACCTGAAAGAAAATTTGATACAAGAAATCCTACAAATGCTTCTGAATTATAATTGTATTGCTTCATCATCTGTTCTAATTTTTTACTGAATGTGGTTTTCACTCCTGCCTTTGGTGCTCTAGGATGAATGCCGTGCCTTATGTCAAAATTATCAGTGGTAAAATGTAAACGTAACGCTGTGTAAATCTTATATGCCTCTTGGGTGTTCATGTATTTCCAAGGATTTCATGTATCCCATTAAAATAGTCTAAGTGATGTCCCCCGTCAATTCCGTTATCAATAACTTTCACTAACGGCGCGGGATCAGATACATTCCAGTTGATATCCTTTCCTGCGATTGTATTCCAAAACATGTTAGGCTCCCAGATGGAATGATGATATGACCCACCAGGTATACCTATAGGCACCTGTTCGGTTTCACCCGTAATCCATGCAAAAATTTCATCATACAACGGAAAAACTACATTTTTTGCATCTTTCCAAAACGGGGTATCATTGCGATTCGATGTCTTATACTGATTGAGAATAAATGCCACCCATAGTTTATACTGCCAATCTAAGTTATCATTTGCATCTTGTATAGTTGTTTTGCCTAATAGAATTTTTTTCAGATGTGAAATTCCACTTGTTGTTAGACTTAAACCAGGTGCGTCTAGTGGCTCCACGAATCCTGCCGCCATGCCAATAGTACAAGTATTTTTTTTGAAAGGAGCCACTGCTTTACGTGGTGTGAAATCTACAATAAATGGATCAATCTTAAAATTTCTATCACCTACGTTTTGAAGAAATTCATGGGCAGCTTCGTCGTCGGAAATGTGATTACTGCTATATGCATATCCTGTACCCACACGGCTCCATGTGGGAGTAATCCATCGCCATCCGTTTTTCATTGTTCGTGCTGTCGTGTATGGAACAAACTGTGCTCGCTTGTCTGTATATTCCATAGGACCTGCAATGGCGCGATTAGTAAGTAGAATATCATTATAATTTTGATACTCCTCTTTAAACACACGTTGATTGAACGCAGTCTGTCCAATACAACTTACAAAATAATCAGCAACAATTGATCGCTCATCATCTAGTACTACACTTGCCGCTTCACCATCAATATAATTCAAATCAAGTGCGGTTCCCACAACATGAATAATTTTGTTATTGGCTTTCGCCATGTCTTTCATGGTACGAATGAACATATTCGCATCAAAATGTATAGCCGCGCGCATTGATCGGTTGTGTAACGTTTCATCGTACTTTTCAATATACAAATGATTACGCATCACATAATTTATTACGGGTGAAATGTATTCATTCACCTTGTCATCTTTCAGTTTTTTTCCCAAACGCCGTTCGGCATTTAACACATTTTCATTCTGGGTAATGAATTCATGTAAAAAAGGTTTATCGCTCCAGTCATCATAATATACACCAAACTTTAACGCTGCGTCAATGTCGGTCAGAAATTTCATGAAATGTTTGCATGGATTCTCTAGGGTGTATCCAAATACCTCTTCTAGATAAGACATAAAAGTCAGTGTAGTAGATTCACCTACACCAATCGTAGGAATTTTATCTGATCCTACGATTGTAATTTTCGAAACATTCGGTAGTTGAGCTATTGAATGAGCCGTCATCCATCCAGACGCGCCTGTGCCAACAATACAAATATGCATAATTTATAGGGGTAGTTTACTTGACTTCTTTAATAAATTCATTTCCTCTGCTTCTGCGCGAATCTTTTCTTTGAGAGAACTTGATATAAGCCCCGACATGGCAGAAGTATCAATGTTATTATTTTCACAATATTCCATAATCATTTCCATATATCCAATTTTGCGTCTTAAAGATTCACGCTCAATATGTATTGAAAATTCAGTGGGACTGGTGAATTCTCGTGTAATGAGATATGTCGCGGTTAGTGCAACGTTCTGTAATTCAAGAGGTTGAGGTGTTTCTTCTGGGCTCATAAAATATATGGTTTCCTATTTGTGTGACCGGCTGCGCAAAATCCCAGTCTGGGTTAATTGAGGTGTTATGAAAATACAACGCTTTTTTTAATCTAGCGACTCGTAGATTGCGTGTCAATATTTTTTCAGCAAGTTTTTCTGTTTGACGATACCGAGACAATTCAAAGGGAGCTTTTGGACCACATGTCCAAGAAAACTGGCACCCTCGTTTGTTCCTTTGATATACCACATCACAGACAGTATCAGGAAAGTCACGATGCTTCACTCTGTTTAACGTTACAGTAGCAACTGCCAACTTACCTTCATAACTTTCGTATCCTGCCTCGTAGTATATGTTTTTTGCGAGACACGATACTTGTTTTTTAAAGTTGATGGTAAGTTTTTTTTGCTTTGCTATTACTGTGTGTTGAACCATCTTTTCAGCATCGTAGTAATCACCTAATTTAAACGGAAACAATGTCAGTAATACGGCTAAAATTATAATTCTTTTTAACATGTGTGTTCCTCCCGTATACTAAAAATATAACATGTGTTGTGTCTTATGTCAAGTACTTGAATGGATAGTTAAACACCTTATAATCATCATAAAATAGCATTTCCACCACCTTCACAAACTCTGGTTCATTGATATCAATGTCTAGTGTTACATCATCTGTGGAATTTTCATGGGGGATTTGCGTTATATCATATCCTAGCGTTTGCTGTATCCATGTATTAAACTCATGCATTTTTTCATATTTGAACACCTGTATTTTCGGATGATATGCAAATTCCGCTTGTGTGGAGAAAAATGACTGAATGAACATGGGATTGTTGGTTTTAAATACCTTATCAATGCCAGGTCTAGATACATTGTGGCGAGTAGGATACCGTTTCAGATAGCAGTTTTTAATAAAATTCTCAGACAAAAATTCTATACACTGTTGGGTCGAGGTCAAAAACTCTGTTGAAAAATTGTGACCATCGCATATTTTGCCGGGAGTGGCTTTATTGAACCAACACTCCCCTTCACTGTCACTGCAAAGTTTTTTCTGTTGCAACATAAATTTCAATGAAGAATAAAATCTTGCCACCGGGTGGCGCACTACCGTGACGCCAGGTAAAATTCTTTTGTACTTTTTTATGGCGTCTTGATATGTGTAGTGCGCATGCACACCTCGCGCTATACGGGATTCTTCGGAAGCATCGTTATACCTGTCGAAAAACATTTTATAGGAATGTGTTCCGGTTCTAGGTATTTTGATCCAAATATATTCTTCACTTAGTATCATAATTATGAGTAGGAACTATGGCGTGCTAAAATGAACTACTGGGGTCAAGCCGCTTGCGAACCGCAGCCGGAGTCTATGCAGCCACACGCATTCCCCTTCTGCGGAGTGCCCGTACAGCTACCTACGCTAAAACAAAAATTAGTGCTACATACAGCGGGCACGACCATGACATCTTCTCCGTCGGGTCTGAAATACACTTCAGGAGTTTCAGGAACTTGATTTTCTTCAGGTGTTTCCGCATATACACTGATGCTAAATGTGGCCACAGCAATGCGTTGTCCTTCCCCCATAAACGCCTCAACATACATACGATAAATTGCGGGTGCAACATCTGCCGGTGGAGAAACCTTTATCATATGGGTGTCTTTGTCATATTCCATCCATGCCGCGTTTATTCTGGGCATGCCTAGGACAATGACACCTTCAATATTGATATCGGTGACAACATCAGTGCGATACACTAATTCTTGCTCAACCACTTCACCTCGCTTCACTTCTATACGAGAAGATTGGCTAGGATCAAACACATTTCCAATACCCGCGCCGGCAATAAAGAGGTTAGGTGTTGTTCCATATGTAGTTTCATTACGGAACAATAAATCCGGGCGACCGCGCTCAATGATTTTTTCTTGAATCTCTGTTGCATTTTTTTCAGGGAACTCAACAATATACTGTGCCACGATGCTCGATACGATACCTGCCGCTAGTGAGGTACCTGATCCCTCGCCATATTCGCCATTTGTTGTTGCAATGTCAATGTGCACACCGGGTGCAGTGATGTCAACTTCAGGCCCCCAGTTACTTGATACCCCCGTTGCCCATGAAATTACGCGGTCATATGCATCGGATGCCGCTACACCTATAACGGTATTTAACCCAACAGGTGAGAAATTATCCGCCGCTTCTCCTGTATTGCCCGCGGCAGCAACAACCACTAATCCTGCGGCTTGCAGTTCGGCAATTTTCATATCAAGTATTTGGCTTTTTATAATTGTCCAAGAGCAGTTTACAACTTTAGGTTGTGGACTAGTGCTATGGTCAAAAAGAATTGCATCAAATGCTGCCAATAAAGTACTAACGGGTATTTGCGCGAGCATCGGAATTTTAACAACTTTCAGCGTGACTTCAGGTGACACGCCCAGTGTCTTACCTACAATTAAACTGCCTACTTTCGTACCATGACCCAACTCATCGTCAAATGTGCTGTTATAGCTGTAAAGCTGCACAACATTTTGATTCTCAAATTCTGGATGCGAGATTTCTAGTCCTGAGTCTACCAAATACACCGTCACCCCTGCGCCCAAGTTGTCGGGATAATATTGTTGCACAATGGGCAAACTAATACTGTAGACGCGATTTTGATGCCAGGCAGAGGGGGTGGCCATAAGTTGAATGTCTTCCTCCCAATGTAACACATTGGCAACCGTCTTGAAATCTTCTCCTTCCGCCGCAATCTTTAGCACATGTAATGACGAAAAGTGCTCAATAATTTCTGCTCCAGACAACTTCAGGTTTTCGATTAATTCTTCTACATTGATACTCTTATCGTAAATGACATTGTAATTCATTATCTCTCCTAAATGTTTAAATATCGGTTATTCCTAAATACGCGGCGGCCCATTGTCTTTCCATGCAAAAATAACACCCGCGGCAGGGAACTTCAGATATCCCGCAGGATTTAGTTAAATGTAGTAATTCTATAATGTCGTGCATCACAAATTCATGCATGATTTCTATCTTATCTCTATTTATAAAAGGTCTAAGATGAACAACACCAAAAGCATCTCCGCGAACAGGAGGAGTGTCATTTGGTATGTATATCGTAGGAGTAAATTCATCATACAACACTTTATTACAGCCCGTATACACATATCCATCTTCAATCAGTGAAATGTCCTCAACTGCGCGTCTGATGTAGGACGTCCGTTTGATAACCATGTGTGGAATATTGGTTTGAAAACGGGTTTCTAACCAAGGCAAAATTTTAGCTACAGTATTGAGAGAAACGTCACCCAGTAGATTGTTTCTGGGTGCAAACGTAAAAGTTTTCACGGGTACCCTACCAGCGTTTTCTTGCAAAAGCAAGAAAAGTAGGATTGTGCTGTCAACCCCACCAGAAACTAAAACATTAATTTGTGTGCAATCTTCAGGTATATGTATTTTCATAAAGGCAATGTGTGAGGGGTATTCTGTTCCCAGGAACCCCTCTAACCCGGTTAACTAGATTACGCAGCTAAGGCGTAAGAGTAGTTAGCATATGACATATATGAGTTGTCATTTAAATTTTATGCTCTGCTTACGGCAGTCGCCTATCGGGTAGCTCCTTTGCATACTTCAATCCCTGTCGAAACCAGGCACCCCCGAAATTACACACTACAAGTACATCGAAGTGGAGGTGAGGGGAGTCGAACCCCTGTCCAAGAAAAGTTTCAGTTTAGGCTATCTACTACCATCCTACAATACTATTTATATACCTCAAACAAGTCTCTATAATAAAGCAATCCTTCAACATGTTTATCGCGCTTACTGTGAAATACTTGTACAAACCCATCATCTACCGCAATGATGATGGTTAAATTTGTGATGGGTATTTTTGTACGTTCTTCAAACATAATGGCATATGCTGCTGTCTGCATATAATAATGTTGAATATGTTCTTCATCTTTTTCTCGCCGCGCCGTCTTGAAGTCAATGATACTTAGTTTGCCTTTATATTCACCTATACAATCTACTCGTCCTGCCAAACGCAAATGATGAGAATATAATGGAACTTCAAGCGCACGAATGTTATCAATGTGATGTAACTCAGGTTTTGCCAACTCGAAAATTTCACGGTCTAGTAATGAAAACTTTTCTTGATGTAATTCATTGTTCAGATATTTTTCAGCCATGTTGTGAAACTTCGTTCCTCGTGTAGCTGACTGCCGTGAAATTTTATTGGCTTCCGCCTCACCCACCCGCTGGCGCCACTCCATGATGCCCGCCTTTCCATGTTGGGCGAGAACCGTTGTGACCGACGGATAGAGTTTGCCATCAGGTATTTGATAGACTCTACCCGTCGGGGTTGAAGTTGCTTCTAATTCTTCGAATTGTATAGGTGCATGTTTAAATATTTTCATAGTATAAATCTAACTCATATTTTTGGTTTTGTCAAGATACGAGTTGCATATCCTCACAATGCAGTCTGGCAATGATGTATTCTTTCACCAGTTGACTACGCACAATATCATCCACTTGAAATTCTACGTGTCGAAATGATTGCATGTGGTCGGTAATTTGCATAAACTTTTTTAATCCCGATACATCATATTTTTTACACAAGTCTGTTTGACGAAAATCTCCACAAAAAATAATCTTAGTATTTTGACCCACTCGTGTCATGATACTATTCAATTCCATGTCTGTAAAATTTTGAACTTCATCAACAATTACAATTGAATTGTCTAGTGTTAATCCGCGAACATATGATGTCACCATAAAACTAACAAGATTTTGTTCTTTTAATTTTCCATACGCCTTAGGTCCAAACCGTGGAAATAAATCTTCACAAATTTCTTGATAGGGAGTTGAGTATACTTCCACCTTTTCTTTTTCATTCCCAGGAAGAAATCCTATGTCTCTGGAAGGAACGGCTGAACGAACGATTATCAACTTTTTAACTTCGGCATCTTCACTTAAAATTTCTTGAAATGCATTATACATGGCAATATATGTTTTTCCTGTGCCTGCAACCCCATGTAGTAATAATGCTTTGTGATTTTTTCTATACAAATTGAAAAATATTTCTTGATTATGAGTTAACGGATATGTTGATTTGAGATCAGAAAGAGTTAAGACATTCTTGTTGTATGTGGAAATTTCAGGGGCAACAAGTCTAAGACGCTGTTTTCTTGACATTTCGTTCTCGCAAGGTGGAAGGTGAAATAACTCCGATAGAGCGCAGGCTCCACCGGAGTTAACCCGTTGAATGAAAGATGTTTAAATGTAACTACTGTTGTTGTTAATACGTGATCCTGGAGTTTTTTCATGAATTTTTTGTAGTACTTCTCTAAATCCATTGTCCGGGCGTCGAATATGTAGACGCACGGCATCGCCTATAGCGGGAGCGGTTAACATCACTTTCTTAACTGCAATTTCGGCACAATTAGGACATGGCTCTTCCTCGGCTAGGTTCATTGTAGAAATGCTAGTAAACTTCGTGAAATAGTGTTCGCACTTGTCACATAGATATTCATAAGTCGGCATATTTTTATTTATACTTTATAATTTTCAGAAACACGTTGAATACTATTTCGTATCCAACTCAATAAAATTTTAGATGCTTCGGTGTCCAGTTCTTCTTCAATATTGTTTAATTCATCCTCAATATCAAGAAAAATATAATGGATTTTTTGTTCACATTGTTCCATGAGGGCTTCAGTATATTCTTTATGTTTTTCCATGACATCCTCGTGTAAAGAGTCTATATGTAGTATATATCCTTTATTACGATTTGTCAAGCCCTAAACACACACTTTTACCTTATATTTTTTCTGGAATTTTTTTGCATCCACTTCATCATTGACAATAGGCTGGCCTTTGATGTTCAGACTAGTATTCAGCAACATGGGACACCCTGTTTCTTGTTCCCATCGTTTTAATAATTGATACAGCCCAGGATTATCTTTTTCAGACACGGTTTGAACCCGTGATGTTCCATCGGCATGTACTATTGCAGGAAATTCTTCGGGG
>Ga0049080_10000220_pt1 | contig 18821 bp, 19 predicted proteins | sample GreLakmeER15MSRF_FD_66716 | JGI IMG/M metagenome (GOLD analysis project Ga0049080, IMG submission 66716) | Freshwater lentic microbial communities from great Laurentian Lakes, MI, USA - Great Lakes metaG ER15MSRF | ecosystem: Environmental > Aquatic > Freshwater > Lake | place: Great Lakes... | reverse complement strand
TTTTTGGCAATCAATATGGTCTATATAAAAATATTAAAGGCGTTTCCCCAATTGATAGGAAAGAAGTGTTGGGAAGTATTTGGACGAGAAAAAATAATCAATTTGTAAGTATTGGTTCGGAATCATTATCTTCGGTTTTTTCTTCATATAAGAACACCAATATATATTCTGAATTGACAGGAAACGGTGTGAGAAATATAGATGTATTTTTCGACACTTTCATGGCGGAAACCACTGGAGCAATTATATTCGATAGAATAATATATGATTATGATGATGCATCTATATCAGTTAAAACCAATTCTACGAAAAGTCTTTCTTTGGCAGTTCCAACAGAGATGTCTTTATCTAGAGAGTTAAGCGGAGTTCAATTGAGTTCATATAACTATGCTACCGTGGGAGATACATGGTTCTTTCCACATGAAAAGGAGTTGTGTATAAGTTTGGCGTATGTTAGTGGTGGTGTATTATTTCCAGAGATTTATAATTTTGATATAAACAAAAACATTTTCCGTAAATCCTTCCCTTCTGATGATGACATGAATTTATTACTGTCTTTGAGTGGGATAGATAGACTAATCGGAAGAAATGTATTGAGTTATAGTTATGATACTAAACAGTTTCTATTTTCGACTTTAGTGAATAAAAATAGTAGCATTTCTTTAGTAGAGATTTACGTAGATAATTTAAACGGGATGAGTTTAAATGGTGTTACAGTATATAATGCCGTTAGCGGATTAAATAAGGCTTTACCTATAATATTAACAAATTTGAATCTGTCTGTTCCTGTATCATCTACATTTGATTACCCGCTATCAGCATTGAATTCCCCGACATCATTTTCCTTTGATACAATACTGGATTGGATTTATATAAACCCGTCAACAGGAACTATATCCGTAACAGCAAATACTGTAGGAGTTTACTCTATTCCGCTATCTGTTGGAAACGCATATGGCAATGTGGGATATACATTTAAACTGTTAGTAAACAATAATTAATTCTAATGTCAACAACTTCATTCACCGTAATATCAGCTACGACAGTCTCCACTAATTATAGATGGGATGGCGATTACCCTTCCTTGGATACAAGCGTATATGTAGGAGGAGAAGTTATTAGTGGAAATTCTCCCGGACTTTCAGCTATTTTTTCTAATACTTCTACAATAGACGACATAAACGATTTGAATTACTTCACTTGGAATTTCGGAGATTATTATAATCAATCGACTAATGTTGCATATACTACATCTATCAGTGATATTGTTTCTCATTTATATATAATGCCGGGGGTATATACTGTCACTTTGACTAGAAATACATTAAAACGTAAAGATTTCCCTGTTAATACGGAAGCATGTAAAGACAGAAACGGAGTATACTGGAATTGGAGCAGTGTGTTATCAAGTTTATCAAGTTCTACGCCACCTCAAAATATAACATGGGATCAGACAAAAGCATCTGGTTCCAAGTCTAAAAAGTGGATTAGTAACATTAAATGCTTGGGAAAATATTGCACATACTGGAATTGGAATAATTTACAATCAGATAGTGTAAATAATCTAACTTGGAGGATTGTTAGTGTGTTAGGAAGTAAAACATCTACTTGGAATGATATTAAAAATGTATCAGAAGGATGTGGCGGAACAGACCAAAACCAAACCGTTTACACTTTAGAAGTGGCACAAACAGCCCGTCCTAATATAATATCGCTATTTGATATAAAACCTGTCGCCTTTTTAGCGTGTAAGACAGTTAGTTATGGGGAAAACCCGTTGACAGTTCAAATTACGCCTTCCAGTAGTTTATGTGGTAGCTTCCCAATAGAAAAAATAGTTTGGGATTTTGGGGATGGAAGCGAAGAAAAGATTGTAAGTAGATATGATACACCAGAAAGTGTTTTTACATATACTTCAGCAATAAGTTCAGATATATACGATCCTAGAAATTATGATCTGGTTTATACCTATCGAATAAGCTCTACTAACGTGTTTTATCCTTCGATAAAAGTATATGGAATGAACTCTATTTATTTTGATAGTGCTAAAACAGTGGTTGGGCCAATTACATATCCTTCTATTAGTTCTATAGGGCTGTTAAAGGTTAGAAATTTGGAAGGTTGCAATACTTATGGTGTTCAAATAGGGGATGATTTCAGTTTATTGAAAATTGATAGGTCATAAGAAGATTTCTATTATAAATATTAACATGAGTCTAATCAAATATGCATCTTTATCCGCTTTACAGCCTATAAAGTTGAAGTATGAATATAAAAGAAATGAGAAAACTGTGGATTATTTAAATTATTACAGTGAAGGTATAAATGCATATTATAACCCAATTTTTAAAGATTTTAATGATTTTGTGATAAACAGGGGGAATGGGATAATATTAACTGATTCTATTACATTATCTTCAATGTTTTCAACGGAGAATAGGGTGAAAAACAATTTGGTGTTTTTTTCTTCTATTAAATTAAAGCCTAAAGGTCAGTATAATTATGCAACTGTTGACAATGTTACTAAAAAAGTTGTTTTAGGGGGCACCACTAGTTATTTTAATTTAAGTGTGATATCAGGAAACCAAGTTTATATAAAGAAAGATTCGGGATATTTACAAATATCTAAAGAATATCCATATGATGTTTCTGTTACTACTGCTGATGTATTAACTGAAGAATCATATCTTAGAAAATTTTATATATATTATAATTCTGGATATATGAGTTTTTCTGTAGAGACTAATCAGGGACAAAGATTCTTACAATTCGGCAATGATAATATTTTGAGAGCTACTGGTGTTTCATTTGGGAACAATTTGACTAATATTGGAGACAGTAAAATATCTTCGTATTTATTCGACACTGAAAATACCGTAGAAGACGTTAAAAACTCTATATTGAATAGTGAATATTTCAGAAATGATTGGGTTACATATTATATGAGGTTAGACGATAAATCTGAAAATTCTACAACAACTATTAAAAGAGTTATAACCAATCCGCCAACTCATTTCTTAGCTAGTTTTTCTGTGAATGGATTAAACTATGAAAACGTGCTAAATATAAATCTAGCAAACCTTAAAACTGGATATACGCCATCAATGGCAAATAATCTAGTGGATAACATAACAGTATGATAGAAAATTTGAAACATCGAGATTATTATAAAATATTTACAGGACATAATCAAATTGATGGTTCTGATAAAATCCATTTGGGGTATGAATCTGGAACAACAGAAGTCAAGTTTAAAAAAGACAGTTTGACACATTTCCACTATCCATATTTTTCTGATACGGTTGCTTTAAATGACACCAACTTGATATATAGTGGTGCTACATCAGGGCCAATACCTATAATGGCCGATAGAATGTATAAAAACAATGGAGGATATGGAACAAACACCCCATTTGGTAACTCTACAGGGCTTGTGGACGGCACTTTATTATGTAGTTGGTTGTATGCCCCAAATAATGAAGATGAGCCTATATGGTTGGACAGGTATTACAATCCCGGAAGAATATTATATGAAGAAGCGTTGAGAGGTGAAGCACTTTTTACCGATTACATAGACAGTGAAAATCTTTTTATTGATGTTCCTTCTTCTTTGACTTTAGAAGCTGGTGTTTTATATTCATATTATCATATTGGGGAGAAAACAGCAAAAGAGATAGTGAAAACTTTTGCTGGAAATGATTACAAAAGACTGAAATTGGAGATTAAACAATGGGCAGGTTATCCAAAAGACACATCTTTTTTTAATAACTCTATTGCATTTAATAACTTCAATGAGAAATACGTGTATGATGTTTACAATCCTATTAACGGAGCATTAAATCTTGATAATACTGGAAATTTAAAAGTTTCTGTGAAATCTGATGCGGTTAAAGATTTGAAGAAAGAATTCACTATCAGTTTAAACGTGAAACATAATAATTGGGACAAAGCTAGTTCGTCACAATTGATTGGAAACTTTACTAACGAAAGTGGATATGGTATATTTTACGATAATCTCAAACATTATCCGTTTTTCGTTGTCCCTGAAATTTATTTTGGTCATATTATAGGATTCAATTCGGAATTTAACGTATATAATGATCGTGGGACACAAATATCGCCACTTATTAACAGTAACCCAACACAGGTAGCTATAAATGGAGATTTTGAAATCTTCATGATAGATTCCGCTGATATTTCAAAATCTGTTACAAAGTATAATCATTTGGGTGATGTGATGTTTTATTATGGATTGACGGCAACACCTAAAATATTAACTCTTTCTGGTGATAATGTAATAGTTTTAACAGATTATGGGACTTATACATTGGATCAAAATCTCTATTTATTGAATTATGATACTGGATTGATATATACTAATAATTTAAAGACATGCTTCAACTTAAATGGTGTTATGGTTTCTGAGGTGTGTAAAGACATTAAATATGATTTCACAAATAATAAATGGTTGGTTGGGACTGATGGTTATTTATATTATGGAGATGAAAATACTTTATTTGCTGGTATTTCATCTGTTCAGTCAATTGTCGTAGACCCTGAAAACTTTCTATGGGTTTTAAACGGATTTACGAACATAATAAAAATAAATACGATAACCAGAGAAATAATATCAACCTTTGATATAGGGGTGGCAAATTTAGAAAATATTGTAAGTAAAAACTTGAGTTTTCTTTGTGAATATGATAGAAAAACTAACAGTGATAAATGGGTTGCGGTATTGATACATTCAGGGTATAAAGATAAAAATTTATATAAACTGTCGTTAGATGGAGATATATTAAAGGTTGTCAATCTTAATACGTCTATAAACTCTTTAGAATTTCCAGATCAAATTAAAAATCTGAATTTGTCTTTTGCGTTTTCAGGAGATTTTACAGGATATGAATGGAAAAGAGTTTTCAATAAGGTCAAATATGATAATAAACCACAAATACATTTTAAAGCATCTGTGACAAAATTAAATACTTTAACGGATTATAAAGAAACGTTTTCGAGATATGGTGAGGTGATAAATCATAAAATTTCCGCTCCGTTTTATGAAGTTTATGATAAAGATTGGCATCTTATTGTTGCTACTGTCAAAAATAACGTCATGAAACTTTATGTAGATTCTTATAAACTAGGTGAAAGGGTTATCCCTAGAAATTACGACATAAAAACTGTTAATAATGACCTATATATAGGAACACCAAATGGTAAAATAGAAAACATGAATGTTGAAATCGCAAGTAACAATCTTACATTTAATGGATACATAAATAATGTAAGATTGTATGATTATGTTTTGGCTGAAAGTTTTCAAATGTTGTTTGTGAGGGAAGTGTTACTGTCGGATGATATAATTTGGGATGTTCCAACATCGGATTTACAATACATTGAAAGAATTGAAAGGTTTTTCAAACATAAACTTCCCGGCTCTAAAAGTCCATTTTATAAAATAAAAATATCAGGGTCTAATATTGTAGATGATAATGTTAGAGCATTAATAGAAGAAAACGTTAAAGATGCATTACATTTGTCGAATCCATCACATGTAGAATTGTTGGAAGTCGAATGGATCGATTAAATAATACCAATGGCTATAGATATATACATAAAAGCTAACAATGAACTTTCTGAGGATACCACAGTATTTTATAGATTGACCTCTAATACTGCATATACTGTGAATATTAATGCATATTCGTATCTTTTCACGCTTTCTTCCACTTCCACTCCATATGACTTGTGGTATGTTTTAAATCGCAATATTTCAACCAAAACAGTTCTTCCTCTTTCAACATTATCATCTTCTGAATCTTTTATATGTAACTCTCCAGTGCTTTGTAGTATAGTAATAACGTTATCTACAAATACTACATTAGTAAGCAGTGAGATATCAGCATCATTCGTTAGATATTTCTTATCTGCTGGAACTTTTGAGGCGTTTCCCACGAATATATTTACGTTAGGCTACCAACAAGAAACTTTGACTTCGAGTAATTATCGATTATCTAGCACAGGTGTTTCTTTCATTGGTGAAGGACATACAGAAACTATAAATTTATCTGCTTTATCTGCTTTGCCAGCAGGTTGCTCTTACTCTTGGAGTCTTAGCTTAACTTCTCTATCCGCAACAGAAGAAACACAATCATTGGTAGTTAGCAGTTTGAATGTTATAGAAGTCAACTCTAACTATTCAACTGTAAATGTCCCTTCTGACTCTTTCGGGAATATTTATAATGTTCCCATCGGACTGAAAATAGTAAATGCTGATTTCCCCATAAATTCCCCGAATGTGTATAGAGATGACATCACTGGAGATAAGACTTATTATTCACATTATGTTTCTACTGTAACTCCATATGGCCAAGAATACTCCTCCAATACATATCTGTTTGAAAGTGTGAAAATTTTAACATATGACAGTGAAATACAATATAGTTTCGATACTGGCAGCGGTGGCGATAAAATATATCTGACTGTTGATAGAGATGCTAACAATAGTTATTCCAATTCACTGTTTACTGCATCGTTTATTTTGGCTTTAAGTGGTGGTGTTGATTCTAGCCTGAACAAATGCTATAGTCTATATGATACTATATGGACATGGGATAATGTAGACGTAAACAACCTTAACAATGATTTTACCGACAAGCCGTTCACTTGGGGTCAAGTAGCATTAACTGGCGCATATCCGAAAAAATGGAGATATGAATCTCCTACATCTATTACTGTAACTTCTCCTGTAGTGAAGTCCTTAACGTCCATAAATTGGGTTATTAATAGTGATAATGGGTGGGAAACCCCTTCATTGACAATATATGACGATGATAACAATCAAACATTTCCATATAATTTGAAATATGAAGGAATTGGGACAGCTTTATATACATGTGATTTCTATAATGATACCAATATTACAGTAGAAGTTGTCGCTGAAGTTAATTGTAGTATACCAACACCCGGAGGAGATTGGGTTCCTCGTGATGTGACAATAACAAATTCTGGAACTTTCGATGTTTTGACTTACCCATATTTAACTTTGTATACTCCTAACAGATACGTGTTATTAAATTCCTATGTCACTTTTGAGTTTGTTGGTTTAGATTTATCCGAAGTCAAAAGTATTAGTGTCAATGATGTCACTATACCAACTTCGAATATTTATAAGACTACTTACAATTCGATAGGTGACAAAAGCTTAAAAATTTCTGTTATTAATAATGACAATAAAACAGTGGTTTTTACTTACTCTAACATAATAAAAGTTGTGGACAAATATGATGTTACAGATGTTGAGGTTGGCGAACTAAGGTCTGCTAGAGAACCATTGAGTGTTCCGTTTTCCGCTACTCCATATATATCTCCTAATGAATGGGTTGTTGAAGATAATATAAATTCAGTAATAGAGAAAATGTTCGACAATTTAAAATATCTATATACTAGGTCACTAATATTAGATACTGATTATGACGAATTTTTCGGATGGTATGGACAGTCTTATTCGATCTCGGATGCTATAATTGCACCTATTAACTTATGTGTGTATAAAACATGGGACGATCTAACGTGTGAAAATGGGGATAAAACGTCATGGGATGCTTTCACCTGTTCTGATGGTGATTTAGTGGAAGGATATTTATTTTCATGTGCTCCATATGAAAATTTTAATTGTGATAATATAAACAGGAATCAAAACTGTTTAGGTTTACATTGTTTAAATTGGAAGTGGTCAGCATTGAAATCATCTACTGTAGCTGGCGCAACTTGGAAAAACATGAAGACTGGAGGAGTTTTAAGAAAGAAGTGGGAGAACGATGGACATTGCGAGTCTAGCGACGGGGAAGTGATAGTAAGTCAAGCTTGCAATGTAGAAGGACAATGGAATTTGAATGAACCACAAGATGGCTTCATTAACGAGCTTTATAAAAACGTGGATTGTAATAGTGGGATCAACTCTAACTGCTATCCAGTAGATTTGGCAAGCAAAGAAAATGTTATATATTCTGCGACTAAAACACAGATTAGAGTGTTATCGTCGGACTTTGCAGCCACAGAAGTAAATGTTAAAAGTTATTACGATAAAAGATTCAGCAAATTTAAAAATATTCAATCTATTGCATTAGATAGTGAAGGCACATTATTCGTTTTGGATAATACGCTATGTAAGATAATAAGTTTAGAATACAACCCATCTAATACATCATCTGATCATTGGATAACTAATATTGTGTGGGGTGGAATAGGTGGATTAAATGCTAATAGCAGATTCCGTTCACCATCTGATATGGCAATAGATTTGAACAACAATATTTTGGTTGCAGATACAGGAAATAGTTGCATTAAAATGTTTACTAATCGTGGTGTTTGGTTAAGGACTATATCAAATTCGGAATTTTCAGAAAATCCTCCTATTAGTTTAACTGTGGACGATGATAATAATATTCATGTATTAAATTCCAAAGAAATTCGCATTTATACATCTAAAGGTGTTTATATATCAAGTTATAATTTTTCAAAATACTCTACTGGAACACCTACTAGACTAAGTTCTAGTTATAATAAACTTTCTATATATCTAATAGTGGGCAATAACGTTTTAAAGTTTTTTAAAAATGGTGTATTTGCAGCATATATTTTAGACGGAACAATATCTTGTATTGAAGATGTTAAATCTGTCACACAAGACGAATTTAGAAACATTTTAATATCTAGTAAAGAGAAGATAATAAAAATAGTGGATTTATTGAGCAGGAAAAGACTTATATCCGATTTCCCTGATTATTATTGGGATTTGAATGACGTTTTAATAGATAAAGAAGAATATGTCCAAAATTGGGTTTATAATCGAAGCCTACAGAGAATGTGGGATAACATAGAAATATTTAGGAACGCTTTACTGTTTAATGATACTACATGTAAAGGAAGATCGACTTACATACACGCTAAAAATAAAATATTCATAGGAATAAACGAAATAGTCACAGATTCGGTGATAAATAGAGTAATTGGATATTTATGGGATAATTTCAACACGTTATTACCATTTTTCGATCCGAACTGTAAAGAGTGATAAATAATAATATGTCATGTTCAATAATACAAACAATAGATTCTAAAGAATGTGTGGGGAATTCTTTAGTTAAAATAAATACTAACTTTACCGAGTTGGAAACAGCAGTTTGCGCCTTGCAAACTGCCACCTCGAATATTCCAATTGGCGGCGTTATAATGTATCAGGGTAACTCTTCAGACTTCGACGAAAACGGTAGGGGTAAAATAGAAACAGATGTTTATTTATATGGACTATGTAATGGAAATACATATAATGATATAGTGTCACCAGACCTTAGAAATAGATTTGTAGTTGGTGCAGGAGGAGGATATACTTTAGACGCTAGAGGTGGGTTAAGTGCGGTTAAATTGGTGCTTTCAAATATTCCATCACACAACCACAAATTTAAAGGTAACACTCAAACTATAAGTGATGGAACAGGAGGAGAAGGTGGTTACAAAAATGACGATAACGGAACAAAAGAGGAGGAAACCGCATACAGGGGAGGAGATGCTAATGGTAATACCGTGGCAGTCAAAACCCTGCCACCATATCATGCTCTATATTACATAATTAAAATAGCATAATTGGATATGAGCGAATGCAATTTTACATCTTTAATAGAAGCTAAAGAATATATCGGTGATTCTTTGACAACCATTAATGCTAATACTACAGCATTAGATATTGGGGTATGTAAAATTTCAAATTCGATAGATATAATCGAAGATATAAAAACATCTTTTATACAAAGTGTGGAGAATATGAATAATGCATTATATAATTTGTTTTCATATGCTAGTAGTGGTAACAGAAACCAATTATATTCTAATCTAAACGTATTAGTATCTACAATATCAGCAGGGAACGTAGCACTTTCTGGTGGAACTGGAACTACTGTAGGAACTATAACCTTATCGGCCCTAAATATACCAACATCTGCATCTGTTATTATGTTGTCGGGGTATCCAGTAGGGTGTGACGGAACTATTTTGTTCACGATAAACGGAATAAATGTTTCTGATGTGTTATTTGCTATAAATAACAGTGAAAGTTATAAATATGTATGGTATTATAATACTTCTTGTTTAAACCAAACGTATAAAATTTACTTGATGGGATATATTTAATATGAGCAATTGCAACACTACTACACAAATCGACGAAAATTTATGTATTGGGGATAGTTTATCTATCATCAATACAAACTTCTCAAATTTGGATTCTGTGACATGCAGTTTAAGTAGTTCTCAAAATTCTTTAATATCTGACTTGAGAATATATAGCACGATTTTTAATAATAGCACTGTCAACATGTTAAATTTAATGCATAATGCTTCAGCTATATCAGTTGTGACAGTATCTCCACCAACAGTTGCATTAACTATTTTGACAGGTGGTGGTAATCGTTCTGGTAGTGGGGTTGTAACTAATAGTGTTCCTAATACAGCTAAATTTATACTGTTTAGGGGTGATATACCTGTGCAAAATTGGGGCGATTTAAACTATTTTAAAATTGATGGTGTTAGTATATACACAAAACCTATAGCAGTGTCAGGATTAACTTATTTATATACTGCTATTCCATATAAATCATCTTATGGATACACTTGGAGCAATAATAGTTCTTCTCAATCTACATATAACCTTAGAATTGTTGGGTATTACTAAGAAAAATTTAACATTTTGAGATAAATAATAATATAACCATGAAAAACCAAAACGAATTATCAGACATTTATTCTAGCAGAGTTTTAGTAACTGAAGCTAAGGGTAAAGCAAAATCCAATAAAGTAGTAGACCAAACAGGAGAATTGGAAGGTGCTAAAAAAGCTAAACCAACACCAACACAGGGCGGAACTGAGAAGGTTGAGAAATACGTTAAAAAACCAGAGGATAAAAAACAATTTTCTGGAGTTAAAGGAAAACCGTCCAAAGTTAAAGAGTCTACATTACCTAACGCTTTTGATAGAATCTTTAAAAGCGTATTGAACGAAGAATTTGAAGTATCTCCTGAAGTATCTGATGAAATGTCACAAGACGAAGAAAACGAGTTAGATACCGAGTTTGGTGATAGTTCAGAAGGTGATAGTTCAGAAGGTGATAATTCAGAAGGTGAAGGCGAAACTGAAGGTGATTTGACCGTCCAATTACAGGATTTGGTTAATAAACTTCAGGATATCATATCAAATCTTTCTTCTGAAGAGGAAGGTTCTGAAGAGGAAGAATTAGAAGGTTCGGAAGAATCTCCAGAAGGTTCGATTGAAACAACAGAGGAAACAGAGGAAACAGAGGAAACAGAGGATGAAAACCCTTATGAAGAGTCTTTAGATTTGAAAGGACAGCTTACACAATTAAGCGATAAATTAGGAGAATTTTTAACCAAAAAAACGAGCAAAGTTGTTAAAGGTGCTTTGGGCAAAGCTAAAGGCGGAAAAGCATCTGAAGGCAAGATTCCAGAACAAGACGGAAAACCTAAAGCGTTCAATCCAAGTTTGAAAGCTCTCCAAAACCCAAAAGGTTCAAATGCAGTGTCTAATATTAAAAAAGGCGATAATCTTTTCAAGTAAGAGACTAAATAAAGTTTAAATAGAAAACCTCTCGTGAAACATCGAGAGGTTTTTTGTTTTATTGATAAATAATATTAAATGAACTCTGTTAGATATTTAAATAAAAGTATAACCGATAACGAGAGGAATAATTATAGTCTTTGGTGGAAAGAGCAAATCGAACACTATGGAGTTAAAGTCAATTATTACACTCATGGATATACTTTAACTTCTCATGATTATCTTTACGGAGAAGACCCAACAGCAGCATTTGAAAATTCTGGTGAAGTTATTATGGTCACTAGCATAACAAACGATTCTATACTATTATCTAAATTTGGTGTTATGGCTGATTGTGATATGACAGCAATGATACATATTTCTAGTTTTTATGAGACTTTTGGTAATGGTAAAGAGCCGAAATCTGGCGATCTCATAGAAATGCAAGAATATGGAGGATTTGGCGATAGACCAAATGGAAGAGGAGCAGCAATTTTCGAAATCACTGAAAGAGACGATGAATATCTACCTTCAACCAATGCTCTTATGGGACATTATGTTTGGTATATCAAGTGTAAGAGATTCGAATACAGTATGGAAGCAGGAATACACGCAGAACCTTTAAATACACAGATAAACGATACTACACAATTCGGAAGATTGAGTGGTGGTGCAAATCCAGCAGAACTTTTCGTATCCACTGAAGATAATGCTGATACTGAGGGTGCTAAACTGTTTGATTACACCCAAAACACTCTTTCAAACCCTTATGGGAACTATTAAAGCCCCCAAGAATTATTAGATTTCTTAGCAGCACTTAAATCAGTAATATCAAAATATACAGTTTGGGATTTACCGTTAGCTTCTATTAGAAATGCTCTAATTTTTTGCATTTCTCTTGTTGCAGGGTCTATCCTATCCATTGTAGTTTCATTTGAGATGAAATATTCACCTTTAAATTCTCTTGATATAGCAGTTCTTAAAAACATTGAAACGTCCTCACTGCCAACTTGTTCTGCACGCACTTTAAATACTTTTGGTTCCATAATATAATAATTTAACCAAACTGTAAGCTAAAATCAAATAATGTTTGATTTATTTTAGGCTTGGTGTATCATCATAACATGAATAGAAGATTAATAATAGATGGATCAAATATGCTGTTTAGATCATATTGGATATCACAGAACGGGAAATCAGATTTTGACGATAAATATGATGTTGGCACCATTTATATATTTTTAAAATCGTTAAAATCCGTTGTGGAAATATTTCAACCAGATGAAACTTGGGTCACTTGGGATAAGAGACTCACTAAAAACTCCACAAATTTTAGAAAACTATTGGCAGAAAACACGTATAAACAACAACGAGATGCCACAATTTCCACTAAAGTTCATGAATACCATGACCGCTTAGAAAAATGGATTAGCCTATTAGGAGTTTATCAAATGTATCCTAATGTTTTAGAAGCAGATGATGTAATGAGTTGGTTAGTTAAAAATAATCAAGACGGAGAGAATATAATAGTCACAGTGGATAAAGACTTATTACAATTAGTAAACAGCCAAACTTCTTGTTACAACCCAATAAAGAAAATTACAATAACACCTATCAATTTTGAATCGGAGGTTGGTGTTCCAATGAAAGATTTTTTATCATATAAAGCTCTATTAGGCGATATATCCGATAATGTAGAAGGCATTGAGGGATATGGCAAGGTTAAGAGTAAAAAGCTCGCCATTCAAGGATTACAAGGGATTAAAGAGAAATTAACGGAAGAGTATTGGAACCAATTTAATAAAAACTTGCAAATAATGGATTTGAGTGATTCGTTTGATAAGGAATTGGGAGAAGTAGACTGTTATGTGAAACAGATTGGGGAACAGCTACAAAATGTAAAACCTAACATTAAAGAGTTTGAAGAACTTTGCGAAAAAAACGGTATTTATTATTTCACCAGAAATATAAATGATTGGAAGAGAGCGTTTGTGACAGAGCAAACTTTAATGTCCTTGTTGTCCACTTTGAAGTAGGTTTATAGCATCATAAACGAATCTCTGAACATCCTTTTCGGTTATTTCTTTCTTGTTGTAATATTTTTTAACTACGTTTTCAAAGTCTTTATCATATGATACAGATAAAGAACAAGTTACATCGTCTTTGTTTGTTATATTTAAAATCTCGAATTTCATTTTACAGTGTTTTTATTTTTCATTTTGGGTAATGCTATTTCTAGCAATTTTTTGTATTGTCTTATAGACAATCTGTTGATTACAGAACGTTCCACTGTTAATACCTCTACTTCATCCATTTCGGGGTGAAGACAATGTGTTAATTCATGTATAAGAACTGGTAAAATTTCATCTCTAGGGTCTAATTCTATATAATTAAATTTTTTGTTTACTTCTACGAAATAACCACTGTTCTTTTTAAGTTTTCTAAAGATTATATATTCTATATTTGCTTCTAATTCTTTACAAATATTTTTGAAGAACTTGTTAACTTCTTCTCTGGACATTTTGATCGGTTTTATTTCTTTAGACCTTCTCATGCTATTATTTATGTGTGTTTACGCCACATTTCCATCTAATATATGTTAAATAATCATATGGAAGCACCAGCTATTAAAATGTTAGAAGATTTAACAGATAAAAGTCCTAAAAAGGCACCATATCCATTAGATTCATTGGGGGAAGATTTATCAGAGTTTGCATTTCAATTAATGGGTATCCAAGAAAAGATGAATTTAGCCATTAGAAATGCTGTTATAACAAAAAACGAGAAAAAGAAGGCTATTGCAGATAAAATGATCTTTAAATTGAAAACAATTGTTAATATAACAAATGCTTTTATTAAAGATTATGATCGTCTGAAGTTTTAGTAGTTACTTCGATCATTCTATCAATGGGGTTTGATTCAATCGGTGTGGTCAATTGAGTGGTGAAGAATTGCATTTTGATTCCATTCACCTGATTACAACTAGTGCATGGAAATCTATTTTCTTTGTTTAAAGTTATTGGGACGTTATTGGACTGTTTACAATAAGCGCATTGAACACCTATTGTAAATTTGGAAAGACCGTCTAATGCCATTATTTGCAATTCCTCCAACCTGTTAACGTCCTTTTTCTGCATTATTGTGTTATAAATAATGAAAAACAATAATTGCAATCCTAAAGATATTAAAAATGGCGACCAAAAGGCGTTACTATATAGATATATACCAAAAGATATGATAATAGATATTAAAATGGTTATACCTAAAGATAAGGATAACACTATAATTTCAGGTTTAGATATGAATTTTTTAATCATGTATATATTATATAACCTTTTTCACGTATATTTCAACTTAATATATCCTCTAATTCGAGACTATAATCAGGTTCATATATATCAACCTTAGTGTTTGGGAAGTTTTTTTGGTATATGACATCAGCAGTGTTGTCAATATACTTTAATATCTCCAATGGTTTAAGCTCTACGTTTTCGAAGTTTGAATTCTTTTCCTCGCATTTATCCCCTATTAATTCCATTGCTTCTTGCAGGGCTAACCATCTGCACAATGAATAATCGGATATTTTCTTCATGTCTATATTTGTTGTTTTGTTTTCATTTTCTGCTGTAGTATTTCTCATAAGGTAAACAGTGTGACAGGTTATTGATATAACGTCAAGACTTTTTTAGTATGTTTGCCACACTAACTTCGTATACTTCAATCGGTAAAGCTTCTACAAATCCTAGTATTTCTTCTTTTATGGCTTTTATAAAATCCTTTTTGGTTAAAGCGTATTCGTATCTGTCAGGTAATTGCATGAAATTGTATTTTAATTCATCTTCATCTAAAAAAAGTAAGAACTCTCCTAATTTTATTTTGTGAAATGCGTAAACACCTCTTTCTGCTGGTTTATTATCCTGTGACATTTTTACATGTTACCACATTTCAACGATAAATCAATATTTTATTAGTAACCACCTATAAAAGTCGTCAACAACCAGCTAGAACCATCGTATTTCAGCCCCATTATATACATTCTCGAAGCAGATAAAGATTTCGGAAATGTTATAGCGGAATCTGAAGGTCTTTTAATAGTTGCAGGTAAATCTATCGTGTATGTTGAACTTGGAGTTAACCAAAATTCTATTTTACCGCTTTCAACAGGGGCTGAAGGGGGATTTACTGTAAGATTTGCTGTCACAGTCATTTTTTGTATACCGCCAGATAGATAGCTTGGAGTTATAGTTCCACTAGCGTTTCCGTAAACGAATGGTGGCGTTTCATATCTTTTTGCAGATATTACATCTTGAGAGCTTAAATTATTTACGAACGTGTAACATGCTGCACCAGCACATATATTCGAACCTATAATGAAAGAATCACTGTGGCTGCAAGTGCAATTGCAATGTCCTCCTAAAATTGCGGAACGATATCCACTTGCAGAGTTACGACAACCTCCACCGATAAATGTGCGACTACCTGCAAGATTATAACCACCACCACCAACGGTAGAGCTATATCCACTTGCGGTATTACAATATCCTCCACTAACTGTTGAATTACAGCCAGAAGCATAATTACAGTAACCACCACCAATAGTATTACCAATTCCTCCCTCAATGTGATGACATTGACCACCGCCAATAGTAGAACACGTTCCTGTTGCACAATTATACCGACCTCCACTTATAGTGCTATAAGCACCACTGACACTATTGCAAAAACCACCACCAATAGTTGTATAAGAATTACTCGCTGTATTGCAAACACCCCCACTAATTGTTGTATTACAGGAATTAGAACAATTACGCCAACCACCACCAATTGTAGCATTACACCCACTTATTAAATTGTAATACCCACCACTAATTGTAGAACATATACCACCATTACAGTTACAGCAACCACCCCCTATCGTAGCAGCATTATTAGCAACACAATTATACAAACCGCCACCAATAGTTCCATAACATCCTGATGATGAGTTGAAAATCCCTCCACCAATTGAACTTGATCCCAAAGCAATATAGTTACAACGTCCACCACTTATTATAGAATCGGCTGAGTCTGAGGATATGCAATTGTAACAACCTCCACTAACTGTAGAACCTCCACCACTTACTATATTACAATAACCACCACCAACAGTTGAATTATTACAACAAGCAATATTACATCCTCCACCACTAACAGTTGAGTTATTACAACATGCAACATTGTAACAACCACCACCGATAGTTGCAGTATTACCATTTACCCTATGGCAAGCACCTCCACCTATAGTTCCACAAGTTCCACCAGTGCATACACAATTACAATAACCACCACTTATAGTTGCAGAAAAAGCATTTGAGTTATTACATAGACCACCACCTACAGTAGCACCACAAACAAGAGCACAATTACAACAACCACCTCCAATAGTGGTAAAGTTATTTAATGCACTATTACAGCAACCTCCACCAACAGTTGAGGCGTTGCTTTCTGCTATATTTCTGTAACCACCACCAATTGTAGAATCTTGACCGGATGATATATTATTTCGACCTCCACCAACAGTGGAAAAATCACAACATGCTATGTTTCCGCAACCTCCACCAACAGTCGAACTATTACACCATACTTGATTGCAAATCCCTCCACCGATAGAACCGTAACAACTACTTGCAGTATTTCCGAACCCTCCACCAACTGTAGAGCATTTAGAAGAAGCCAAATTCTGTTTTCCTCCTCCAACTGTTGCACCACACTCACTAGCACAATTACAGCAACCACCACTTACAGTTGCACCACACTCACTAGCACAATTACAGCAACCACCACTTACAGTTGCACCACACTCACTAGCATAATTACAATGACCACCACCAACAGTTGCGTGACACTTAGTTGCTGAGTTGTTACATCCTCCACCAACAGTTGTTGCACACCCTGAAGCTATATTGAATACTCCTCCACCAACAGTTGCACCTCTACTTGTTGCCGAATTACAACTACCTCCACCAACAGTTGAATATAAACCTGTAGCCGTGCTACTCAACCCACCACCTATAGTAGCATAGCAATCATCTATGTAGTTGCAACCACCACCACCTATAGTAGAATGACAATCCGTTATACAATTTCCTTCGCCGCCTCCGATACTGGAACCTTTACATGAAATATAGTTTTTATGTCCTCCGCTAATAGTTGAATTACATCCATCAGCGTAACTACTTAAACCACCACCTATAGTTGAATAACATCCAACTGCTCTATTACACACACCACCACCAACAGTAGAGCCATAACTGCTAGAAGTATTACAAGAACCCCCACTAACTGTTGCACATTTGCCTGAAGCATTATTGCAATAACCTCCACTTACTGTTGAACCGCTAAGATTCGTAGAATTAGTATGTCCACCACCAATAGTTGAATAACATCCATCAGCATTATTGCAATATCCTCCGCTTATAGTAGAACCACAACTTCCAGCCAAGTTGAAATATCCTCCTCCAACTGTTGCACCACATCTACAAGCAGTATTGCAATGCCCTCCACCTACAGTTGTTGCACATCTGCTGGCTGTATTATGATAACCTCCGCTGACTGTAGAATCCCCACAACTTGCAACGTTAGAATTACCTCCACCAACAGTAGAGTATTCCCCACTTGCTGTGCTACTTAATCCACCACCAATAGTAGAATATATATTAGAAACTATATTACATGCTCCACCTCCAATATTAGAATAATTGCAAGATACTGTATTATTGCACCCTCCTAACACTGTTGAATGGTTTCCATCTACAGTGTTATTTTGTCCTGCTAATACTGTAGAATATTCTGATGGTGTTATGGAACTGTTAACCCCACCATAAAAATATGGGGATTTAGCCCAATGCACGAAAGTTCCTGTGTCAGCACTTAATGCACTGGTTACATTAACAACAGTGTCTAAGAAAGTGAGATCGCCTAACGTGCTTAAATTTCCAGTGACTAATAAATTATCAAAGGTTCCGTTCAGTCCTATTATGGATTTATTTGAACTTAAACTGCCATTTAATATGAAATCTCCTTGAAATGGAGAAGCAGGGGATGCAATCGGATCAAGAGCACTATCAGGATATCTAGGATCGCTGGAAGGCGTAGTATGATGATTGTGGCGATGAAATTTGTTATGAAATCTACTGCTCATGTTTAAATTATTTAACCAAAATATTGTTTTTTAG
>Ga0049080_10000214_pt1 | contig 19333 bp, 23 predicted proteins | sample GreLakmeER15MSRF_FD_66716 | JGI IMG/M metagenome (GOLD analysis project Ga0049080, IMG submission 66716) | Freshwater lentic microbial communities from great Laurentian Lakes, MI, USA - Great Lakes metaG ER15MSRF | ecosystem: Environmental > Aquatic > Freshwater > Lake | place: Great Lakes... | reverse complement strand
TAAAAGAAAAGAAGTAAAGAAAAGAAATTAAGGAAAGGCGAATTGTTTTTGTTTGTTTTTTTTATATTGTATTTTTTTTATTTATATTTGTAGTGCTAATGAATTAGTGAATGTCTTATGAATACACAGATAACTAAATTACTCCTGAAAAATAATATTACTCATCATTGGCAATGCTATGATTTTACTTGCGAATTAGACATTCAAGTATCATTAGCGTTTTACTTTCCTTCTGAAATGCAATAAAGCATAGTGTTGCCATGAGTAAAAAAAAAACTGCATATAGGAAGAAGGTAAAGGGTGTAAGATATATTGCATCTACACTTTCTAATTATTTTAAGAAGCAGTATCCGAATTACAAATTAGCTTTACCAAAAGCAAGGGAGTTATTTGATTCGTATAAGAAATCGAAAACGAAAGTTGGCACGAAAGCAATTTTTGAATCTGTACGGAAGAAGCGAAAAGGAAAAGAAGTTAATCCTGAAATTCATCCATCATTACTTAAGCCAATAAACTATTATGAATTGGTGAACTATCCTACATGGATAGCACTATCGAATAAGGAAGTTAATTTCGTATCAGATTTATGGGCAAAAGGTTTACCGGCTATAAAAGGAGAAGTATTACCTGATTATCACGAGTACTTTTCTGATGTAGTAAACTTCTTAAATGATTTGGCGGTAGTAACTGAAAAAAGAAGGTCAGATGAACAGGATGAGTGGTATGTAGTGGCAACAGTACCGGAATTTAATAAAACTAAAAAGCGTTGGGAATCTAAAATTATTACTGTAGATAAAGGCGGAAGTAAGACCGATGTGGGATTTGACCCAAAAGAACCTAAAAATAAAGCCTCACAGCAACAATTAACTGAAAAACCTAAAGAAGTATTAACAAAGCCAATAAAAGCTACTGAAACAAAAGAAAAGGCATCAGAAACAATATCTACAGGTAAAAGTGAAAAGCAATTAGAACTGGAATTAAAAATAGCACAGGAGGAAACAAAAAAAGAAAAAGCAAGTGCAGTAAAGGAATTATTCAAATCACTTAATAGTGGATTAATCACAAAAGCAGAATTTAAAGAAATGTATAACGATTTAAAATAATAAGTATGTACGCTGGATGCGAAATTAAACCAGAAGAATTCAATAAGTTAATTGATATTCAATTCAAAACAGGCAGATTTGTAAAAGAACAAACTATAGGAAGCAGAAAGAAACTATACTTAGACAATAAAATAGTTGCCACAACCACTTATACATCTAACCTACCAATAGGGGAAATTACCAAAAAACAATTCGCCAGTTTCTTAGGAGCATTTAGTAGAAATCTATACACTCAGCTAAAGGCTAATGACCGGCTAATGACATTGACCATTAGATTCGATGGAATCACAAGAGGAAGCAATAAAAACCTCTTTAAAACACTTGAAAATGGTGAAATATTCTACAACATAGATTTATCATCAGCATACTGGCAATTAGCTCATAAGATTGGATATATATCAGATAACCTATTTGAAAAGTATATTAATCAGGATGAATTCAAAGAAGCCAAAAGATATTGCATTAGTTTTCTTGCCAGACCTAACAAAATGTCTTATTCACAGCCAAATGGAGATAAATTTACTATCCATTGTGATACTGGAACATTGCAAAATGTCTATTCAAACATAAGAAATGCACTATATAGCAGTATTCAAAAGGCTAAAGAATGTCTTAATGTCTTGGAATACAACATTGATGGTATAACAGTAACCAAAGAAGATGCACCAATAGTCAAAGAAAGATTAAATAAAATGGGATTATTGTATAAAAGTACTCTATGTCTTAAAATGTCTGATGGTCAGTATAAATGCGGTAAAAAAGTAAAGACATTCAAATAAAAATAAACTTAAAAACTAAATAGCATGAATAAGAAAGCTACAATTAACAAATGTGAATTCACAGGAGAATTTCAGCACCCATCAGGAAACACTTATTACTACCACGAACTGACATTGGATAATGGAGATATAGGTAATTGCGGTAAAGTAGAGAAATATCCATTTGAACTAACAACTGGTAACTACATTGAATATACTATTGATGCGAAAAAGAAAATAAAAGTAATAGGAGTTGCAAGTAGAGAGCAGGAGAAAAGACATTCATATTCAGATAGTAAAGCAAATAAGAAGGGATTTCTACCTTATGATGAGTATATGAAGCAGAAGCAACAACAAAGCGGTAAGAAGCCAGAAGAGTTCTTAGGCTATGCTTGGAGTTACGCTAAAGATTTAATTATAGCAGGTAAAAAAATGAAAGATGTAGAAGAATGTAGTCAACTGGCTGAATATATATATGGTAAAATTAAGGATATGCTAATAGGTAGTGAAACAAGCCAAAGTGAAGGTTTAGATGCTGAAATACGCCAAAATAATGATGGATTACCGTTCTAATAACCAATAATTTACATTTTAATTGTAATTTTTTTAGCATACTTTGTAGAACATATTAGAATATGTTGTAATATTGTACCATTCAAACAAACAAATTAATAATAAAACGCTAAAAACAAACAACATGAACACGAAACACACAGAAGGAAAATGGGAAGCAACAAACACTTGTGTATCAATTGATACAAGAACAGGTTTAAATAAAACTGCAAATATTGTTGTTGATAATGTAATTATTGCCCAAACATGGTCTGTTTCAATTAGAGAAGCAGAGGCTAACGCTAAACTAATTGCTTTTGCTCCTGAATTATTATACCGCCTTATTATAGCCGTAGAACAACTTGAAATGACTCTTTCTTCTGATAACCTCGAATTACTTGCCATGAAAAAAGCAATCAAAAAAGCAACAGAATAACTAACTTAAATCATCGCCACATGGAAACGAAAAAAATCACAGTTAAAATTACTAATGCAAAATCAGATGTAATTGTTCACGCTGAACATACTATTCCTGCCTTTTGCAATTCACAACAATTTGCTGAAGCAGTTTCTTTTGTATTCCCTTTGTATTGGGTAAATATATACGATGGGGATGATTTCATATTCCTTATGCCAAGAGCAATGCAAATGGATGAAAAATTAGTCGAGGAGGGTTGTTTACCTATGGAGGATTATATGAGCAGATGGTATCCACTAATGCAGCCATAATTGATAAAATTTTCAAACTTTTTTATCAAAAATAACTTTTGAACTTAAAAAATCAAAATAACTTAAGTAAAATATGATGTAATAACCTAAAAAACAAAGAAATACAAGCACTTTTGTTTTAAAAAAATTTAAAATCACTAAAAAAAACTCAAACTTTTTAAAAAAAATTTAAAAAATTATAATTATGAAAGCAATCAAAATTAACGTACAACTTCATAAAGTAGAACAAGTTATAATAGAAAATTATAGAAAGATTTATGAAGAAATTGGTCAAGAATGTAATAACTTCTGTTGCCCTATTTCATTACCTAATAATGATACCTTATATGTTGATGATGAAGGACTTTACCACGATATTCAGGGTGCTTTTTTACTAAAATATTTTAATTATCCAATTGTAGGAAATGCAATTATTTTAGGAACTGATACCGAAAATGGTGAATCAATTGATGCAAAAACTACTATTCAAGACATTGAAAATCAAATCATTTGGGTAGATATTGAAAATGCAAAAAATTATGCATATAATACTCTTTCTTCTCCATTTAAGATAACCGAAATAGAAGGTGTAAAAATCATTACAAGAGGCTAATAAACAGTAAATTAAATCAAATAAATAAATCAAAATTTTTAAAATTATGAAAACAGGTAAAACGCTACAAGAATTGGCAAATGAAATTAATCGCCAACAAGAAAGTAAAAGAGATTTCTTAATTCCAATGAATAAGGTTAATGCTTTCGTGCATAACAATACGATGGAACTTGGATTTCCTATTAAGGATAATGAATATGAATTATTCACAGCACCACTAACTGATAATGGTCATATCCAATTAGGCTCTTTATTGAACATTCCAAAGAAATATTATGATTTGTGTATTGGTCATCCACAATTATTACAAAAGAATGTCCAACATTGGATTGAAATGAATAATAGCAAAAGAATGATTAGAAGCCTTGATGGAAACATTCGTGCTATTCTTTCTCAATCGTATAGAAGATTAGATAATTTTGATTTGGCTCAACAAATTTTGCCAATGCTATTTGAAGTAAATGCACAAATAGAATCTTGTGAAATTACAGAAAACAAATTATACATTAAAGCAGTTACCTATAAAATAGAAGCAGAGGTAAATAAAGGTGATGTTGTTTGTGCTGGAATTATAATTACTAATTCTGAAACTGGTAATGGCTCTTTATCAATTAAGCCTCTTATTTATCGTTTGGTTTGTAAAAATGGTGCAATTGCTGATGATTATTCAATGCGAAAATATCACGCAGGTAGACAAGTTGAAATGGAACAAATTGAATATTCAAATGAAACGATATTAGCAGAGGACAAAGCATTTTGGTTAAAAGTAAGAGATTTGGTTACATTCTCGTTATCTCAGGTTACATTTGAAAAGATTGTAGATGTATTAAGAGAATCTACTAAAATTCAAATTCAAGAACCTGAAAAAGCTATTGAGTTAATTACAAAAAAATATACCTTTAACGACTTTGAAAAGGAAAATGTATTAACTCACTTAATAAAAGGTGGTGATTTAACCAGTTGGGGATTAGGAAATGCAGTTACAAGAATGGCTCAAGATGTTAATTCTTACGATAGAAGTACAGAATTAGAATTAATCGGATACCAAGTAATGAAAAGCAAGTGGAATTAATTAATGTTTAATTAGCAGGGATGAAATATTCCCTGCTTTAATATATATAATATGAAATTTAATACTGGAATTTTTTTTGAATTTTATTACAAAACTAAACATGAGGTTGTTTTTGTAAATAAGAACTTAGGAACAATTACGCTTGTTTTAATACTTAAACCAAACAAATCAATTGATTTTGAAAAAAGACCATGCGTTTATGTCGGTGATACGTATTTTAAAAGCCACGTTACTTACAACCAAGTAGGATTAGATATGGCATATTTAAAAATGATTAGTGAATGGATAAGGAAATCAGCTAATAAAAATATGGAGGTGAAAAATGATGCTAAAGGTAATTAATCTATATTGTATTAATAGGATATTTGAAGAATCATTAAAATTAAGGGCAAAATCTCAAATTTTGTATATTAATTGTTTAATTCATCATTTTAAAGAATTAGAAGCATCAATTGATAATTCAAATGCTTTTCATATTAGTACAAAAGAAATCAATTACGATAAATATAAAATGTCTTTAAAAGAATTAGAAAATGCTGGATTAATTGGAATAACTAATGATTCAATACTATTTTATAACAAATGGGATAAACATTTGCCATTAAACTATCAATTTGTAAATTCAGATAATCAGTCCAAAAACATAATTAATTTTAAAGAAGAACTATTAAATAATGTAGCACTATTAGAATTAATCTGTATGCGTGAAAGAATTACTATGGATACATGTAAATGTTTATTAGAGTCATTTATTGAAATACAAACTGTTACAGAAAAGAAATATCGGGATTATAATGATGCTTCTGTTCACTTCGTTAATTATGCTTCTAAATACCAAAAAGAATTTAAACAATCAACTAATAAATCAAAATCAAATGGGAAACTACTTGGATAAAAGTAAATTTAAAAAACCAAAGGAATTCGATATTGAAAACGAATTACCACCAAATTCTCAGGAATTAGAAGAAATTGTATTAGGTACTATTCTAATTGCATCAGAAATAATTCATCAAATTGCAGAGCATTTAAAATTAGAATTGTTTTTTTCTCATAAAAATAAACTTATTGCAGAAACAATAATTAAACTTTATAACAATAATAATATAATTGACTTATTATCAGTTAGTAATGAATTAAGAAATAATAATAAATTAGAAGAAATTGGCGGTGCTTATCATTTAAGCTTATTAACTAATCGAATTGCATCTACTGCAAATATTGAAAATCATATTTATTTATTAAAGCAATATTCATTACAAAGAAATCTAATTCAAATTTGCGGTCAAGGTATTCAAAAGTCATTTGATGCCAGTTATGATATTTTTGATGTTTTTTCAGAAACCCAGATAAATCTTGAGAATTCTCTTAAAAATCTAATAAAAAATGATTCGGTAAAAGTAGGTGTAGTTCATAATGAATTAATATTAAAAGCCATTGAAGTAGCAAATAAGGGAATAAAATCAGGTGTTCCAACTGGATTAACAAGAATTGATAATGTAACAAATGGATGGCAAAAATCTGATTTGATTATACTTGCTGGTAGACCAAGTATGGGTAAAACAGCAGTTGCAGTTTGTATGTCTATGATTCCTGCAATTCATAATAATATACCAATTGCAATCTTTTCTCTTGAAATGTCTAATGAGCAATTAGTTTCAAGGATGCAGTCATATTTATCAGAAATTAATGTATCTAAAATTGTAAAGAAGCAATTAGAATTACACGAAATAGAGCAAATGGAAAATACTACAAAAGCACTTAACAATGCGCCTTTATATATTGATGATACTCCAAATGTTACTTTAACTGAATTAAAATCAAAAGCAAGAAAATTAGTAAGAGAGAATAAAGTTGAATTAATAATAATTGATTACTTACAATTGATGAGAAGCGGTTTACCAGTTAATAATCGTGAACAAGAAATTGCAGAAATTTCAAAAGGATTAAAAGCACTTGCTAAAGAATTAGATATTCCAGTAATAGCATTAAGCCAATTAAGTCGTGGTGTTGAAGCAAGAGCAGATAAAAAGCCAATGTTATCCGATTTACGAGAATCAGGTCAAATTGAACAGGATGCAGATATGGTTATTTTTTGCTATAGACCAGAATACTATGGAATTGATGAATATGAAGTAGCAGATACTGTATTTAATTCAAATGGATTAATGATGCTAATAATAAGCAAACATCGTAATGGTGAACTTGGTGAGATTCCTTTAAGATTTCTACATCAATTTACTAAAATTATTAATTATGATGATGATTATTCAACAAATAGTAGTAATTTAGTGCCACCAATAACAGAAAACAAAATGATGCCAAATACAAATTTTGACAAACATTTAGATAATCAAGAAGATAAAGAATTATTTTAAAAAAAAGTATGAGTGTAGAATTATATAAAAAACAAAATATTTTAATTCAATTAAAGTACATTGATTTTGTAAAAGAAACAGTATGTTCTTATTACAATCAACCAATTTCTGTTTTGAGTATTATAAAAAAATCGAGAAATAGCACCAATTTACGAAACATAGTTATTTACCTTTTATGGAAATATTCTCAGTTAAGCAAAAGTGATTTGAAAAATATTTTAAAATTAACGGTAAGTAGCATTGATAATGCCATCCATTCGATTCAAAACAATGCAGACTATGATAAAGATTTTCGTAAAGAACTGGAGATTATTCGGGATAAAATCGTAATTGAAGGTACAGCAGAAAGCATAGGAGTAGATTTAAGTAATTTCTTTTATGTGAACTTATCGAATATAACGATACTTAAAATTAATCAATCAAAATCAATAGTTTTAAAGGGATTTAGAGAAGAAGAAATTAAAAGCATTCAAGGGAATTTACCTAAAGATACCATCAGAAGAGATATTAAAGGAAGCGGTATTAACATAATAGAAAAAAATACATAAAAATGATTAAAAAATTCAATACAAAAAGTAAGCAGTTTATAAAAGAAAAAGTTACACTAAAACCCATAGTAAAAAAGTATAAAGTAAGAGATAAAATTCATGGTAATTATATCAAAAGTATTTTGCAAAAAAAAGGGATGTCACAACAAGAGTTAGCTGATATGTGTCTTGCTGGTGATAAGACTTACTTAAGTAAAATCATAAATGGGAAACGGAAGAACATTTCCTTACCATTAGCTTTAAAAATTGCAAAAGCATTAAATACAACAACAGAAAAATTATTTATCCTTAAAACATACGAAGAACATGAAAAGAATTAAAAAGATTCAAGGCAAAAGTTACAAATTAGTATATTCTTATAAAGCCATAGAAAAAAAAGACAGCCAATTTATAGAAACAAAATCAAAAAAACAATTAAAATGAAAAAAAGAATTTCTATAGAGTTCATTCCTTACATTGGATTAGGAATCGGAATTATGCACGACTGTTGCTTCATAGCTTTGCCTTTTCTGAGTATAATAATTGCGTATAAAAAGGATGATTATTAAAAACAAATAAAAACAAATAAAAACAAATAAGTATGACAAAAGAAACCCAACAAATTAACTATGTGAAAGATACATTCGAGGAATATCTTTCAAAAAAAGACCATATTTCTTCTTCGGATATTAAAAACTTTTTAAAATGTCCAGCATATTATCACCACGAAAAATATGGAGATTCAGTAAAAGAAAAAGGTAGGCACTTTAGCATAGGTAGTGCCATTCACGAAATTATTCTTGAACCTGAACTATTTCATTCAAATTATATAGTAAGTCCAAAATTCGACAGAAGAACATCCAAAGGAAAAGCGGATGCTGAAGAATTTGAATTGAACGCAAAAGGTAAAACAGTTATAACTGATGATGAAATGGAATTGGTTATTGGAATAGCCGAGCAAAGCATGAAGAATAAAACATTCGTGGAATTAATTAAAGAATCATACAAAGAAGTATCAGTTTATTCAGTTGATGAAACTACTGGATTAAAATTAAAGGTAAGACCTGATGCACTTGCAAAAAATAAAAATACAATTATTGATATAAAAAGTTGCAATGATGGTAGTCTAAGAGGATTTAAAAAAGATGTATATTCTTATGGTTATTATATTTCTGCTCCTTACTACTTGGATGTTTTAAAGAGAGAGAATTATGTGTTTGCCAGTATGGAAAAATCAAAACCATATCCAATTACTTTATATGTTTTGAATGATGAAATGATGGAGCATGGAAGAAAACAATATAGAATGGCTCTTGATTTATTAAAATGGTCTTACGACAATAATTTTTGGTGTGATTATAATCATTTTGAACTTTTAAAAGAGTGCTATGATTTAGGCAATTTGAATGATTTTTTTGATACACTTAATAACTCTGATTTAATAACAATAATTCAATAATAGTATGAGAACAGAAAGAGCAATCAAGATTAGATTATGCCAGTTAAATAACAATTTACTGCATCGTCATGGTGAAGAGAAAGAAATATGTTTAAGTGAAATTAAACTCTTAGAATGGGTTTTAAAAATGGATAAAAGGTCACTTCAATTAGAAAGATTAGCTAAAAAAAAACTAACCAATAAAAACTAAACAAATGGAAACCAAAATCTTAGAAGAATTTATTGAAGATTTAAAAAAAATAGAACCTGAAAATAAAGCAAGTTATGGAATTCCTGATTTAATGCCAAGTCAAATTTTCGTTATTAATGAAATAATTAAAATGGCAGAACAAAAAGTATTAATCAATAATTCCGTAGTTAATCAATTTGAACCGACAATTATGGAAATCGAACACTCAATAAATATTTTTGGTAAAGAAATTGCAATCTATAATCCGAAAGCATTTATTACAACAATTACCAAAACACCAACCATTGCATTAGATAAAGACCAAGAAGTTTTTTTTACTGGAAAAGAGGTTGTTTTTGTGTATAGTAGAAATCAACATGGCTCGGAATATCAAAAACCTATATTTACAAGAGAGTATGGTAAATCGGCAGATGAGTTTATAAGTGAATTTCAAAAAAGAAACTATGAATATATTAACCAATAAAAACAAATAAAAGTGTATCAATGCCTATTATTAAATTTGCGAAGAAGAAGTGTGTCAGCATTAATAGGGGTTGTAGTTTCAATGACTTCAATGGTTTTAACACTTTCCTATGAACGAGAAAACGTACACTTTATTTATTACCAATAAAAATAAATAAGTATGAAAGCAAAATTACCAAGAAAGATAAAAAAGAAAATAAAACTGAAATTAGAATCTGACTTAGAAAAAGAGAAAGGTTTTAAAGTTAGAGTAAAAATAATAGATGCAGACTCATTCAAACTTAGATTTACTTTTGATAGTCGCACATATTTAAAGAAAAAAATAACCAGTAAAAACAAATAAGTATGAAAGCACCAAGAAAAATGAAGAAAAAAGCTAAAAGAGGTTTGGAACTTGCTCACAAATGCAAAATAACAATAAGATTGGTTGATGTTGAAAACGGTATAAGACATTGGGAATACAAAGAAAAAACAAATCATAAAAACAAATAAGTATGGAAACAGAAAAACCACAATCAGCAATCGTATTGTTTGAACACAAATTAGGTAAATACGAAAAAACAGTATCGGATTTACTTGGTAAAAAGTATGGAATAACCACCCAAGAATTTTTAGTAAAGGTATTAAATGCAGTCAAGAAAACTCCTGAACTACTAAAATGCACACCGCAATCTTTGTTTGGAAGTATTCTTTATTTTGCAGAGATTGGATTACCATTTAATACTCCTGAAGGATTTGGGTACATTCTACCTTATTCAAACAAAGGAATAATGGAAGCAACACCTATAATTGGGTACAAAGGTCTAATAGAAATTGCTTACAGAAATCCAAAAGTAAAATCAATAAGAATTCAGTCAGTTTATGAGAACGATGAATTTGATTATACTTACGGAACTTCTGAATATATAAAGCATAAACCAAAGATGGGAGAAAGAGGAAAATTAGTAGCAGTTTATTCCATTGCTCAAATTGAAGGAATAGAACCTCTTTTTGTAGTTGTACATAAAAATGAACTGGATAAGATTCAGAAACTAAGCAAGTCAGGGAACAGTCAATATTCACCGTATAATAATGGTACAGATGTTTTTAATATTATGCAGTCAAAGGTTGCTATCAAACTTCTTTTTAAAACACTACCAAAAACAGATAATGATGCTTTAATAAAAGTTCTTGAAATGGATAATAAATTTGACTATGAAAAGAACGTAAAAATAAGTGCAACTGAAACTGGATACGAACTTGTAGAAACAGAAGCAAAAGTAACAGCCTTAGAAAATGTAGAAATGCCTGAAATCAATATTCACGAAACTGATAAATTAAAAAACAAAAAAAGTAGTAATCAATTAATAATAGAATAAAATGAAAAAAACAATTTTAACAATCGCAGTAATGTCTGCATTAATTTTCTCTTGCACAGTAAAAGAAGAACAACCTACTGAAACAAAAGAGGAAAGAGCATCAAGAGAAAGAATAGAAAGATTAAGAAAAAGTTCTGATTCACTTGATAGGTCAGCAGATTCACTTAAAGAAGTTCAAATTCATTTAGAAGAATTTTATGATAGAGCAATTAGATTGACTAAAGCAGGATATTCTGAAAGTCAAGCAATCCAAAAGGTGGCTGAAACTGATTCAGTAGGTTATGCCTTATATTTAATATCTGCTGAACAAAGAAGAAATAAGTAAAGTTTAACTTAAAATTATATAGTCCGAAGTACAAGGAATCGAAGGCAACAAGTTAATGAAACGCATTACCACTAAGTTCTAAATCGTATGTTAGCGGAGTACCCTCTCAGGGCAATTTAAAAGGGATTAAAACTAAATACTATGATAAACATAGAACAGAAAAAAAAAGAATTAATTGAAAAAATTAATTCCTTAGATTTAGAAAAAGAGAAAATAACAAAAGAAATTGAAGCTATAAATGACCCTTCAACCAAGTTAATTTTAGACGAAATACAAGAATGTAAAAATAAAATAATAACCAAACAAGAAAATATAAAACTTCACATTTTGGTTCATCTAAATGAACAATTAAATGATTTTTCACAAGAGATTAATAACAAAATAAAATTGCTTGGTAGTGTAATACTTAAAAATTGCGAAAAAACAGATAAAATAATTAATCTATACGAACAAAAAGAAATACAAGAAGTAAATAATTTTCATTTGATTGACCCATTCAACAGGGAAGAGCCAGTTGTTCGCAATGAGTTGATAAATACAGCACCTAAAATGAAATGTAATTATTGTGGTGAAGATTTTATAATAAAACACAGATTGCAAAAATATTGCCCTGAGAAATTTGACGTAAAAAACTATTGTAAAAATTCATTAAAATACGATTTAAGCCAAAGTAAAAATAATGGAAAGAAAAAGAAGTAGTTTTGGTAAAGTTATTTATAACGAAGGAGGTAAAATAAACCTACCTGAAGAACCGTATCATATTGATAATACAAGGGCTTATTATATTTTTGATATTATACCAATGGGAGCAGTAAGGATGACACAATCTGATAAATGGAAAATTGACCCTAATCATATTGATGAAGCCAAAAGACAAAGGAAATCAGTAACCCAGTATTTTAAATTCAAGAAAAATCTATTCTTACAAGCAAAACAAGTAGGATATGAAATGGGTTTTTTTATTGATGTCGTTTTCTTGATTCCAATGCCTGATTCGTGGAGTGAAAAAAAGAAGAAGGAAATGAACCGTATGCCATGTAAAGTAAAGCCTGATACAGATAATTTAGTAAAAGCAATAAAAGATACCTTGAAAGTAAATGATGCTGATGTTTGGTGGGAAAAGGCAGAAAAAAGGTGGGCTTTTAAAGGGAGTATAATTGTGTACAAATAAATCATAAGTAACTATAAAACAAATAGTAAAATACTAAGTTGTAATTAAGGAAACCGCACCTAATAATTTTTTTAAGTAAATGAAAATAATGTAATTTATTTAAACTATATTTGTATGTTTTATGGAATCAAAAATAAATAAGATAGTTGGAACAAATGATAACCCTGTTCAGTTAGAATCAGGGCAAGTAATCATTAATAAAAAATCTACTAAAAAACATATTAAAAAGTTAGTAGAAATTAATGACGAAGGAGAAAATAAAACAACAACTGATGGTACTGATGGTGGTATTTTAAAAGGAAAACCACACTACGACAAGAATGGAAATCCAACTGGAGGAATACCTGCTAAAGTAGATGGAGAAAAAACAATAGAAGTAGAGGGTGATGAATTTGTCGTTAGTAAAGAAGCCTCTGAAAAACATTGGAAAGAACTTTCAAAAATAAATACAGATGGTGGTAATGGAGTACCTATCAATAAGCCAAGCTATTTTGATGATGACCCTAAAGAATATAAAAAAGGTGGTAATATAATCGAATTTAATCCTAATCACGTTCCACCTTCTCACGTTATACAATATGCTCTTAAAATCAAAAATAATCATCCTAAAATATGGAAATTAGGTGGAAATATTTTCGGTAATCAAGCATTTGAAAATTTATATCGTGCTTACAAAAGAGGTTATTGGTTAGATAGTGAAGAATGGATGTATATTAAATGGAGGTCTTATGTTGCAAGACATAAAAAAGATTTTAGAATAGAAGGTGTAATTGCTATGCTTAAATGGGCTGACAAAGTAGAAAAAGGTTGGTCGTACATGAAAAATCTTATTGAAGAAAGAATTGATAAGAGTAAATCAAAGAAAAAGTTTGCTGGTGGTGGTCTTATAGCACCAAACGGAAAACCAACTTTACTTAAAAATGTGAAAGTAGGTCAAAAATTTTATATGCTCAATAAAAACGGAACTCCAAAATTCAATGGTAATATAACTTTTGAAATGACATCAAATAATGGAAAAGTTTTTGAGTATTTTAGAATTGAAAATAATAGAGGTTATGGTGGTAGTTCATTGTACGAACAATATGTAGTAATTATTGATTCAAATGAATTTAATAAAGGTGGTTTAATTGCACCCAACGGAAATAAAAGCAATCTAACTACCGAGCAATACAAGTTAGTTCGCACACCTGAGTTTAAAAAATGGTTTGGTGACTGGGAGAATAATCCAAGTGAAGCAAGTAAGGTTGTTGATGAAAATGGAGAACCTTTGGTTGTTTATCACGGAACTTATGTTGAAAATCCATTTTATATTTTTGATTTTGACAAAGCAGATATTGGCTTTCATTTTGGAACTTATGAACAAGCAAAAAATAGGTTGGAAACAAAATCCTTTTTTCAAGGTAATAAATCTATTATTAGTCCATTTTTTTTAAGTATAAAAAAGATTTATCAAGTTAGTGATATAGGAGAATGGGAATATCCTCAAAGATATTTAGATATGTTTATGTCCGACAATATAATAAGCGAAAATGAATTTAAGAAAAATAGTTTTCAATTTTTACACTATAAAGAAGATAATAAAAAGATTAGAGATTTTCTAATTAAAAAATATAATAAAAAAATTGGTTTTGAGTATAATAATAAATATGAAGGAGAAGGGAAATCATATATAGTAGTTGAACCCAACCAAATTAAACTTGCCGATGGAAGTAATACTACTTTTGATGGGAACAATCCTGATATTAGGTTTAAGGATGGTGGTCAAATAGATGTTTCAAAAGAAGTTTGGAATAAGTGGTTAAGAGAAAATACAAATGAAAGAGGAATTGCTGAATACGAATCTAATGATGGTACTGAATTTTCTTTTGATTATTCAAATAATTATATATATATATCAAGAAAAAGATATCAACAAGGCTTGGATATGATGGTTATCAAAAAAGAAGATTATTCTACGAGTGATATTGATGAATTAAATGAAAAAAATAAGGCTTTTAATAAAAGAGTAAAGGAACTTGTTTTTGGAAATAAATTATTTAAGTTAAGTGATAATAAAGAAACATTAGTTGAATATAGCAACCCTGACATAAGGTTTGATGGTGGTGGTTCAGTTAAAAAAACTTTCAAAAGTAATCTTTTACCAGAACAATATGAATTAGTTCGAACACCTGAATTTAAAAAATGGTTTGGGGATTGGGAAAACTCACCAGAAACTTCAAGTAAAGTTGTTGACTTTATAGATTATAATGATTTGTCATACGAATATACGAATGAGCCGATTGTAGTATATCATGCTTCAAATAATGAATTTAATTTTTTTGATAAAGAAAAAATAGGTCAAAGAGAAAGTGGTTGGTTTGGTAGTGGATTTTATTTTGGAGATAAAGAAATACAAGTAAAAAGATATGGTAAAAATATAAAACAATATTTTTTAAATATAAAAAAACCATTTCATTTTGTAGGTCATCAAATAGATTTTGCTAAATTATTAGGTTTAGATTATAATGAAGAAAACTATTCAATTTTAGTAATAGATAAGTTAAAAAAATTAAATTTTGACGGAATAATTATAGATAGCGTTTGGGGTAAAGAATATGTTGCTTTTGAACCCAATCAAATAAAACTTGCCGATGGTACGAACACTACATTTGATGGTAGTAACCCTGATATAAGGTTTAGAAAAGGTGGTAATACAAAAACTGATTTTAATGACTATAAAAACGATGGTTTAAGAAAAGCCATGCTATCATTATGGAATGATTTTACCAAAGGTTATATATCAAATTACTTAGCTGTTGAAGGTGAAAATTATGTCATAAATGATGAAGATAACAAGATGGTTATTTTTAGAGATAAATCTTTGGGCGATTTTACAAAAGTTGAAAAGGTATATATCGGAAATTGGTTTAGCATTTATTTAGATAAAAATAAAAAACCATTAATATCAAAATACTTTGATAGTTATTCTGTTGATGGTAATAGAATCATAATAAAAACTAACCCTAAAGAAACGTATGCTGGTGGTGGTTTAATTGCACCCAACGGAAATAAAAGCAATCTAACTACCGAGCAATACAAGTTAGTTCGCACTCCTGAATTTAAAGCGTGGTTTGGTGACTGGGAAAAATCACCTGAAACTTCAAGTAAAGTTGTTGATGAAAATGGTGAGCCTTTGGTTGTTTATCATGGAAGTAATAATCCAAATGTAAATATTTTTGATAGTGAAAAATCAGGTAGTGTTCAATATTCAGATTGGGGAAAAGGTATATACTTTACACCAAGTAAATCTACGGCTGATTATTATTCAAATGAAGCGTTAAAAAAAATAGATTCTGAATACAATAAATTGTATAAAGTATATGAAAAAACACAAGATTTTGTTGATTTAAAGGCATTTCAAAATAGAGGTATGGAATTGTTTGGTAATAAAAACACTATCGTTTATTCTGTTTTTTTAAATATTAAAAAACCATTAATAGAAATTGTAGATAGTATGAATTATACAGACCCATTTTTATCAAAAAACGCTAAAATGAATAATCGTGATGGTGTTTTTATTAAAACATCAAGAGATGGGTTTGATGAAATAATTGCATTTGAATCCGAACAAATCAAACTTGCCGATGGAAGCAACACTACTTTTGATGGTAGCAACCCTGATATAAGGTTTGATGGTGGTGGAGGTGTTTATGGGGCATATAAATACTCAAAGAACTTTAATGGGGTTGTTGTACGCACCAACGAAGAACAGGAATATGTTGGCACAATGTATTCTCCGTTTGAAGCTAAAGGTTCTTTTAAGGCAACCGTAAGAAAGGGCGATTTAGAAAATATCGCAATAGAATCTGAAAGTTTAAAAGAATTTAATTTTAAATGGGGCGAAGACGATTGGTTGTCGATAGTAAAAAAATTGAAATTAAAGGGTATTAACGAACTTGAACTGTTTAGGGTAGGCAACATTATAAAAACATTTGAACTAAAACCTATAAATAGCAACCCTGATATAAGGTTTAGAGATGGTGGTAATTTATCACAAGGAGTTAAAGTAGAAAAGGAACATAAAAACCTTTACCAATTATTTAAAAAGGATTATGAAATGAAAGGAATAGAAATGCCAGTTAGTGAAATAGAATTTTACAGTACAATTGCAAATAAGCACATTAATGAAAATCCTAAATATTATTCTTTACTTGAAAAATATGTAGAAAAAAAATAAAAAATAGATTATAAATTTTAAATTATTAATAAAAATAATTATGAGTACAAAAGCAGAACAATTAGCATTACTTCAAAAGAAGCTATCAATGACTAAAACAAAATTAGGTAAAGCAGTTTTAGAGAAAAAAATAGAAAAAATGAAATCCGAAATGGGTAGCAATAACAAAGCAAAAAAAGATGTTACAGAGGCTAAAAAGAAAATAAGCCAACTGAGTATTTCTGAGTTAAAGAAGAAGCCTGAATTTTCATTCTTAAAAGGAATGAATAAGGGTAAGATTGCGGATGACAAAAAGCGTGTAGCAAAGCCAAAGGGATGGAGATTTAAAGGCAAAGGTAAATACCGTAAGCCAACAGCATCAGAAATTGTTGCTGGTAAAAAGCGTGGTAATGTTTATTACGAAGCAAGAAATAGACGTAGTGATGTTTCAAAGATTGTCAGATTAAAAACTGGCGGTACAATAAAAGGACCTAACACTTATAACAACAGAGGAGAATGGAAACAAGCGTTAATGACAAGCGATGCATTTATGCTTACTGATAAAAAAGCTGATTTTAATTTTAAATTACTTGAAGGAAAAATTACCTACAAACGAGTTGGTGATAAAATTAACGCTTATATGGGCTCAATTAAAATCGGAGTATGGGATACAGGTTTAAATGAGGGTTATATTTATCCTGATAAATTTAAAACAGGCGGTGGGGTTGAAGGTGAAACGTACATTTGTGAAAAAGAAGGGCGGATAGATATTTACTCTGGAACAGATGCTCGTTCAGCAGAAGTTAAGTTTGGAGATACATTTGTAGTGACGGAAGAAATGTCAAATGGAATTTATTATTTAGGTAAATTAAAAACAAAAGGTTCGTTTAAGTTAAACCCAGGTTTAAGCGGAAAAGACGTAAGCGAATCATATTACGGAAACCAAAATGAAATTCTTTATTTGTTGAGAAAAAAAAATATAGGAGGAGATAGTGATTTTTTTGCACAATTTAAAAAAATCCACGCTAAAGGCGGTGGGGTTGGTGAACACGCTAAAGGCTCTACTGTTACAATAAACGAAGGAGTGATTGAATCATTTTTATCTGACAAAAAAGAATTGAAGGTAGGTAATCTTTCAACTCACTACTCTACTCTGGGCGATGTTGTTTTGCTTAGAAATTATGGAACTTTGATTGCTAAAAGAAAAGGTAAAAAAGTAAGTATTTCTACAAAAAAATATTCAAAAACCACAAGTGTAATTCAAAATATGATTGAGCGTATTGCTAATCGTATGGGATTGAAAATAGAAAAAATTGGAGAAGATGAATTTGCTAAAGGTGGTTATATGTACGCTAAAGGCTCTACTGTTGGTGGGCAAATAAAAGAAATAGTTGAAATAAAAGGGCATAATATAAAGCATATCAAAAATAGTTATGATGATTATTGGTATTTTGTATATGATTCTACACCATTTGAATTTGAAACAAAAGACGATGCAATTAAATCGTTGAATGATTTAATAAAAACACATAAATACGCTAAAGGCTCTACTGTTAAAGGCGGTAATATGCAAGAGAAGGTCGATGATATTGGCGATGTAGGAAGTTTATTTTATTTACATAACAAATATCCCGACTTCACAAAAATTGAAAGTGGAGCGGAGTTGGGCGATGTAACGCTTGTAATAACAGACAAGAATATGGCTAACAGCAACGCTGATTTTGTAAGAGAAGTTGAGAGTGCTTTCGAGCATTATAATCAGCCAGATACTTACGAGAACCAGCCAGATGTAAACCCAAGCGGTGAGCCTTTTAAAACTGGTGGTGGGGTTAGAGATTATAAAGGATTAAGTAATTCTGATAAATTCATTTCCGACCAATTATATTATGTTATTTCTGTAAAATCTATTTCAGAAAAGAAAAAGATTATAAAAGATAGTTTGCTAACAAACATAGATGATTATGTTACCGATAAAATGACAAACAAAATAACGAAGGATAATTTAAAATATGCTTTACAACAAAAAACAGTAGCTTCTATTGATAATGTTTTAAGAGGAACAATAAATGCTTTTAGAAAAACAGAATACGCTACTGGTGGTGGAGTTGATTCAATACCTAATAATTACGAAAATAAATCTGTGGAAAATATATGGAATAGTTGGAATATTAAACAAAGAGAACACTTTTTGACAGACCATCAATCAGATGCGAGAGATGAAGATGAGGTTAGAGGAGAAAATGCTTATTTTGACTACCAAAACATTCAGGAATGGATTTTATTAGAATATAAGGATTTACCTCGTTGGATAAGACCAACTATCCTTCATCATATAGACAATGGACAATACGCTAAAGGCGGTGGGGTTGGTAAAGAGTGCAAAGTTTATGCAGTAAATTATTTTAAAAGTGATGATGAAAAAATAGAAAATATAGTCGTTGTTGCCAGTAGCGAAAATGAAGCCA
>Ga0049080_10000208_pt1 | contig 19670 bp, 16 predicted proteins | sample GreLakmeER15MSRF_FD_66716 | JGI IMG/M metagenome (GOLD analysis project Ga0049080, IMG submission 66716) | Freshwater lentic microbial communities from great Laurentian Lakes, MI, USA - Great Lakes metaG ER15MSRF | ecosystem: Environmental > Aquatic > Freshwater > Lake | place: Great Lakes... | reverse complement strand
GCAGTTGATGGTGGTATTCACGTTATTAAAGTAACATCAGGTGGTTCTGGTTATGCTACAGCGCCAGCAGTTACAATTACGGGTGATGGTACTGGCGCAACAGCTAACTCTACAATTACTGCTAACGTGGTTACAGCAGTTACAATTACAGCGGCTGGTACAGGCTACACAAGAGCATCCGTTACGTTTGCATCTGGCGCCGCAGCCGCAACAGCAGTCATTTCGCCAAAAGGTGGGCATGGTTCAAACGCAGTCGAAGAACTCGGTGGTAAGTTCATCATGTTGAACGTTCGTTTGGATGGTAATGAGTCTAATACATTCTCTACATCTAATGAATTCCGTCAAGTTGGTATTATTCGTGACCCATATACATATGGCACAACTACAAGAGCGGTTGCTTCTTCTTTCAGACAATCATTTAAGTATCAATTGTCTGGAATCTCTGGCACGTTCACACTAGACGAAACTATCACTAGCGGTTCAAACACAGCGTCTGCTGTTGAATTTACAACACCGAACTTGTTTACTACGCTACCAGTACACTTACCATTTGCTAACACAACAACTGTGACAGGTGGTACATCTGGTGCAACAGGAACAATTGCGGCTATCACAACTCCTGGCTTACAGCCATACAGCGGCGACATTATCTATGTTGAAAATCGTGTGCCAATTTCTAGAGCGGATGACCAAATTGAAGACGTCAAACTAATCATTCAATTCTAATTTTAAAAAAACGTAGGTTTGAAAAATAAATGGCAAATACATATCCTGGTGGTTTAGATTTAAATACCAGTCCATACTTTGATGATTATGATGAAGATAAAAAGTTTGTAAAAGTTCTCTATCGCCCTGGACGTGCTGTTCAGGCTAGAGAACTTACACAAGCACAAACTCTTCAACAAGTGCAGACTAAACGCTTTGCTGAATATTTTTTCAAGCAAGGCTCATTAGTTGACGGGTGTGAACAGAATTTAGATTTAAATTTGAGTTTCGTCAAACTTCAACCTACTTACAATAGTAACACAGTTGCAGTTGCGAATTTTGACGGTAGCATAATTTACGGTGCAAACAGCGGTATCAAAGCATACTCTGGACTAGTTACTGATGTTGATGGTGATGATCCAAAAACATTGTTTATTAGTTATGCAACAAATGGAACGCAAGTTCTTACAGTAAACGTTGCGCCGTCTACACTCACATCAGGAAATACAATTACTTTCTCGACGGGTAATACTGCAACCATTGAAGCATTTTATACAGATCCAATTTCTGGCGCAATTAGAATCTTTGTTTCAAACACATCTGGAACATTGACTGCAACAACCGCAAACACAGTATTAAGCACTGGTGCTATTCAAGTAATTAACGTAACAAATGTTTCAGATCAAAGTGCAAATACTTCATTTGCAAATTCAGAAACTATTTTTACAGCAAACACAACAGCTAGATCGTATGCATTAGCCGCGGCAACGAATGCAGTAAGAAATGTTGTTGATGAAGGCCTTGCAACTCAGCAAATATATAACTACGGCTCTAAGATTACTGTTTCTGAGGGTGTTGTATACCTTGCAGACCATTTTGTTAAACATTCCACACAAACAATTATTCTTGATAAGTATACAAACGAACCTTCTTACAAAATTGGAGTAGTTCCGAACAAATCTTTTGTTGATTACATTGAAGATCAAAGTCTTGTTGACAATGCACAGGGCACACCAAACTTTCAAGCGCCAGGTGCAGATAGATTAAAAATTGATACGACACTCACTAAGATTGCGTTAGATGCATCAACGGATGAAAACGAATTCGTCACAATCACTGAAATTGAAGATGGTGTTGTTAGAAAAAGAAAATCAATTACTGTTGATAGTAAACTAGAAGACGTTTTAGCAAAACGCACACAAGAAGAATCTGGTAACTACACGTTGTCTGATCCTATTGTTTATATTCGTGAACACTTGACAACATCTGGAGATGACACTGGTGTGTATACCTCTGCCGAAGGCGGCAACTCAGATTTGCTTGTGGTTGAAGTTGATCCATTCACATCATATGTTTCTGGATATAGAAATCAAATTATTATAAAAACACAAATTCAAGTCGAGAAGGGTCTAGACAGTGAATATGTAAACGGAACATCAACTCAAATTAACTATGGTCAATATATTGAAGTTAAAGAGTTGGTTGGTGCCTGGGACATTATGGAATCAACTACTGTTGATCTATACGATACACCACAACAAGTGATTACAAACTTAGTGCATTCAACCGCAACCGCAGCCGGTAGTGCAATCGGCACTGCAAGAGTTCGTTCTATTAAATATGTGAGTGGTGATAAAGGCACTGCTGATGCAAGATATTATTTGTACTTGTATGATATTGTGATGAGTGCAGGAAAGAATTTTAAAGACGTTCGTTCTATTTTTGATTCTGCAACACCAAAACGTTTTGCTGATATTGTAACAACTGCCGCTGGTGCTGTTTTACAAGAAACGTCTTTTGATACAATGATTTTTCCATTTGGATATGAAGCAATTAAAACTGTCCGTGATTTATCAGAAAATGTTGACACTGCTTTTAGATTCAAAAAGAAATTCACGGTTTCATTCACAACTGGTGTCGCTACTATTGCAACCGACGTTGTTAGCGAAACGTTTGTTGGCACAGGCGTATTAAACGCAGATCAGAAAAATAATTCCTATATGGTTGTTGTTAACAATGCTGGCGCAAATGTAGAAACTTCTGCATTGACTGGTACTGTTACTGTGGGAGCATCATCTACTGCTGTCACTGGAAGCGGCACACTATTCACAACGCAATACAATGTGGGTGATCTAATTAAAATTGGATCAACTACTACGCACAGAATTGCATCTATTGCAAGTGCTACGGCACTAACTTTATCGGCAGCGCATGGTGCTGGTGCTACTGCTGTTGCACACACAAAGATTCTACCAACAGGAACAGTATTATCTCTTTCTGCTAATGGTGGTTCAGGAGCCACACGAACAGTTAATGTTACGTCTCCCGGAACAGTAGCAATTGATGTTAAAGAGAATGCAACATTTACTGCCGATGTTATTGTCTCTATGGACAGAGCAAATGCAAAAGAAAAAGTTAAAACATTAAGTTTTCAAACACAAGCAAACATCAATCCAAATGTACACCCTAATGGGTTGTCTGGACCATTTGGTTTAGGTGTTGGTGACATATATCAATTACATGCTGTTTATCAATCCACAGATTTTAATACAGCCGCTACTACAGCAAACACAAACGTTACTTCAAATTATGTATTAGACAATGGACAACGTGACTATGCATACGAACACGGAACAATTACACCAATTACTGGTTATGTTCCAACAGGTAGATTGTTAGTAGTCTTTGACAACTTCACGCACGATACATCTCAGGGCGTTGGATATACATCAGTTAATTCCTATCCAGTTGACGATGATGCGTCATCAAATACTACAATTACAACTGGTGACATTCCTACATTTACTAGTCCTACGACTAAGAAAATTATTAAACTTCGTGACTGCCTTGATTTCAGACCAATTAAAACTGCAAATACATCATTGAATCCAATCGATGTTGGCACATATCAAATACCTACATTTGGACTTCGTATTCCAGAAACTAGTTCTTCGGTAACCGCAGATTTAATTTACTACAAAGGTAGAGTTTCAAAAGTATACATCAACAATGCCGGTGTGTTCGGTATCAACGATGGTGTTCCTACACCATCTGGCAATCAACGAGCAGAATCACCACCAACGAAGCCTGATACATTAGAAATTGCAGAATTAACTATTCCGCCATATCCATCTCTGCCAGTTGATGTTCAAATCAAACTATTGAAGAACAAGCGTTTTACAATGCGTGAAGTTGCACGTATGAATGAAAGACTCGAAAGACTTGAGTATTTCACTGCATTAAGTTTCTTAGAAAAACAAGCAACAGACACAACAGAATTGGACAATGATGGTTTAGATAGATTCAAGAACGGTATTCTTGTCGATCCATTTACAGGATGGTCAGTAGCATCTACATCTAGCGATGGTAAAGATTGTGCTATTGATACGACTAATAAATTCTTAACAGGTAAAAAAGATAACACAAAAACAGTATTGCTTAGTTACTCGACTACAGCACCAATTGCTTCAACAGCGGAAAAACAAACTGGTAACAAAATTATGTTGCCGTATACTGAAGTTCTAGCACCCGGTCTAAAACAACAATATGCTTCTAGACAACTAAGACTTGCTGAAGAATTAAGCTATATTTACACTGGCGACTTATCAGTCATGCCATTTGGTGATTCATTCTTCGAAACAGAAAATCTGAAAAATCAGGCGATTGTGTACAATGATGACAATGGAGCAGATAATTGGAAAGCATTGACTGATGCATGGAACACAGAGGTAGCACCATTAAACCAACGTTGGCTTGGCGTTGCCGATGGTGGAAAGATAGAAACAGTAGACACAAACCAAATAGTGACAACCCAAGGCAATCAACGTGTCACTACAGCATTACGTACTGTAACACAAGATGCTTTTAATAAAATCGCAACTGGCAATTTTACCGGCGCAAGTAAACAAGAGGTTTCTTTTGACAGAGTTGTAAGTGTAGAAGTTGCACTATGGATGCGTCAACGTGAATTTGTAATTCATGCTACAGGTCTGAAAAACAACGCTAGAGTTTACGCATTCTTTGATGGTGTTAATGTTACCGCAAATTGCTATCAGATTGCAATGCTAGGTGCTTCTACTCTACAGTCATTAAATACATTTGCCGCCAATACTACTACTGGAATCTTTGAATTAACTGGTGCGAACACTACTTGGAAACCAATTGCTGATGGTGCAAACACTGCACAACCATTTATTGTTAAAAATGGTGAAATCTTTTTGTTGTTTGAAGTGCCAAAACATAAATTCTACACTGGCCAACGTGAGTTTAAAATTACAGATAGTCCCACAAACTCAGACGGCACAATGCTCACAAGTGCAAGAAATATCATCACTTCACAGGGTGTTCTGACAAAAACTGCAAATTTTTCAATTAACTCTAGACCACCCACTAATGTACAATTCAATACAGTACGAAATATAGGTAGAAAAACTGTTTCGTCTGAACGTGTTGAAATTGATAGACAGACTATACCACCACCAGCACCACCGCCCGGAGTCGATCCATTATCGCAGAGTTTCTTTGTTGATCCGAATACATTCCAAAAGGGTATGTATGTAACTTCTATTGATTTATTCTTTAGGACAAAGCCAACTTGGGTGCCAGACTCAGCTAATGAATCGCCTAATGCGAACACTGCTTATGTTACGATTGACATACGTGAACTTGACAATGGATTTCCATCACCAGAATTAGTCAGTTCTACCGACAATGCTAAAGTTGATAATGATAATATCAATATTAGTGAAGATGCATCGTTGCCAACTAAATTTACATTTAAAAACCCTATCTTTCTGAGTCCTGGTGTTGATTATTGTTTCACTGTTAAGCCGTCATACAATGATCCTAATTTTGCACTTTGGGTTGCTGAGTTGGGTGCAATCGATATCACACAACCAAATAAGCAATCTAGAATTGAATCTGCATACAATAGCGGTGTTTTGTTTTCATCGTCTAATGACAAGACTTGGACTGTAAAGCAAAACATTGATATGAAGTTTACTATGAGAGTCGCAGAATTTAGTACGACAGATTCTAAAGTTGCTTTCTGGACTAACACTCCAATATCTACTGCTATCGCATATGATGCGCTAACACCAATGATTGCAGATGTTGTTCTTCCTGGAACTAACATCAAGTATGAAATTAAAACTTCTGATAGTAGTCTAGCAGTCGATGAAGAATTCACTGCAATTAAAAAATATGAAAGACTGGTATTGCGTTCTAGAAAACAGATTTCGAATACGTCAGTTGAAACAACAGGCAGCATGAAATCATTATTGCTAAAAGCAACGCTGTCTACGACAAACAAGTATATTACCCCATACGTTGATAACGAAAAACTTGAGTTTAACTTTGATAAAAACATTATCAATAATCTAGACAGCACTGCCGTAACTGGAACAGTCGAATACGCTTCTGGCAATAATGTTGTCATTGGCACTGGTACAACTTTTACGACACAAGTATTTCCTGGTGAATATGCATACTTCGGTGACGAATATCGCAGAGTTTCTTCGGTGACAAGTAACACAGTTTTGACTGTTGTAAATAACTTTACTACATCAAATGCTGTCAGTCAAGCAATGTCTATTCGCAATGAAGAAAATCCAACTGGACCATATTCATCGCAGTCTAGATACATCACTAAAGTTGTGACGTTGAATGACGGATTTGAAGCCGCAGATTTAGTTACTTATTTGAGAATCAATCGTCCACCAGGAACTTCAATTCAAGTTTACTGTAAGTTGTTGAACGAAAACGACACAGATGCGTTTGATGATAAGTTTTATACTCCTATGGAATTAGTTGGAACAGAAACGTTTACGCTCAATCAAAATGAGTACAAAGAAGAAAAGTATGTCGTTCCGTCTGTAGCAAAAACTGGTGGTTCTGAATTGCTTGCTGGTACAGTTGCAATCTCTAACGTATCAACAACAGTTACTGGCACATCTACTCGCTTTATTGAAGACTTAAAGATTGGTGATACAATCGCTGTTGGCACTGCTAGAACAGAGCGAGTTGTTGCTAGTATCACAAATAACATTTCATTGGTAGTTGAATCTGCATTCTCTACAGTCGCTTCTACACAAGATATTTTCCGTGTTCTAAATAACACAGTTGCATATACGACACCTGATGGAAGAACATTTCAAGGATACAAGAACTTTGCTATTAAGATTGTTCTCTTGTCTAGCAGCCCAAGTTATGCTCCGAAAATCAAAGATTTAAGAGGAATTGCACTAGCATGATAGTAGAAAAAATTAAAATTGCCGAACCTATCCGTGGATTCACAGAGAGAGATAAGAATTCTAAAGCAATTCTGAATACCGATATGGACTCACTTTTGAAATATAAAATTCAGAAAAGAAAAATTTCTGATATAAATAAGAGTAGAAATGAAATCACGTTGATTCGTGGAGAAGTAGACACTATCAAGTCAGACCTTAGCGAAATTAAACAACTATTACTAAAAATAACTAAAGAGAGACAAGACTAATCATGCCTATTTCACAAGTACTCTTAAGCGACACGTTTGGTCAATTCAGAAATGCGTTTAATGATACCGCAAATGTTGTTAACTCAGTGTCTAGCACCTCAGGTGTGGTTAATGCAACCACAGTAATTGGCGCAACAGTAACCGCAAACAACTTAACTTCTGGTAGAGTTACGCTTGCGACTACCGCAGGTCAACTAACTGATGATTCTGCACTTACTTACAATACAAGTACAGATGTTTTAACACTTGCAGGCACAACAGACGCATCTTCAAGCACTACGGGCACACTTATAGTTGCTGGTGGTCTTGGTGTCGCTAAGAAACTTTATGTTGGAACAGACTTAAACGTTACCGGTAATACGACACTTTCTGGAACAACTGATGCATCTTCAAGCACTACGGGTGCGGTAATTGTTACTGGTGGTCTTGGTGTTGCTAAGAAGCTATATGTTGGAACAGACTTAGCGGTTACTGGTAATACGACAATAACTGGGAATTTAACAGTTAACGGCACAACCACTACAGTTAATTCGACAACTCTTACTGTTGATGATAAAAATATTGAATTGGGTTCTGTTGTTACACCAACTGATGTTACTGCCGATGGTGGTGGTATTACTCTTAAGGGTGCTACTGATAAAACTATTTCTTGGTCTTCAATTGGCTGGAGTTCTTCTGAAGATTTTAACCTTGTTACTGGTAAAACATTTGAAATTAATGGAACATCAGTTCTATCTTCAACAACTCTTGGTTCAGGCGTTACTGGTTCTTCACTTACATCAGTCGGCACAATCGCAACGGGTGTTTGGCAAGGCACATTAATTGGTCCAACGTATGGTGGTACAGGTGTAAACAACGGTGTTAAAACAATCACTCTTGGTGGAAACTTAACAACATCTGGTGCATTTAACACGACAGTAACTACTACAGCGACTACTGCTGTAACATTGCCTACATCAGGAACGTTAGTTGGTTCTGCTGACACTGGCACAGTTACTAGTGCAATGATTTTAGATGGAACAATCGTCAATGGTGACATTAGTGCATCTGCCGCTATTGCATATAGCAAATTGTCATTAAGTGGTAGCATTGTAAATGCCGACATTGGCGCATCTGCCGCTATCGCAGTTTCAAAACTTGCATCAAGCGCAGTTACAGTTGGTACAACAGCAATTACTTTGGGTACAAGTTCAACAACGTTAGGTGGTTTGACAAGTGTTACATCAACAAGTTTTGTTGGCGCATTAACAGGCAATGCAAGCACAGCAACTTCAGCAACTACAGCTGGCACTGTAACAACTGCGGCACAACCAAATATCACTTCAGTTGGAACATTAACTGGTTTAACTGTTTCTGGTGATGGTGTTTTTTCAAGCACAGGCGCATTGAAGATTCCATCGGGATCTACTGCACAACAGTCTGGATATACAACAGTCGGTATGATTAGATTCAATACCACACTAGATGCGTTGGAAGTATATAAATCTACTGGATGGGCTTCTGCTGGTGGTTCTGGCGCAACAAGTAGCGTAAGATTATTTGCCGCAGGTATTGCATCTGGCGGGCAATTATTCTAAACATGTATTATAAATAGATCAGAAACTATAAAATAATTAAGGAAAATTATGGCATCAGGAATTTTAGGGCAAACAAACTTAACTTCGGCGTCTACATGGACTTCTGTCTATACGGTACCAGCAGGAAAAGTTGCAACGTTAAATTTAGCTATTCTAAACGTCGGATCGGTGTCAGCATCAATGCGAGTTGCAATTGCAACATCAACAAGTCCTTCAGTGGCCGAGTATATTGAATTTGGTATGATTTTAGCGCCGAGTGATGTATTTGAACGTGGTGGTTTGGTATTAGATGCAGGCAAAAAAATCGTTGTCTGGGCTACCCACGCCAGTCCGAACATGGCTATACTTGTAACAGGATATGAGGAATAAAAAATGTCTAGATATTTAAAAGCAGACCCAGGCGTACAATTCAGAAATAAAAAGGTATTTACTGACAGTGGAACCCTTACGTTTCCGGGAACTTCAACTACAGCTAAAGTCTTTGTGTTTGGTGGAGGAGGCAACGCATGTGCGGCATATATAGTTAATCCATGCTGTTCCCCCTTTGCAAACCAGTCCTGTTGTTGTCAAGTGTGTATTTTTCATCATTCTGGTGCTGGTGGTGGATTTTCAGAAAAAACATATACGGCTGTTGCTGGATTGATAGGATGTGCTGTTGTTGGTGCGGCAGAAGGAACTTCATCGTTCTGCATTCCCTCTGCGGGAACAGCGTCTGCAACAGGAGGAACTTCGGCATCCACTGGAGGTGATGGTTGCGGAAGTTGCTCAACTCCAAGATGTACTGCACGTGGTGTCGGCTCAGGCGGAGATATTAATAAATGCGGAAGTCTTGGTGCATGTAGGATTTCTAAGTTTTGTTGCGGGTCCCCCAATAACGGTTGTGTAACCGCAATAGGTATTATTGCAATTCCTGGAGGAGCACCAGGATTTACAACAGGCAATGGAACTGCTCCGACCGTGGCCACCACGCCTGTCTTATCAGCTTGTATTTGTTGCACTTGCTGTGTATCTGGCCCTTACGGAGCTTCTGCCGGGCCCAGAGGATCGGTAAATAATTGTATATTTACCGACTTGCCTGCAGGTTTTGGTGCATGTCCAATTGAAACCGATAAGTACTATGCTTACGATTGGGACATTGCTGGCGGTGCTAAGTGTAATACGTCTGGTAGTCCGGAAGGATCATCAATATCACAAACAGTGACAACAAGCAATTTTGTGTGTGCTGGTGTAGCACAGTGCTGTTGCGCTTACATTACAAGCTATACAGTACCATCAACTTATGGAACAGGGCCTGGTGGTATTACTGGCTCTGGTGGCTCTGGTGGTACGGGAGGTGTTGGTGGTGGTGGTGGTGGTGTGTTCATAAATGAGCCGTGCATAAGGTGTATTTGTCCCGCCAACTGTATCTCTGGTGGTACAGGTCTAGTCGTTGTCTATTACTAATCTAGGTGTAAAAAATGCAAAGAAAATTTAGAGTTATACCATGTTTACTAAGCGAATACACAAACGGATACGTTGTTATTGAAGTTCTTGTATTTGAACACGAATATGCTATTCCAGAAAATGAAGTTTTAATTCTAGATAATGATAATATTGGAATTGGAGATATAGTTGCATCTGACGGAACCATATTAAAAGATGTTCCCGATCCTGTTTTGCCAGTAGAACCAACTGCCGAAGAATTAGCAAAAAAAGAGTTAATTGATAAATGGATACTCGTGATTGCAGAACAGAATTACGTAATTGAATATCATCAAGCTATTATTGCCAAACGCAATGAAAAGATTACTGCGATTAATGCTAACACGCCAAATATAACATTTGGTGATGAGGAAATTAGAAATGCTCCAGATAATGCGGCGAGACTAGTATTAATAAATGCCGCAATCGTCTCCTCTCAAAATAAAATTTCTGAAGCATCTGCAAAGATGGATGAAGCGAATTCGGAGTTGACAATACTACGAAGTTAGTGTATAATATAGATTATGAATATATCATTTTTGGTTGGAATGCCTAGAAGCGGAAGTACATATTTTGCTAAACTTCTAGGCACAAATCCTTCTGTATCAATTTCAAAAAAAATCTGCCACATACCATCATACATAAATTCCATAAAAATGGGATTTAATGATGGGAATTCAATACGGGATACGATGATATTCCCATCGCCAAAACAAACCCAAAATGCATTCGAAACATTCATTCGAGGTGGTGTTCTAGCAAATTGCAATTCAAATTCAGTCAACATATTCAAATGTAGAGAGTATATGGATCACATAAACTTGATGCATTCTATTTTTGATAAACCAAAATTTATATACCTTGTTAGAAATTTAGCGGATGTGGTACATTCTATCCGAGAGATGATAGAACAAAACTCATGGAAATACAACACAAAATTCGCAAATGGAGATATGATTGGTCATATTCTCAATGAATCATTTCTAAATAAATATCTAAGTCAATTACAATATGATATAGATAAAATTCAAAAATACAATGACAGCTTTATTGTGATTAAATATGAAGACTTGTGCAATGACACACAATCAACGTTGCTAAAAGTTTCAGAGTTTTTAGAAATAGAATCTGATTTTGATTTTGATAAGGTGGATTTAACAAATTATGACATGGATTCAAATTATTTTTTTCCTATATCACATGAAGTGAGTTCGAAAAAAATAGAATACAAAAAATATCATAGTATTGAATTTGAATTTGTTGATGATATGTTGAGAAAAAACTTTAGAAATTTTTACACACAATTTAACTATTAATGGATGAATACAAAATGAATATTGACCTAAGCGAAAAAGTACATAAGCATTTATTTTTATTGTGCCCAAATAATTCGGGATCAACATTTGTTCAAGAGTCGTTTCGAAAATGCAAAAAAGTTGCAGTACTGAACGATGAGGGACAATTCACACCCGGTTTTCAAGGAACATTGGCGTGGGAAAACAACTTAAATCATATTTTCACATTGAAACCAAAACTTTTTGAAAATCAAAAAAGCGATAATGAATGGCACGCAAATGAATATTATTGGAATCAAATTTGGAATAAGAATAATCCTGATGCAGATTGGAAATTCGAAAAATCTCCACCAAATATTTTACGCCCCCATCTGATATTAGATTGTTTTCTCAATGTTTCGTTTATTATTATGGTTAGAAATCCATATGCTATGGCAGAAAGTATTTTACGTGCAAATCCAAATGCGTCAATTCAAGACATTGGTAATCACGTATTGAATTGTTTAACCATTCAACGTAAAAATTGTTATCTGAAGGGAAATAATCTTATATTTACCTATGAAGATATGTGTAATCGTCCAGAATGGGTAGAAACGCAAATCAAAACTAAATTTGAAATTGATGATTTTACTCTTTCCGCAGACAAAGATCGTCATTCAAAAGTTAAAAGTAATTCAGTCAAAAATTATAATGACGAACAAATATCACGTTTAAAGAAATATCATATTACAGAACTCAATGAGATTTTCAGTACTGCACCTGACACATTAGATTTTTGGGGATATTCTATATTAGAAGTTGATGAAATTGGATTTAATGTCAACGAATTGTTTGAGCATGACGTTACGCAACTCAAAGAAAAAGTTTTAAGCATATCTGAAGAGAATTGGTTCAAATTTGAAAAACGTAACGAATCGTTTATTGAACATAACTCTACACACTCAATATGTTTATATTCTGAAGCCGAAGAAGGCGATGTAGTTTACTTCAAAAAAATCTATAACGAAGAATTTTTAAAATTATTCTCTGATGATTTAAAAGCATTGAATGAAAAATATTTGAACAAATACAAGTCCGGTAGAATGTCACGAATTTTATTGGCTAGATTAGATGAATTTTCTAAAATTCCATCTCATAATGATAGTGGAATTCATTTAAATTATTGCAGACGAACTCACATACCAATTGTAACTAATGATGATGTTGAATTTTATGTTAATGATGAGCAATACAGTTTCAAAGAAAATATGGTGTATGAGTTTGATAATACAAAAAAACACGCAGTCTACAACAACTCAGAACATAAAAGAATACATATGATTGTTGATTGGAAATATTGATGTACGCAAAAATATATGAAAATTTTGTTGATGAGACAGACGTAAATTATTTCTTAAATGATATCACAAACAAGTTTGATAAGTTTCATCCGAATGAAATGGGACCACATAGACATTTCTTGAGAATAAATGGGACTGAAGATTTTCAAGATATTCATAAAAAATATTTCGATAAGATTGCAAATACTCTTGGAATTAAAAGTCCAGAAATTGATCCTTTACTCGGAGTTTTATACAGCGTAATTAATCACGATGGGCGTATACATAAACACATAGACTCTCAAGGCATTTATGAGTCTGGTAATTTTGTGAATTATAGAGTCAACATTTTATTGCAGAGGGATTCTGGTACTGGATATGATCCTATCATAAGAGGCGTGAAGCATAGCGTCAATGTCGGAGACGCATGGTCGTTTCCTGCATCATTGTATGAACATGAAACAGAACCAGTGTCCGGCAGTAAAGATAGAATAGTATTGCAATATGGTTTCATACTTCATAAAAAAGAATATGAGAGATTGTTTAATGCCGGTGAATTAATTTTAAGTAAAAGGATGAAAGATTATCATGCAAAAAATACTCGTAATGGGATTGCCAGGAGCAGGAAAGACTTTTTTAGCCAACCAGCTGAAATCGTACCTCGAAAATAACTCAAATGTAAGTCATATGCCATTAGAAAGAATGGCACAACATGAATTTCCTCCATATTCTTGGAAAGCTAAAGTTGATTGGTTTAATGCAGATGAAGTAAGAAAACGATTTAACGATTGGGATTTTAGTAAAGAAGGTCGTATTCGTCAGTCTTTACGAATGGCTGAGTTTGCTTTTAAGTGTACAGGCGATTTTGTTATTTGCGATTTCGTTGCACCACTACCTGAGATGAGACACAACTTCAAAGCAGATTGGGTTGTTTGGGTAGACACAATTGATGCTGGTCGATATGACGATACTAACAAAGCATTTATTCCTCCTGATGTATATGACTTCAGAGTAACAGAACAGAATGCAGAGAAGTGGGCTGAGTTTATAGGACAACATATTCTAGAAAACAAACGCAGACCCACATTTGATTGGCAAAAAGAAACAGTTCAAATGTTAGGGCGCTGGCAGCCATGGCACGAAGGACATAGAAAATTGTTTGAACGTTCAATTGCAAAAACAGGACAAGTTGTCATTCAAATACGTGACTGTCAAGGATGGCAAGGCTCTAATCCTTTTGCTATCGATCAAGTAAAATCATTCATTCGAAGAGATTTAGACCCATTGTATCAGGGTCAATATGAAATTCAAGTTGTTCCAAACATTGTAAACATCACTTATGGTAGAGATGTTGGATATAAAATTGAACAAGAAGTATTTGATGACAGTATACATAATATTAGTGCTACAAAAATTCGAAAGAGTTTAGGCATTGAATGATACCAACACACGAAGTTTGGCAAAGGCAATCAGTTGGCGCTTGACAGGAACGATAGATACGTTTATAATATCATGGTTGATAACAGGTGAATTGTTATTGGCTAGTGGTATTGCGCTGACTGAAATAATAACAAAGATTTTTTTGTTTTGGTTGCATGAGCGTGTTTGGAATAAAATACAATGGGGTAGAGAATAGGAAATATTATGAATCATACAGTTTTTCACATTGATGGTGGTGCAGGCAGAGTAATTGCGGCAATTCCAGCATTACTAAAATTTCACAAAAACAATCCAAACGATGACTTTAAAATCTTAGTTCATGGGTGGGATGCATTACTTTGGGGAATACCAGAATTGCAAGATAGGGTATTCAATCCAGAAAATAAAGGCATTTTTGATAGATATATTTTAGACTGCGAAAAAATTATAAGTCCAGAACCATATCGTGAGCCTGGATATTTTAAACAAGAAATTTCTTTAGTTGAAGCATTTGATAGATGCATTAACAATACAAAAGACCACAAAGATTTATCTGCGCCAGTTTTAGTTTTAAATAAAACTGAAGAAAAAATGGCAGCCAACATTATTAGTGACGTTCAAACTCAGCAAAAAAAAGATTTAACGATTGTGATTCAGCCATATGGTAGAGGCGCAAAGGTTGATAGGGGACATATTATTGATGATGCGTCTAGGTCTTTAGATGCTGTCTCATATTTGCTTCTAGCAAAAAAATTATCAACAAAATACAATTTAATTTATTTTGGTGAACAAGAATTTGCCGTGGCAGAAGACACATACGCATTCAAATTCAATGGCGATTTGAGAGCATGGATGTCTGTTATTGAATCTGCTGATTATTTTGTTGGTTGCGATTCAGTTGGCCAACATATGGCAAGAGCATTCAATATACCTGGGACTGTAATTTTTGGTTCTACATTCCCAATTAATACTTCATATCCAGACTTCTTTCAGATCATTGAGAAACCTGGACATAAAAAATATTCCCCTATTAGAATATGTGGTCTTGACGGACACTTAGCAGATAGATATAATGATAAGTTGATGGATTTCAGTGAAGATGAAGTCCACGATATGTTTTTAAAAATTGTTAAAGATATTGAAGCGAAGGTGAAAAAATGAGCAACAAAAAAACTGTGATGGCAATTAATCCAGGGCATAATGGTTCTACTGCTGTTGTATTGGATGGAGAGTTGGTGTATTATGCAGAAGAAGAACGATACTCCCGTGAAAAATATGATGCAAATCCTTTTAGAGGAATGATTCATGCATTAACAAAATATAAAATTGATAATGTTGTTATTGGTGGAACTCAAGATAACTATTCTAAAGTTCAATGGTTTCAAGACCGAGATTACTATGTTGCACTAATTAAAAAATATCAGCCAAAAGCTGAAATAGAATATATTGGCCATAATCATCATTACGGTCATGCATGTTCAACATTCTACAATTCAGGATTTGATGAAGCACTTGTTGTAATTGTTGATGGATGTGGAAGTTTTTTTGGCGTAAACAATTTAGATAGTGTACACCAACCGATAGGTGGATATGAAACTGAAAGTATATTTGCTATGAGTTATTCGAAAGAATCGAATTTACTTATGAAAATTTGTGGAAATGGTAATACGTTTCCGTTCAAAGATGATGTTACTACGATTAATGATTGGATCGGTATAGTTAAAGCATACGAAGGTGTCACTAACTATTTGGGATGGAACTTCATTGAAGCAGGAAAAACAATGGGTCTTGCATCGTATGGTAAACAAAATTCAGATATTCCAGATATATACACAAATGGATATGGAAATAAACAATTATTTGTTTCGCAATATCCAGCAGGCTCTTGGATTAATTGGACTCTTCCTGGAAATGAAATACTCAAACTCCCAACCGATCAGCAAAAATATAAAGAATGGCATAAAGACGAAAAATTAGTTAGACAACTCGACAAAGATTTGGCGTATAAGGTACAACAAGAAAGTCAAGAGATTGTATTAAATTTAATTAAATCTTGGGTAGAAAAAACAGGAATTAAAAAAGTTTGTATTTCAGGTGGATATGGATTGAATTGCGTAGCAAATTATTACTACAGAAAAAAACTTCCTAATGATATCGAACTATATTGTGATCCTGTTGCACATGATGGCGGAACTTCAATTGGACTTGCAAAACATAAGTGGTATAGTCTAACCGGTTCTACAGAAAAGTTTTCATTGAAGACTGCGTATCTGGGTGAGCAATATGATCCACAAAGTTATCTGAGTGACATTGATGTTGACGCATTTGATATTAAAGACACTACTGCACCAGATATTGCAAAATTAATTGCAGATAGAAATATTGTTGCATTGTATCAAGGTCGTGCGGAAGCTGGTCCTAGAGCATTGGGTAATCGATCTATTCTTTATGATCCAACTGATCCAAATGGTAAAGCATACGTGAATACTGTAAAGGGCAGAGAATGGTTTAGACCATTTGCTGGATCAGTTCTTAAAGAATATGCAAACGATTGGTTTGATATGGCAGGCATGGAAGAGTCTCCGTACATGATGTATGCCGTAGATGTTCAAGCTGATAAAGTGGATAAAATTCCAAATATCACACACGTTGATGACACATGCAGAATTCAGACTGTTACTTCAGAACAGAACAAACATTACTATGAATTAATTTCAGAATTCAATAAGATTACTGGTGTTCCTATTTTGTTCAATACTAGTTTTAATTTGGGTGGTGATGCACTTGTCGAGACTATCAATGATGCGATTGACGCTTTAGTTAGATCAGATATGAAGTATCTGTATTTACCTGAAATCGGTAAACTTGTAACGAAGAAATAAAAAAAGGGGCATTAAGCCCCTTTTCTATAGTGTGTCTGCAAATTCTAAAAGATTATTAAACACTAAAGTTTTTTTCTTCAACTCTCTATTTGCAAAGGTGTTAAGTTTTTCTAAAGTTTCTTTACCATGGCCAGTCAATACTAACACTGGTTTTGCGCCAGCTTTGTCGGCTGCCTTCAAGTCGCTTATTTTATCTCCGACATACCAACCTTGTTTCCAGTTGACTTTGTTTTCATCTCTAGCTTTATTGAACATGCCTATATTGGGCTTTGCGTAAATATCATCTTTAAGATTTGATGTTGAGTATAAAATTCCATCAATTGACATGATTCCAGCATTACCAAAAAGATTCAACATATGATTATGTACTGCATCTACTTGTTGTGTAGTTTGAAGACCTTTTGTGATCCCGGCTTGATTTGTCAAAATCATTAAGCGGTGACCTTTCATGCGAATCTTTTTTATTGCATCTAAGCTACCCTCAATTGGAGAGACTTGATTTGCATCTGTGATATATGAACCCATGTCTTCAATGATTGTGCCATCTCTATCCAATCCAACAATCGGATTAGGAAAATCAATTGGCCAGTCTACTGAATTCTGTTGTTGTCCTGAAGTTGTATATTTTGGTTGATTATTATATCGCCCCATCTTCTTTTAACCTTTTACTATATCCATCAATTTGTGCTTGTGCTTGTTCCCTCATCTTGACCATTATAGTATAATATCCTGTCTCTGTCAACGTTTTGCCCATTAAATTTAGGAGCATGTTCACATCATTCACACTCAGTTCTACGTTAATTACTAAATTTTCCATAAATTCTCCATAGTTAAATCATAATTTATTTAGTTGATCTGAATTGGAGGTTTTGGTAATGATAAATAGAAGATGAAATTCATTAAGGGGCACAAGTAAATGAGTACAAGCAAACCAGCAACCAGAGAAGAATTCAAGCAATTCTGCCTTAGAAGACTAGGTGCGCCTCTCTTAGAGATAAACGTAGCCGACGAACAAGTTGAAGATTGCATTGAGATTGCATTTCAATATTACTACGATTACCACTATGACGCAACAGAAAAAGTCTATCTAGCACATGCAGTCACGCAAACCGACATAACAAACAAATACATCACAGTACCAGATGCTGTCATTGGTGTTATGAACATCTTTGACATTGGTGACAGTTATTCTACAAACAATCTTTTCAACTTGAGATACCAGATTTCTTTGAATGATTTGTATTCATTCAATACTGGTCCGTTTGCGCCATACTACATGGCATTTCAAAACGTTGCAATGGCAGAAGAATTGTTTGTGGGTAAACAATCCCTCAGATTTAATCGTCACATCAACAGAGTTTACATTGACATGTCTTGGGACACAAAAGTAACTGTCGGTGAATTCATCATCATTGAAGCATATCAAAAGATTGATCCAGACACATTCACAGATGTGTACAATGATAGATTCTTGCAAAAGTATAGCACTGCACAAATCAAAAAACAATGGGGTGAAAATCTTAAAAAGTTTGAAGGACTTTCTATGCCAGGTGGTATTACGTTTAATGGGCAGAAAATCTGGGATGAAGCTACAGACGAAATTCAAGCATTAGAAGCAGAAGTCATTAGCACATATTCTCTACCAGTTACTGACATGCTAGGCTAATCACATGGCACGCAATCGTCATTTTAATCAGTACACTCCAGTCAAGCAGGAACAAAGTCTTGTTGAAGATTTAATTATAGAATCTATCAAGATTTATGGTGTAGATGGTTATTACTTACCAAGAACGCATGTAAATTTAGATAAGATTTACGGGGAAGATGCGTCTATGCTTTTTGATGATGCGCTCGAAATGGAATTGTATATTAAAAGTTTTGATGGCTTTATGGGACAAGAAGACTTTCTTTCAAAGTTTGGTCTGCAAATTGATGAATCAGTCACATTTGTCATTTCACAAAAACGATTTACACAATCATTAAAAACATCTATAATCACAGAATACTCATATAACATGTTGACTGAAGATGGAGATGAATTGTTGAGTAACAAAAATGATGTTTCGGAGTATGACTACGAAGCCATTGTGAGGCCAAGAGAAGGTGATTTAATTTGGATTCCTATGCTTAATAGCATGTATGAAATTAAATTTACTCAGAATATTGAGAACTTCTTTCAATTAGGCAAACTCTACACATACGAACTCCGTTGTGACAGACTCGAATATTCTAGCGAACGCATTAATACTGATGTTGCTGACATTGATGGAATCGAAGATCAATACAGTTTGTCAACTGCTAATAATGAAAAATTACTTGACGAAGACGCCTTCTTATTCTTGCATGAAGATGACACATTCATCGTTAACGAAGCTGACGTTGTTGTCGCAGCCGAGATTTCAGCAGACAATGAAGAGATTGGTCAGAAAATTATTGACGATGATATTCTAGATTTCTCAGAACAAAACCCATTCTCATTGACAAGGACTTTCTAATATGATGTTCGGACACGA
>Ga0049080_10000206_pt1 | contig 19694 bp, 9 predicted proteins | sample GreLakmeER15MSRF_FD_66716 | JGI IMG/M metagenome (GOLD analysis project Ga0049080, IMG submission 66716) | Freshwater lentic microbial communities from great Laurentian Lakes, MI, USA - Great Lakes metaG ER15MSRF | ecosystem: Environmental > Aquatic > Freshwater > Lake | place: Great Lakes... | reverse complement strand
CTGATACAGTTAGATTGGTAGATATCGTTTTAGTGCCAGTATGAGCAGCAGCACCTGTTGTTGTAATCGTTTTACCAGCAGCACCTAATGTCGTATTGCCAGATACAGTTAGGGCCGATGTGACGGTCGCTTTATTGGTAGCTGTATTGCCTGATACAGTTAAATTCTTTGTTACAGTAGCATTTTTCAATGCATTGAGGTTGTTATTGGCTGTAACTGTATTTGCATATAGCGATGAATTGACTACGGCAAATTGGCTCAGCCGATCAAACGCCGCGTTGGAACGTGTTCGCCATGTTCCAAAAGTATCTGATGTTGCGACGTTTGCTATTTTGGCCATATTAACTTTCTATATTTTTGAGTATCGAACTCTAGCTTATTTAGTTTAGTAATTATTTGTTTTATTGATTTGATGCGTTCATATTCTTGAATTTTTGATTCAGTTCCTTGATGGCTTCCACTAGAAGTCCGATCATATTGCCATACGCAACAGATAGATGACCATCGGAATTAGTATGAATAGCTTCGGGCAACACGGTCTGTACATCCTGAGCGATAACTCCTGTCCGACGATGCGAAACACCATCGCTATTGAATGTGATACCTTTGATGTTACTTAATTTGTCGAGTGCGTTGGTAATTATTTCGATGTTGGACTTAAATGCTAGATCCGAATTCGATGTGATATCACCAGATGCAGTTATTGTGGTAGCCGATAATGTAGACAATGTAGTTGCACCAGTGACGCCTAGTGTTGATGAGAAGGTTCCTGCTGCTGCGGCCAAAGTACCTGTAAACGTCGGGCTTGCGCTCAGCACCATATTACCTGTACCAGTTACTGCATTCGATAATGTGATACCGCCGTAGGTGATGGGATTACTGAATGTTGTATTACCCGATACAGTTAGTGCGCTTGTGACTGTTGCTTTATTCGTAGATGTATTGCCCGATACTGTAATATTACCAGTATGAGCTAGAACACCTGTGGATGTAATTGTTTTACCAGCAGCACCGAGTGTTGTATTACCCGATACAGTTAAATTCGTACTAATAGTGGCTCGGCCAGTATGAGCTAGAACACCTGTGGATGTAATTGTTTTACCGGCGGCACCAAGTGTTGTATTACCAGATACAGTTAGTGCTGAGGTGACTGTTGCTTTATTGGTGGATGTATTACCTGATACTGTTAGATTACCCGTATGAGCGAGAACACCAGTTGATGTAATGGTCTTACCAGCAGCACCAAGTGTTGTATTACCTGATACTGTTAGATTACCCGTATGAGCGAGAACACCAGTTGATGTAATGGTCTTACCAGAAGCGCCAAGCGTAGTATTACCAGATACTGTAAATGCGCTTGTAACTGTGGCTTTATTGGTAGATGTATTACCCGATACAGTTAGATTTGTTGATATTGTTGCACGGCCAGTATGAGCAGCAACGCCAGTCGTTGTGATTGTCTTACCAGAAGCGCCAAGCGTAGTATTACCAGATACTGTTAGAGATGATGTAACTGTTGCTTTATTTGTAGATGTATTACCAGATACCGTAAGATTCTTTGTAATCGTAGCATTTTTCAATGCATTGAGATTGTTATTGGCCGTAACTGTATTTGCATATAGCGATGAATTGTTTATTGCGAACTGACTCAGCCGATCAAATGCCCTATTTGACGTAATACGCCATGTATCAAATGTATTGGTTAATGCTACGTTGGCAATTTTAGCCATTTTATATTTTTCCGATAATTGTTTTTAACATGGATTTTATTTCATCTAATTCGAGCTTCATATTATTTATATCATGTACAGCAGTTCTCATTTCATTATGCTGATCGCGCCGTTTTCTATATGAAGTTAAACTCAATATATCTGTCGATAATATCGCGGAGTTTTCTCCTCGAACAAACCCAGGCGCATCTTTTACTTTTGTATACATGTTACATCTGTAGTGCGATTGCGCGGAAATCGCGAATACGAGGCGGCCGTGTGCTTGTAGTATGCGATAGAACAATCTTGATTGCGAAATATTTGAAGCCAGTATAACGTGCGCCCAGTGTATTGCGATATTCCATAATACCACTTGTCGTATTGGCTCCTGATTTGTATGTATTCGAATATGAATCTATCTGATAAGCCAGTTCTATAAAGTCTTCTGTATCCTCACTGGATGAATACCGCGCAGCACTAGTGTAACCAGCGTCAGTTACAAGGCTCATAGGTATCCACTTGGAATCGGCAAAAGTATCGCTGTCTTCTCTATTCAGAGCCTTATAATAAACATGCACTCCTGCGCCATTTGGCTTATAGGCTGTTACATATACACGAAGGTCTTCGGCATCTTGCCCATCAGCCAGTGTTACGCGCCGACTAATATATCGAGCCTTCGCATTACCACCAGTCTTAACACCATCTTCACTTGATCCAATAGCACTATTGGAGTTGATAAGATTTTCTACCATACAAAGTGAAGTGCGGCGAAGATCGACGGCTGGACTGGCCAGATCGCTGGTAGACTTAATCGTGATTTTAAACTCAGCCGACCGAGATGATGCGAATGAACTACTGCTAGCACTGGTATTAGATTCTACTGATCGCGATAGAATAAACCGAGGCGCATTCAATTCTGTGTCAGTATTGATATTGATAGAGATATCAGATGTATCGCGTGTCGAATTCGATAGGGCCATCTTGGTACTTGCCGAGATAGTAGTATTTGATGGTTGTAGATAATCAGTTGTAAACTTAAATACATCGCCCTGAAGTCTATTCATCGCAACGATACGTGCGGTATATCCATTTGACTGCCCGCGTATAAATGTATTGTTCGTGAACATACGATTGGAAGTATAAGCAGGACCGCTGTTTATAAATGATGTATTAGAAAGATGTAGATGAGTATTTGCGTAGTTCACCGCGTCGTAGTAGGTAACAAAGCCAATTGGAGTAGTGGCCGAGGTAATACCTCCTGTCGAAGTGCCGACAATGCCCCCAGTTGTGGCGTTGTTTGTACGAAAGCGAATTCCCTCGCCACCCTTGAATTTAGCGGCCGTCGTAACATCGCGAATAACAATTTGATCCGCAGCAAACGATGTAACTATACCAGTGGCACCTGATAAGAGGCCCTCGGCAAATGTCGTATTGTTTGCAACGCTTAGGGTTTTTGTATTTGCAAATATACCACGAAGAAGAGTTACTCCGTGAACCTGTTCACCAACGCGATGAAGTGCAGCCGATTGATTTGATACAGTCAGATAGTCGCGATTTTCATTTTTGACAACAATAGTACCAGTCACGGCCTTGTTAAATTTGGCCATATACAGGCGATACTTCATATCCTCTTCTTGAACTGCGCTATACGCACGATCATCTGAGGAAATCCACATCATACCGGATGCGGGCTGGGCTGTGACTCTGTTACCCGTCAGAATATCGTTATCGCCAATTCGAGCCGTGAATACACGATAATTAGGATTTAATGCGCCGGGAATGACTACGACTGAATATGAACGATCATTCAGAAGATATACTGGCGCAGGGAAGTAGACCGGTGTGGGCTTGCTGCCATCGGTGCTTGTATTGACAAGGGACGATGCGACGATGGCCTGGCCATAGGGAACTGCACGCAATGTTGGGAACCCAGTAGCAGGATCGACCTCTCTAATTTCCACGATGACAGGTAGCGCCGAATCCTTTGTCGAGAAGAATAGATCGATTTTGGTGATGAAAGCGCCTGTACCAGATATTCTGGAAGATTGCAGAGTATTGACAAGAAATGTCTGAGCTATTGGATCGTAGATCGGCTGGCCGTCGCCGGTCGACCCGTTGAACACTATGCTCGCGCCCGTATCCGCGGCCGGCGGATTTGCGGGCGTCGGTGGTGGCGGATCAGGTATAGTACCGATAACATTTGTACCACCACCGACTTGAATCCAATTACTTGTTGTCGTAGTTGTCGTCTGGGTCGATGTTGTCTGAGAGATTACAGGCTGTCTTGTCGCAACAATCGTGTCTTGCGATGTAGTAGCAAGACCCTGGGCCGTATATGTAGCTTCGGCCGAAGTTGTCAGAAGCCCCAGACCTTGAGCGTTCGTGGGATTATCCGTAAAGCGCAAATTGCGCGATCCGGTATGGAATCGAAGCGAGTTATCATTTGGTACACGGAACGTACCGTATAATTTGCCTGTGCTATCGCTTGTTAGAATACCGCCCTCGTTTGCCGTATTTGCAAACGAAGAGTTGGTCGGCGTCACGTAACCGGACACATTGGTTCCATCGAAGAATGCATATAATCGTGTGCTGGGTTTTACTGCATGGGCTGTAAATCGAATGACACGCGAGCGCATGTAGGGTTGTAGATTCACATCACGGACAGTATTACCCAAAGACTGTGTTGTATTCTGCACTGTAATTGTTGGCGTGATACCAGTTCGGCTTAAGCCAGTAGTAGTCACCAATTCATTCGATACGGTGAAGTCTTGCAGAATCTGCTGACCTGACGTATATACACCTGAAGTACTGGTCGAAGTTGCTCCACTAAAATTTTGACCGGTCCATACTGTGTTCCATGCACCCCATTGTGTCTGCCATGAATTGGCCAGATGCAACCAGTTGTCTGTATTTAAATCGAAATTCACCTGAACGGCGGGAGCAATCGTCGTATCTACCCAATAATCTTCGGCTGGGTCAAGAACTAGCGCGCCAGCCCAGTTGTAGAAAGCTCCGGCTGCGTTGCGAGTGGTTGTTCCATATTTCTGATCTACGAGAATTTCATGATTATATGGAAGGGTCAACAGATCGCCAACAGTCGTTGTGATGGTGCTACTGATAGTAGCTGTTCTGCCACTAGTACCGCCAACTACAGAAGCAGCCGCGGCGAAGTTGCCCGTAGCATTCTCGATATACAATTTGTTGTCTACCTGATATCGAAGTGTGGCTGTGCTTGCACCAGATGTTAGGGTTTCATTATTCGAGAAAAGAACTTGTGAATTACTAATCAATACAGTTTGATCGCGAGAAATACCACCGGTGGTAACATTTGTACGAACGACATTCGATGAATTCGCAGTATGATGAAATAGTTCTACGTTGTTTATAGCAAACGGAGGGCGAGCTTCACCCTTCGAGGGATCGATTGCAATCTTGTAATCGGAATCATATACGTTACCGATCTTGTGGCCGGTGAACGAATCGGCTATAATACCGTTCTTGAACCGATCCAATCCATTCGAATCTTGAATGATCAATGCATTGGTATCGCTTTCAAGAAGAGATAGCGCGGTATAATATTCAAGATTGTCTACACGATCCTTAATGACGCCGATATCGCGCATTGTAAAGCGTGAATTCTTCATAGGATAGACACCGTTCGACATATCAGGTCTGCCCACCCGCCGCGCAATTTCAGACGGAAGTGACGGATATGGGGCAAGACTCACTTCGGCCAGAACAATGCCTTCGGCTGGCGCCATCGGTGCGCGGGGAAATAGTGAAGGCACACCGGTTACTGAACGGAACGAACCATTCTTGTCCAGAACAATAACATCCTTGCGCTCAAGATAATAGTCAAGATCCGCCGTCAAATCTTGCTGAGGTGGAGAGAAATGTAGACCGCCACTTGGTTCATCAAACGATGTCGAGGTCAGAGGATTAACCGATATATTGGCCAGAGTGGTAACGCTATTTGCAGTATCAGTCATGCGTGGTCGTATATCGATAGAATCGCGAAGATCAAAGCTCGCGCCATCTGACGGCGAAGTATATACGGGAATTTCATATGTGAAGATTTTAGTCGTATCTGTTCCAGCCGTTGTATCGTTTACGGGATATGAATCTACCGATAAATATCCTACGCCCGATGAATATGAGTGAGTGAAATGATCCAGTTTAACAAGAAGCCTATCACCAGAAGAAATAGTTAGACCGCTGCCTGACTTCTTAACCAACCGAGCATGATCGTAGAAGTTGTCGCGCATACCGGTATCGAGCTTGAAGTCTGACGTAACGTCAGATCCAGCAGTTAGAGATGCGAAATTGCTTCCGCTTTGCTTGCGAACCGAAACAAGTTTAAATCCATCGGATAGCCCTAGTGGCCATGGCCCAGATGTATTGCCCGCATATGAATTTCCCGCAGCGACATTACCAATGCGAATCTGAACTAACTTGTTGCGAGCGACAGATTTAGCTGCTTCCCGGCCATCCGCCTTGGTAAGCTTGACGATGGCAGTAGCAGTAAGTGTTGATGGTGAATTAAAAGTTTCATTTATATCGATCAACGCAGTAGTCGTGGGTGAGCCCGAAACTGCAATGGATCGTGTACCATCACGGCCTACGCCACCGAGATCGAGAACCTGCCCCTGTATAAATCTCTTGTGAAACGGCATACCCGTTTTTGTACTTGCGGCCGCATTTAGCACTTTCAGTGAAGTATCGTTTGTTACTTCGCTCACAAGAAAATTTGTGGTACCAGTATTGGCGATGCGAATAATATCACCCGGATTGACCTGCGTCGTGAATGCTGTTCCTGAACCAGTTACGGTATTTGATCCATTCGTTACACTTACTGTACCAGTGAGAGTACTTGTATTAGCCGAGCTTCGCGAGACAATATAATAATTCGACCTAGTTGCGGCATCGCTTAGTGTGCCTGATCCAGCAAGACGCTCTGAATTATCCCCGGTAGTTAGAGTGGCTTGGCCTGTTGCGCCGAACGATATATCGAATGATTTGTTGAAAGTAAAGTCGGTATCGATATTACCTGATGTATCGCGCAGTCTGCGTGTTGCATATACGGGTAACTTGTATACTGCTCTATCGAACGAGGGATCGGCTGTGTTTGCATTGTATCCATTTGATCCGACGATATCTGCTTTACCGTTTGCGCTTGAACCACCAGCAGTGAATCCAATAAATTGAACATTGGCGAAACTTTTGTTGGCCGTCGTCATTTTTATATCTGTCAGATACATCTTGTATTGAGCGGACGGAAGACCAGGAGTACCCGAATAATATTCAAGCGCACGCACGCGAGCAGTACCGATGGTAGATGCGGGATAACTGGTTGTCGAATATGAGCGAGTGCTTATTGCATTGGCCTGTTGGCCGCGTAGTGTGACTGTATCTTGCCCATTGATGTCCCATGCGCCCGCTACGTTATCGACTACGACATAATTACCATAATCCACCAACGTCTTGACCTGCTCTAGAGATTGATAATCAATACCTTTTCTAATATTGACCCGTTGTGACACTAGAGTTTCAATATCATATCCCTGAACGTAGGCCTTGCCGGGTTGCACATCAATCGTTATAAGACTAGTGTTACCGCCCTGTGCGGTCGTATACACGCCTTGATTGTTGGCACTATATAGATTTTCTCTTAGACGAAGATTCATTCCGTGGACGATATAGTTGCCCGATTCATCGTATGTACGCCGAGCGATATAATCCTTGAGTGCAGCATATTCGGGCTTGTCGGACCGACTCTGAATTACACCACCCTTGATTTGCATAAGTTCGATGAAATTGTTTGCCGTGTTTTCTGTAGTTGTTTTCTTAACGAGTGCAGCCACAATCTTTAATCGAGTTGCGCCTGGAGCAGCATAATTAAACGCACCGCTTGCGGGGTCGAGTAGAGTAGTGTCGCCAACGTCGGTTACGATGCTTTCGTTAATATCCAGGCCAATACGGAATGTCGCATTAGCCGTATATCTGTCCAGAATTAGCGTTTGTTCATCGACACGAATGAAGTGATCTTTCGCGAACACGATACCAGAGGCAATCGTGATTGCGCTGCCGTGACCTGTAGCACCACCCTGAGCGGCCGTAATTGTATTGGCAGTGATACCTGATCCATCTGTCGCTGTTAGAATTTCATTATTAGCAAAAAACTTCGCGCCACTTGTATTTGCAGCAGTGTACTTTACATAGAATGTCTTAAAGTTTGGAGTATTAGCTTGAGCGCCGTCGGTAGTATTGTTGATAATAGCACGAACACCAGACGTTGTTCCCTTGACTGTCTTATTTAAAAATGCGGCCGCGTTCACCGAAGATCCCGTAGAATTGTTATCGCGAAGCTTCACATAGTAATATCGTTGATCGAGGTGCATTTCGCATCCACGAACGATGCTACCTTCCTTGAACATATGCTCTGCAAAGCGATCAATCTGATTCTGAAGAATCGATTGCATCTGTGTAAGCTCGCGCGCCTGTACAGCCAAGCCTGGCCGAAACAGAACTCGATGAAAATTCTTAGACTCACTAAAATCGTCATAGTAGGGATCGACGTTTAAATTAGTAGAGAGAGTGGCTGTATTTGCTATAGATGCCATTAGAATTTCACAACCATTTTAATGTCCTCTAATTGTTCGGGCGCTCTTGCGATAGACGTTCTGTTCTCAGTATATATAATGTTTCCAGTGAATTCTCTCACTGCGGGCTTTGTAAATGACGCTATCGTAGCAGTCTTTCCCGAAACACTTCCAGTAATAGTTTCCCCTACCGTATATGTGCCGCCTGTTCCATTTGTGGTAACTCGAATAACACGAACTATACCTGCTGTTCGCGCATTATTTGTGTTGGCAAATTGTACGAATCTGGATTTGGCTCCGCTGGTACCACCCGTAATAATTTCATCGGAAGTAAGATCGCCAGAAAGCGCCGTAACGGTAATTCTACTGCACTGATCGATTACCGACGCATTAGCCGATGAGCCCCCACGAAGTAATGGATTGCTTACTATACCAATCATACGAAAGTCATTATTGGTAGGGAATGTATTGGATTCCGCTCCTGTTACGCGCACACTTAGCATGACATTGACTGCGCCAAGTTCCTGTACGGGATCTTTACCGTGCCCACCCTTAGGCGATATTATTGGCGTTGCGACGCATCCTGACCCATAAGATGAATTGGCCGAAATAGATACATTAGCCGTAGAATAATTTAGACCCTCGTTTATCATCGTGATACTTCTAATTTGCCCATATGCAGCATTCGAAACATATGCAAGAGCGCGAAGCGCACTGGTAGCTCCGGAATCTCCCTTTATAATTACGTTTGGTCCTACGATATAACCTGTAGATGTATTTGGCGACTGCGTAAAGGCAGTATTGACTGTAACAGTACGTGTCGCTCCAACATAGTTTACGATTCTACGTAGCTGGCCAGCTCCCAATCCAGTAGAAAGATATAACGTCGAACGAGTGTACATGTCGTCGGTAGTGTTTGCGTTACTATTTAGTACCATTGTTGTGCTATTCGATACCGACGAGAATGTATTTGATGTCGTTATATATCCTGTTCCATTAGCTGTAATTAGAATATTATGTATTGCACCATTTGATGCGGCTTGCTGAACTGACCACTGGGCACTTCCATTATTAGCCGTTAGTGTCTTTACGGGAATATACGATGTAGAAAAGAACTTAGTTTTATCTGCTCCGCTTACGGTGTATAGAAATTTCCAGCGATACTTGTCGGCTGTAGTGATGATAGACGTACTTGTTCCTGTAGGCTTTATGGTCGACCGCCCACCACGATTATTGTATATACATTTATATACGTTATCAGCGTCGGTCAATACATAAAATGTAGTATTCGAATAGAGTGATGTCGAAGTAGGAAACAATGATGTACTGGTGTGGGTATATTGAGTATAAGCAGTATTATTGGCCCATAAATATTTGGGTATTACTTGCGACATGTCGGAAGACTGCACTCGTTTCATTGCGATCATGTCGCGATAACCATCGAAGTGAGTGTTTTGAATTGTATCGGTTGGCGTAGTTGGCGCAGCTTCATCGGCATAAGGCGTCACGCGGCCGATGAAGATATATAATTTCTTTGTGGCAGCACTTATCGAATCATAAAATTGCTTGGCATTGTCTATTCGAAATCGCTTTGTAATAATACCAGGCATAGCTATACTCTATGATGATTCGATGAAATTAAGCGGATGCTGTGTATGTTACGTTTAGTGTATCCGATGCGGTAACTACCTTGTCCCCGACAGTGAATAGCCCGGCCGAATACAGAATACCGCCTGTGCCAGCTTTTGTCGCATTGTTTATCAGGAAAGCACCCTTAACCGTACCAGCTACGTTAATTGTAAAGATTGCAGCATTGGATGTAGCCTTTGCGCCAGAAGCGGCCGCCGCGAAAGTGACGGCTCGGCGAGTACTCTGGCTATAGCCGGGAGCAGATGCGCCTTGAGCGCCAGATTCTAACCAGCCCGCATGTGATGCAGCAGTATCCGCTGCGGCGATTGCGGAATACCCATTTGCCGCGATAAGCCCAAGATACCATGTGACAGGAACGGCCGTAACGGAGTTAGCCCCAAGATAAATGTTAAGAAGATTATTCTTACCTGCCGTAGTGACGGTATTAGGAAAGTTATCTTCCCACTTGATCTTTCCTTCCGCATCATAACACACGGCCTTATATACACCATGTACCGATACGGATTCACTTGTCTGAGCGTTGCGCGTCACACTGGATGAATTGATGTCACTTAGCTTGATAGTTTCGATTGTCATTGGGCAAATCCTTTATGAGTGATTGAAGTATTAGCTATTTATAAGACGTAATATCAATTACGTAGTAGCATCGACAGTATCGTCAATCGAAAGAAGACCATTAATTACATCAGATATAACCTGCGGATCATAATCAGATTCGATCACATTTTCCCACGTTAATAGAATACCGTTAGCTTCTGCAATGGACGCAACTGCTGTATTGGTAGCGTTTGTTGCATCGGTGCTTGTGACGGATTCTGTAATTATTCCATTTACGGTTCGAGCAGCGTTTGGAGTATCTGTCGCTGTGGCCGATTCGCTAAGAGCCGCAACTGCTGTATTGGTAGCGTTTGTTGCGTCGGTGCCTGTAACAGATTCACTAAGAGCCGCAACTGCCTTATTGGTAGCGTTTGTTGCATCCGTGCTTGTGACGGATTCACTAAGGGCCGCAACTGCTGTATTGGTTGCGTTTGTTGCATCCGTGCCTGTAACAGATTCACTAAGAGCCGCAACTGCTGTATTGGTTGCGTTTGTTGCATCCGTGCCTGTAACAGATTCACTAAGAGCCGCAACTGCCTTATTGGTTGCGTTTGTTGCATCCGTGCTTGTGACGGATTCACTAAGAGCCGCAACTGTCGTATTGGTAGCGTTTGGAGTATCAGTGCTTGTCATAGATTCTGTAATTATACCATAACGCTGAATACTACCAGACACAGAATCACTTGCTAGAATAGATTCATACAGATCAGGAATAGTGCTCACTTCGACACTTAGAATATTATCATCCACTACGGTATCGACAGTGCCGAACGACGACATATCCAAATTACTGGTGATATCTAGAATACCAAACATCTTGGTGCCAGCAGGATGTAATATCTTCTTTATGGCATTTCTATAGTCGTCTACAAGTTTTGTGGCTCGAATGACGTATGAATATTCTTGATAGTAATAATTATCCTGTAGTTTATTATTCCAACTTAGAAGACCACGTGTATCGATATAACGCCCGCCCAATGTCTTTATTCCCTGAAGCGCGGCCACGCCGTTGGCAGCGTATACACCCTTTCGAATAAGGCCACGTGTTATATTGGCCTTGATATCTGTAGATGTATCCGTTGTATTGGCCGAGCTTCTTGTACTATTCGTTATCGTAAGCACATCGCCCGCGACGAAATTGTCATCGGTAGTAGCAACACTAAACGAGGTTATAGATCCCGTTGCAGTATTAGCTACAATTACCGCATTTTGGCCCTTAAATCCACCCTTATCGCTATCGGCTATTAATTGAATCGCAACATCGGCATCCTCTACCCTCACGGTAGGTTTGCTGCTATATCCAACACCCGGATCCAATAGTGCAATTGTATTGATCGACCCCGTTGTTATAGTAGAGAACTTCAATGCGGTCGCAATCGTCGAGGTTATATTGGCAGCCGCTAGATTAGCACTTAGCACCGCGCTATTAGTTGACCCAGTGCTAAAAGTTAGGCCCGTATTAAGTACTACATTTCTAATATTTCCAATAACATCCTGATTTATGTTTATACTTTGGGTATTCGATAGATTGACAATCGAAATACGCGCTGTTCGAGTCGGGCCGCCTCCGGACATTGTAAATATGCTATTGGCCTTACGGTAACCAGAACCACCATTGACAATTCGGAATGTCATCGCACTTATCGCAGATGTACCTGTTACGGATGCGGTAGCTGCACCAGAAGTAGAACCACCTATAGACTGTTCATCGTCCGCGCGATGAAATGCTCCACCATCGATAATATTTACAGAATTTAATGCACCAATCGTGCTATTGACTCGAATAGAATTACCGAACCCATCGCTAATTATTTCATCGTTGAGGAATGTTCCAGTTACACTTTGTAGACGAAACTGATATAGCGATACACCCAAAAATGTGATGTTTAATGTTTCTATGGCTTGAGCCGTAACACCTGATGTCTGCCCAGTAATTAGTCGCCCGTCCATAAGAAGAGGATTACCCGCATGTCTATTACCGGTCAGAACAACTTCTTTGACCCATCGCCCATCAGAAGCTCTAAGAATATCGTCGCCGGGGTAATAGAAATCTATTTCGGTATCGAACATGGCCCTAAACAGAAATCTATACGATTCCTGCGAACCGCGTGATCGATATAGTTGTTTAATATGCTTTATCAGTAATCTTTTATTTACTGCAATATCGCGTGGAATAGTATTCATGAATTCGCGCTGAAAATACTCTACGAAATCATCTATTGTTCGGTCGATATCTAGATTATCGAATAGTCCTCGACTTGAATCTAGAGCTTTGTTTGTCTGCTCCATATATTCAAAGTAAGCCTTGACAAACGAAATAAATCTCGGGCCATCTGCTTGAATGAATTCAGAAAACTGCGATTCAATCTGAGAAGATAGTTTACGATATACATCATTTGACCCGACGGCGGCCATGTTAATATGTTGTCACTGGAGCAAGCCCAGTCTCGAATGTTCTGGCGGTTAGTCCAATAGTCGAGACGCTATTAATAGCTGCCAATTCCTTATATGTCTCATCGTCAAATACTTTTATCGATGCTCCTGATATTAGCAATATCTGATTTCTAACTGGCGCGAAATTCTGAGCAACGGGATTTACATTTATCGATATATAAGATCCCACATATGCAGTTGGTATAAAGGCATTTAGTACGATTTTGCCCGTTTCATAATTCACTGTTCCGGCTGTAACATTGGTATAAATTCTATCGGCACCTGAAGTATAGTATGTGCGAATATTACCTCCAGCGTCGTCATCTATAAATGAATTAGCTTCGCCGTTTAATGTAAATCGACTACTCGTCACTGCTGAATCGAGTAGAGGATTTATGATTGGTTGATTAAAACTAAATGTATATGAATTTTTAACAGTTGTCGATGGTATAAATCGTTTCTGTAGCTGCACTGAACCCGAAGAGCCTGTAATACCGACATCGGAAGTATCAAGATAATTAAGAAACCTAGAATACCTAAATCGCCCACCAAATCGATTGAGATTGGCGCCCTCATATGTAATTATTCGTGCTGCAACAAGGGCTGCAATTTCCGATGCAGATCGTGTAGTTGCTTCGACGTTCATATTTACTGCAACGGACGGAATGATGTATACAAATGTAGGATCGACAATTTCCAAATCGATAGATTGCACATTGTACTTACGCATGTTCGTTTTTATTTGATTGGCCCGAGTTGTAGATATCAGTGTCCCGAGGACTGGCTTGACTGAAGCATATACTTTACCATAAATGGGCGGATCATTTTCTTCACCACCCCAGACATTGACAGCCTGCAGATCCTTATTATCGCGTAGAATGATACGCTGATAATCGGCCGCAATGACAGCCCGATTCTGAGTCTCATAATTTTTGGGTGCATTAAATCGAATGGATTCAATATCTTCTTGGTTAGAGCCGCCTACTGCGCGATTATTTACAGATAAAGTGAATACGGACTGATTATCGATACTTCCTGACGTAGTGAAATTGTTAGCACCATTACCTCTAGTGGCATTACATACACGATATGAAATAGCTACTGTGCTATTATAGTCGGGCCTATCTCCAAGAATGTCGTCACCGAAACTGATCTTATATTTGGAATCACGATCTGCTTCGATATAGAATACCTTGGACGATGAATTAATAGTAAGAATATCGCTAACTGGCATATACGTAGAAGTATTACCACTACTTGTGACTGTCACAGAAATGCTACGAGTATCGACGCCTGAATTTGGAAGTATGAATTCGGTATTAGATGATGTAAATAGATATCGATGCGTTAGTGGTATACCTTCAACTAGATCGATATTAGCTTTAAACCCATTAGTAGAATTGGCAACAACTGTATACGACTTAGGTGTTACGAAAGTATACGATATACTATTGATGGTCGATGTAAATTCCGTATTTTTAGGTATGCTGATCGACAGAAGTGACTCACTGGCCGTGGCCGCAGTAAATGATATCGCGACATTGGCAGTAGCGCCTTGGGCCGAGGTGGGTGTATAATCTACTAGCTTTGCGCGAGAAACTACGCTATCGTAAAATTGTGCGCTATCGATAAATGCTTCGGACGCGGCCATGCTGGTATAGAACGCATTATAATATGTGTTGTATGCCAATAGATCGAGTAGAGTACCCAGCGCGGAATCTTGAAAATCAAAGTCGGCAAAATCTGGCTTAGCCGCTATGAAGTCGCGTAGATTCGCGCGAATCTCGTCATAATTCAATCCCGTTACGGGTATAGCAGTATTTGCGGCCATTATCGAACTCTATCTAATGAGAGATTTAGGGTTATAGCTTCGACTGTATTGATTGGGCGAAACACAATCGAAACAGAAAGTTGATTGAGATCGGGGTTACCACCAAAATCGATAGATATCAATTCTACGCGAGGCTCAAAGTTATTCAGGGCCATTGTTATTGCATCTTCCAAGTCATCTTGTGTGTGAGGCGTATAATTTTCGAATAACGTAGCGCGAACACCCGACCCAAATAGAGGAGCATACGGGCGTTCGTAGAAATTAGTTAGAATCAGATTCTTTACTGCCTGTTTTACCGAATTGCTATTTTTCAGCATATTAAGCTTACCTGTAATAGGATGGGCTATGAATCGCAGATCAAAATCTCTATATGTTATTTGTTTTGATACAGTCGCCATTATGTTCCTATTGATTAGTATTTGGTATTTAGTCGATTAATATGTCTATTTAGTTCTACTATCTATTTCCGAGCATCAATCGCCGCTTGGTCTACTTCCATGCGCTTGCGCCGCACCTCAACATCTTCCGCCTTCGCCTTAGCCCGATCCTCCACCACCTTGGCGTTCCTCGCGGCGGCTTCGTCAAGCCTCTTTTGCCTTACGTCGGCATTTATCTTCTCCAGGGTCTCGCGCGCCTCTACCGAAGCGGCCGGTTGGGCCGCGGCCTCCTTCTCTTTCTGTGCTTTCTTCTCTGCGTCCTCTGCATCCTTTTTTTCTCTATTAAAAAGAAGCTGATTCTTCGCTGCGCCCGCGAGCGTAGCAAGTAAGCCTAGTTCTTCATCTACCTGAGATAGTTTATTGGCTGCTGGATCTATTGGTACCCACGTATCATTATCAGGATTCAGTCGAAAGTACTTGTTTCTATCATTCATTATTCTTTCGCGAATAGCAGTCGCCCATTTATCGATTGGTATCAAACTCGTCGATCCACCAAGCTGCGCTGATACCACAATACCGTCCAGTTCAGCTTTGTCTCCCTCGGTGATTGTACCAAGTCGCTGTGTTAACACTGGCGCCTTCGCGGCAGGCGTTGGTGCCGCCTGTTCCGGCACTGGTTCAGGTGGTGCAACAGCAGTAGTCGAAGGTTCTGCTTTAGTTACTTCTTTACCGTCGATGATTTTTACATTAGGTACAAGTTTACAGAAATTGAAATCCAGCCCAGAAAACATCTTCTTTAAAATAGAATCGACATCTATCGAGGGAAAATCAATTTTAAGTTTTGCGAGCGCAGCCATGAATGCTGTAGCATCTAACTTCATCAAGCTTAAGGCCTTAAGTAGTTCGGCTGGGAACTCCAGAGTAGGAATCTTTATCTCACCTAATGCATCTTTGAATTTATTCATGCATTCATTTAGGGAAGCTTCCATTTGAGCCTTCAGCGAATCAATTTTATCAAACACACCATTGACAGTCGAACTTAGTTCGCCCATTATCCCTTCTAATTGTTTTTGTGCGCCCTCAAGCGCATCTAACTTGATATTTATCCCGCACGGTAAAGTCGGTAGTTTCGGTATAAGAGTTGCAATAGATGCTGCGCTAGGAATTGCAAACGGAAGTGCAGGAAGTTGTGGAAGCGCATCAATTATGCCTTGCAGCAAGCCTTCTGTACTCTGTAGGGCTGCGGTTAGTTGCTGCTGCATATTTGTTAGGGCCTCTAATCCGGAGCCCGTCGCGGTCGGTATTGCAGTGCTTACGATTTGTTTCATGCCGCTTAGATTTGACATTGCGTCAGTTAGGTTATTCTGTACATTTTCTAGGCTCGCCGCCGCGCCTCCTACTGAAGCACTTGCAGCGCCATCGGCACCAGCCGGTGCAGCACCGTCAAAGCTGAAGTTTTTTGGAATGCTATCTGCGATCTTAGTAATCGCGGCAGTACTTCCTGCGTCCGCGTCTCCTAGCGCAGTTTGAGCGCCCGTCATTAGAGATTCCATTTGCTTTGTCAGGGCTTCTGAAAGGCCGGCGCTGGATAGACTTTCTGTCACGCCACTTAACTTCGCCGTCAAGCTTGGTATAGCAGTGGTAATTTTCTCCGCGGCTTCATTCATAGCGCCGGCTGCACCCTTTGCCGCCGCGGCTGGAGTATTAAAATCTGGCGCAACTATATCTTTAAGTTTACCTGATTCAAATATCTTCAGTCCTGCCGCAGCGGCCGCGGCCGCTCCAGTAGAATTTCCAAGACCATTCTCGCCAGCGCCTTTCTTCGCGGCATCTATTACGCTCTGTAAGTTTTCGCTACTCATGATGAGACTGCCGTATTACGAGTAGAGTCGCTGCTTCGTGCGGGTGAAGGTGCAACATGATCAGTACCTGCCGCGAAGTCTTTCGATGTGTCTGCTCCATAATAAAAAAGAAAGTTGCCCTCATGTCTAAAATGAGACTCACCCTTATATGTCTGGTATGCGGCTCCCTCGACGTTGAGTTTGAACGTACCTTTGGACTTTATGGCTATATTGCCGGCAGTCGCAAAGTTAAGATCACCTACACTGGATATATTTGTACTATTAGGCGTCGTAAAATTGATACCTCCACCGGCCACAGTGGTATCAGTACCCGCTGTGATTTTGACATCTGAAGACCCAATCTGTGTTTTTCTTCCTTTGCCTACGTTAAGAGCGTAATCGTTTCCTATCGTGGATATACCGCTTCCTGAAACCAGAAGTGAATCTTTACCATCGACATTGGTTGATCTATCGCTCGATATTTCCGTAAGTTGATTTCCACCGATCTTGGTTATCATATCGCCATGAACAGTCAAATGATAATTTTTGTTAACCTCTTGCACAAGGTCTCCCTCACAAAGCATCTTAACGTCGCCCTTGATTGTGACGTTACATGCTCCCTGAATATAGACGTTCTTGTCCTTAATGATAATTTCATAATCCGAACCGACAACTTTTGTTACACGATTACCGTCGGGCTGTATCTCATAAAATGTTCCAGTGCGGTGATATTGATGAATACGTTCGCCGCCCTTAGTGTCGTCTATTTCAATGACATGCCCAGATTCGGTTACCGTCACACTATTATGAGGATAGGTCGACGGCTTACCCCCTCTTGGAAGGGGTTCGCTCCATGTGTCGGGTATGATCTTTTTATCTTTATTGACTTCTGGATATTTGTCTTCGTTCTTGTCTTCGCCAACTCTGGATACCCTATGACGCGATGCAACTGATACATCAGGTACCCAACTTGCTAACTTGTCATTAGTGTTATCCGAACCGCCGAATTCAGTCGGTACACCAACCGAAGGCGTATCTGCTTTTCCTACTTTTTTCGGAAGTGGGTATATTGCATCGGGATCATTAAATCCATTTCCGGGCGACGTACTAGATTCTCCTGCGCCTGGCCCTTTGCCGGCAATACCTCCTAGGGAACCCAGAACAATAGGCTGCTGTCTATTTTTGCCGTCGGTATAAAACCCAAAAACAAATGAGCCCTCAACCAATCCCGTAGATGAAGACCCTATTCCGCCCAACGATGCAGAAGTTACTGGCATCATACATTGCGACCATGGTAATTTATCTGTCGGCAGAAGAGACTTATCAGCCGTATGAAATCCATGTACGCGCACACGCACGCGACCAGCATTTAGCGGATCATAGCGGTCTTCGACTACGCCAAAGAACCATACGAATCCATCAAGCCCGGCATGATCACCATCTTTGGGAGTAGCTCCTCCAGCTTCCATAATATTCCCCTAATACTTATCAATTGGTTTATCGGAACCACGCTTCATGCATTCAATAACAGTTTCATATTTACCCTCGGCCATTTGTATTACGTGCTTTACGGCCGTAGCAATATGTTTTCCAGAATCATTCGGATTATTTTTATTCTTTTCATTCGTTGAGGTAGTCATAGGCAGAGCAAGATCAATCGTATCGCCGGGCTTTATGTTTGGATTGCCGTATATTGAAATATGCTTTCTGCGAGCGCCGTATAGAGCTTTTGTCATAGTCTCTATTGCCGCAAATGACTGTCTGTGCCTAAATGTAGTATCCATACTTGGGTCTCTATTACTTACATAAGGCAGAGTATTTGGATTCGAACCGATTATATAATGCTGAGCAGTGCCGCCCTTGTCCGATAGCTTACCCTTAGAATTGCCAAAAAACTGTTTACTTGTTGCAGTGGGAAAGTTAGGATTGTCACCCTTGGCTCCCTTAAACGACTCATCGTAATAATTTTCGATTATTGTACGTTTTCTAGTCAGTGTGTCTAGGCTATAAGTCTGGCTGCTAACACCCTGATCCTGTAGACTTCCAATAGAGGGAGTCTCATCGATTTGAAGATTTAATATATTCGTACTTAGTCGGCCGGACGCACCAGGAGAATATTGTGACGTAGATAACTCATCATGTATGAATTTATGCGTGTGTGGAACTGACTTGCTGAATAGTTCGTCTATAGTAATAAAGTGATATCCTTCGACTGTCTCATAGAAGAAATACAAAGACGACGGATTAGTTTTAGACTGAGCCTCGCGTGTTAACTGTTTTATAAAGGCCAATGGCGTAATCTGCGATGCTATGATACTTTGTATACCTAGGGAAGCCTCTTTCGTAATAAGTTTCTTTTTTGTCTTTGGTGTAATGAATTCAGTGATTACTTTTTCTATAGATTTTTCTATTTCGCCCGTATAAGAACCATTCAATGTAGTTGGCGCATCATATAGATCATGTAATGCCGTGAGGCGTAAAGTATATGTCTCTACGTCAGGCTTTATCTTTGTTACATTAGTAATATCGCGCACAAAAAAATCACTCTTTAGTTTTCGCCCGCCGCCGCCATCACCCATATCGACAGATACGAGTTCTCCGCCGATGATGCCAGCTTCTGTCTGTGTTCGCAACGAAGCACCGTCGGTAATTTGTAC
>Ga0049080_10000204_pt1 | contig 19838 bp, 5 predicted proteins | sample GreLakmeER15MSRF_FD_66716 | JGI IMG/M metagenome (GOLD analysis project Ga0049080, IMG submission 66716) | Freshwater lentic microbial communities from great Laurentian Lakes, MI, USA - Great Lakes metaG ER15MSRF | ecosystem: Environmental > Aquatic > Freshwater > Lake | place: Great Lakes... | reverse complement strand
CAGTCCATTCAACATCGTCTCGCTTAGATGCCAAAGGTCTTTTAGACATATTATCCCTGACCGCCGATGTCCTCTAGGTACATTTGCATCTTTGATTCACCACAGGGGATTATGAATGTGGTTGGGTTAGCAGCACTATTTCCGCTATCTCTTTGGATTTCAATGTTAAAGATACCAGTACCTGCTGAACCAGAAATTCCTCCACCAGTTGCAATGACATGGCTGTATGTGCCTGTTCCGAAGTACGAAGGGAAAGAAGGTCCACGAACTTGTGTATTGTTAGCAGGTGTTGGCACACCTGCTGAGGCATCAAGGAATGTGTGAATTGGTTGACTAATTCTCCAAGTACATAGTGTTGTTGGAGCTGCAGCAATATTGCCCTGCGTGACTCTTAATATAAAAACAGAATCTTCTTGACCGGGAGCTGCGACTTTAATCCCAGGGAAGTTCAATGTTATACGAGCATAACGGCTTGCTGGTAATGTAACACTATTGTCGGGATTTCCTGACCCTTCATTCTTTAGGTTAATGATCTCATGATATGTATTCATTGAGTTATATGTTAGAGATCCAGTAATCTCTTTAAGCTTGATTAAGCCTCTTGGAACATCATCAGTAGCATCCTTAACCTGCTGAGTGTTCTCTGACATCTGCTGAAGCCTGTCAGCAGTTATTGGCGTTGCTGGTGTCCAAGATACTTGTGTATAATTTTCGTAAGCCATGTCTACCTATTATACACCCTCTAAGGCTTGTATTCTAGCCTTTAAATCGTCTATTTGCTCTTGCTGTTTTATACATGTTTTTAAAAGATAAAATGGTATTTTATGATCATTAAGACCTTCAGGTAAACCTTCATCATCATACCGTACTAAGTCTGTAAGACCAAGTTCCTCAGCCTGCTCTGCAATTACACCAATTTCTTCTGGTTTATTGGGAGGATCTTGACATAATTCATCAATATAATAAAAATTAACAACATCTAGATCAAGGAAAGCATCTACATCAACATCTGCTTCTTTTATATCTTCTTTGAATCTAAGTGATGAGATGGTTGCTCCACATAGCAGCGTGGAGGCACTATTGACATACACAGTTCTTGAACCGGAAACATTGGCAAATGTTTTATCCCATAATGATTCATCTTGATTAATTCTAAAAACATATGCACCGATAGTTGTTGGTGCACCGATAGCTCCAAATTCAGCATAACCACCTGCATCATCAGAATAAACTTTTCCGCCATAACGAAGGTTGCCAGACATATCAATACCGGTTCCATATAGAATGCCAGTCATTGTGTCTCCAGCTGTAGCAACATAGTTGCTATGAGTATGAGGATCCGAAGCATATGCATGTGTGTGTCCAGTATTTGATTTACCAGCAAGACTTGTAGCAACACTATTCCCATTAATAAAAACAGTTCCTGTTGATATGAATGATGAGGTGATTTCCGTAGCCGCGGTGGAGCCGGATGCCGTACCGATGATATAGATACCACCAGCGCTTTCTCTTCTATTAATATATGTTTCTGTATAATATGGCGTTCCAAAAATTGAACCTACATCAATCCTTGTTTTAATTAAGCCATCTACTCCTAATGACATAGAAGCACTTGTCCCGGCAATGGCATCGCCAAGGCTTGATGCACTCAGCGCTCCGCTAGTAATAGAAAAGTCACCAATTTGACCTCCATCAGTTGCTGTAACTGTTCCAGTAATATTCGCACCTGTTGCTGTCAAAAATCCAGTGTTTGAAAGCGTATAACCACCATTAGTTATTTGACCATTAGCAGCGATGGTTGTAGCTCCAATTGTCACACTTCCAGCTGAGGAAAGAGTGGTACTGCCAGCTGTGATGGTGGTTGCACCAATTGCCCAACCACCGATATTCCCAGAGTTTGATGTGATAATTCCATTTATGTTTGCACCAGTTGCTGTTAATGCTCCAGCTGCTGAAAGTGTATATCCACCATTGGTTATTTGACCATTGGAAGCAATGACTGTGTTGCCAAAAGTCACTGCTCCAGTTGATGAAAGAGTAGTGCTACCAGCTGTGATGGTGTTTGAGCTAATTGTCCAACCGCCAATTGAACCAGCATTTGCAGTCACATTTCCACGAATTACTGCATTAGCGAATTCTGCACTTCCAAAGGATGTTATTGCCCAACCAGCATTGCCGTTTGCTGTTATGGCACCATTAGCGGCAATTGTTCCATCATAATTATTACTTCTAATAACATTATTGACTAAAACAAGATTGGCCGCTAATTCGTTAGCAGTAACTGCGTTAGCAGCTATTTCGTCTGCTGTGATTGTGTTTGCTTGCAACTCAGTTGCTGTAATAGTGTTTGCACGAATTGATTTTCCGCTCAGAAGTCCGGGCGCAAGATCAAGACCTGCTGGGGCTAGAACTTTTGTATTAACAAGATTCATTACCCATTCTTCGAGGGCGGCTTGATTTGCTTGCTGTATTGTTATTCTTGATTGAGAACCTATATACCCAGGATTAAAGTCAAACAAAGAGTATTTATCAGTGCTTATTAGCGTTGAACTTACACCATCGTGTTTATGACCACCAGCGCCAAAAAAGGAGATGGCATTTTCTGATGACCTTTTCACTGTATAACCTTCCTTAAAGTAATTGAGTGATCCAATGTATCCCCAACACTTAGACTATGAGAAACAACCCAATAGTCTGTATCTATTATACCAAGACTTTCTAGGTTGGATATTCTTATTCTATCCCCAATTTGAAGTGTTGGGATAGCAATTGTTTGAATATTAAGCACAGGAACTGGTTCACTAAACTTAGAGATTAGAAAGTCAGCAATTTCTTGGGCTTTTGCCGCACTGTAAATATATTCATTATCAATAACAACTTCTTTAAGACCATACTTCTTGATATCAGAAGACAACTCTGCACTTTGTTTTTTAATTAAATTAGAAGATTCCTGTTTAATTATTGGTGTTCCAGCAATTGCCGTATAGTCTTGTTCGCCAGTCAATACATTGTTTCCTTGTATGAAAGCAAGACCTCCTTCATTTACCGAACTAGAAGCGGCCAATAGGAGTTGAGCAGTGTATGAACTTGTAGAGAATTTAACAATTTCTATTTCTGCTGGCGATGTGTTTGATATGGCAGTAATGAAGGGTTGTTGGATATTGAAAGCCGGTGCATTATCGTAAGATATTTCATAATATCTAGCCTCCCTTACAAGATCATTCGTGTAATGATCGGTAGCTTCCGTATCAAACTGCCCTCTCTCTATCCCCGCAAAACTGTTGGAACTAATTGAAGTATATTTCATAACCTCATCATCAATCTTCAAATATCCGCTTGATGGGAATGGAGGGTCATTAGTTGTTGACACAAGCAAAACCGTGTCATTTGAATCAATATCATCAGTAAGCCTGACAACACCAAGCGTTGCTGGATCTGGTGTTGCTGTCCAGATACCCTGTCTGTTAGAAACCAATGGGTTTTGCTCAGTAACACTTATTGTTATTTTGTTTGATTGCAGTTGAACATTGTAGTCACCAGAAACTATATGACTATTACTACTAATTGTTTTTTGTATACTCGAATGTTGAGTAATAGATGACTCAAAATATCTATAGAAATGATTGTATTGAAACTTATCTTCCTCGTTTGCATAAAACCTTCCAAAATCGGCTAAAGATATTGCATCAACAATTCCTTTTGCGCTTTGATCGTTTCCATATAAATGAGGGAATACTGTTATTGGTCTAATTTGTGTAGAGTACCATCTGTTCCTGATTGTATCTGCATCTAATGCTTTATTGTATATGGCAAACTCATCAATGTAAAAACCTGCGGAGGAGTTGCCTATATTGATATTACCCAACCCGAAGCTTGATGCCGTTACGCTAGTTTCGGTATCCACAAGAACACCATTGTGATAATACTTTAATACCGAATCTTTATATGTGACGCAAATGTGATACCAATTAGCAGTACTAATTCCTACATTTGAGCTGACCACTTTGGTTCCACCACTTGTGTGCATATCAAAACCATGACCCGAGTTGTTGTAGAAAAATGAAAAACCATAATTAACAGATGACACAGATGTTTTACTGGTTAGATATGTACCATCACCAGTGAATGCTCCATTATTAAATCTTACATAAAGTTCATAAGTAAATTCATTTGTATATTGAGATGAAGTGGAGTCCCCTAAATTTAACGATTCATCATAAGGAATTCTAATTGACGAGGTTGCCGATAGAAGTACCGATTTGTTATCTGGCTCAGATACTAGTCCAGAAGCAGTATCTATTGTTGGACTACCTATATAAAGACCATTATTGCGATAGTGATTTCTATTTTTAGCAGAAGATGTAAATGTTACATTTCTACACCCAGAAGAGTCTTCTGCTACTACTGTTCTACAACTAGCAGTTGTAACGCCTGCATAAGAGCCACCAGAAGCTTTTTGCTTTAAGTCTAAGGAAAAAGCGAACCCTGAACCAACAATTCCTTCGGAATGGTAGAATTCAATTCTAATCTTATAGGGGACATTTGCATCAAGATCAAGATATCTCCCCATATAGTCATAAGAAGTTAGTGACCTAGGCGAAGATGTTGGAGCTGCACCGTTCCAGTAATCAATAATAATTGTGTCATCTAAATACATTCTCACACCGGAACTTGCTGTCAATAATTCAAATGATTGATTTCCACTTGCTGTCGGGATGTAATAGCCATCAATTACGCCATTAAAGTATTCACTATAAGTATTGCTATCTTTTGTAAATGAAAAATTACTTATATTTACAGCCAATGCTGTATTGGAAGAAAAACCATTTACTGATGTACTAACTGTGGAATAACTTGTATACGAAGGAGGGATGTATGCTTTTGAACCCATTGCTTTGTCATAATCAGACAACTGCACATCTAAAGCATCTGCTTTAATGTCCTTAACTTCATTTTCTTTCCCCGATTCAATCTTCCATATCCTCGCCCTCAATCCATTCCCCGGAGTTACGGCATCTTCGTCTCTCCAGATAGGTGATGAAAAAGAATAAGAAGCTATTGCATTCTTTTTGCTGTAGAGGGAATAGGGAACAATCTGAGTAAATTCATTCTTGGAAATATTTGTCTGCATTAATAGATTTTCAACAGCATCGCCAACTGTTAAATTTTGCAAATAAAATCCTGTTGTAATCTGTTTTTCAGTCAAGAACTTTGTTTTATCAAGGCAACGGACAGATACTTCCATCGAACTTCCACCAGACCACTCATCTATGTAGAATTCCCCACCGTTAACATATTCGTATGGATCAACTACGACTACTGCGTTTACAGAATGAGATTTTGCTGTTGTCCCTGCGTACCCTCTTTCTACAATTGTAACAACCTTATCAGTTCTGGAGGAGTAGAGAACGACTTCTCGGCTATCAGTTTCGGGATCAATAATTGCGGTAAAGTAGTTTGTACTATTGCCTTGAGGGAAATAAGATGCATCACTCAAAGTCATACTTGTTACTGATGTATTCATGGCGACTTTCAATTCATTTGATATTTGAATCTCATCAGTTTTTATAATCCTCCAGCCGTTATAAATATTTACTTTCAAATCTTTTTTCATATATTTACCATATGTTGATGTATCATCAAATGGATTAAAAATTTTTGTTGTATTATCTAATGAAATTGATGCTGACGATGAGCCAGTGCCGGCGATTGGGATTGAGTTTTCCCATAATTCTCCAGTTCTATCTATTGAATGGGATACGACATAATCCGTAACATCCACTTCATACAGAGGTATTGTTTCATTTATTCTTGCATTGTCTTGTTTGTTTTGAGTACTATAGATTGTTACTCTTATTTTATCCACCATATCTGTCACTGCAGAGGTCGGCAATATATGGTCTTTATAGTATTCATCTTTTCCAATTGTGCCATTTGATGTATGGAACAATGAATAAGTATTGTTATAAAAATCAACTTTATAACAACTTATTTTCCCATAAAATTCTGATGTTACTATTCTTACTTTGTTAACTTTTCTTTGAGTAAAACTGTACTCCACATATGGATTGGTTGTAAAAGAATAACCACCATCGACATAGGCACTATTGGTTGAAACAGAATTTGATCTCCAGCCAAATTCATAATTGTCTGACAGGTCGTTTGGCATTGCATGCCAATTGCCATCAGCACGAATAATTTTCCCATTAGAATCTTTTTCATTTGCAATAGCCCAAGTAAATGCCTGTCTTTGCAAACCATTGACAGACTGCTGAGGAGTGAAGAAGTATCCGCAAAGAGATGTATTGCCTGCAAGCTGGTCAGGTCTTGTCCCCTTTGTGTTGGATGCGTATGAATCATTTGTTGCAATTGTTAGATTATCCAAATGTCTACTGTCAAGGAAAGTGATTACAACTTTTGGTTTGACCTTTTGAGCATAGGCGTTGATTGCACTTTGGAAGTTTGTTGATAAAGTTTTGCCATTAATATCTTTTGTTAACATTAAACCTCCTCCAAATCCATACTGCAATTCCAGAAGTATACGCCAGAATTCAAGTCTCTTCTTACGAGCTCTTCGTCATATCCAGTAATGAATACATTGTACTCTGTTTCATCCAAAATGTCTTCGGGGTCTTCGCCGTATGACAAAATAGTTAATGTGTGTAAATCTGGATCTATTGATTTGTCTTTTATGAAATTTCTTGCAAATCTTAAATCAACAGTCTGTTCTCTTTCTGAGGGCAGCCATTCCCAAGATAGTTTAAAACTAACTCTCCCAGCTTTGTCTGGGTTCTTGTAATATCTAGATTTAGAAGCATTCCAATTCTTTTTTTCAATAAAATTAGGTTTAGTTGAATTACTATATTTACGATTCTGCCCAGTCAATGGTTGACCGTCTAGCAGTAATAAAGAGACAATTGACCCAGGAGTGCGAGTATTGGGTGTAAAACGCAGGAGATCGGCAATGAGAAGGGTTACAGACGATGATAGAGGGCCTGTGTCAAGTACTCTAATTGTCCCTAAATCATTTATATTGATACTTAATAATTGAGTTAATATCGAGCCAGCGAATTTTATCCTTCTACCAGCAACTACGACATCTGCTGAGCCAGATTGAGTGCTTGATGTGTGGCGGATTCCTCTTGCAACAGCAGAGGTGTCTGCCGACCCGGATGGAGTCGCTGCGGCTCTAGCGACTTTGAGGGAACCACTTGTAACATCTGCAGAACCAGCGAGATAGGCAAAAGATGAAAATCCCTTTGTACTGGCTGAGATTGTTACAGTCGTAGCATCTAGTGTTGCGCTTCCAGATATAATCTTCCTTGCTACAAAAGTAATGTCAGCCAGACCAGACTGTACATCAAAGGTTGCACTACGAATTCGACCACCTTGGAATGTTCCAGTTACTTCAATTGTTAAAGCGCAAGATATTCCAATTAATGGTGTGCCGTTATAAAATCTTATTCCGGTTAATTGTTCGTTTATCTGCTTAAGAGGATCTCCGTCAGCCATTACGCTTCCTCAACACTTAGACTAACCGAGTAATAATCACAACCAGTAGAGATATCCCTTCTTATTAAATCCTCTGAATAATCCTCAATATAAACATATATCAACTCAGCCGGTCTTGCAGGGTCAAGTTTTATTGACATCGGTATCTTTGATCTTGTTGTCAAGGCTAAATCTTTAATATAATCTCTTGCCTTACGATTATCAATTGTATGGGAGGCTAAAGAAGGTAGCCATTCCCATTTGAAAGAAAATTTTCTCTTAGATGCTTTTATATATCTTTTTCGTACACCCTCGTCTAATTCAACATCTGATGCATTCAGGACTATTGAATCATTAATCTTGCGACCCTGCTCCGTCAACTCTTGTCCGTTAAGTGATAAAAAACTTATTACTGTCATTATAATCCTCTATTAATACCATTATAGGATTTTACAACTCTAGATTCAAGTCCAGCCTGTTTTTGATTAGCTGGTACAACCTTAACATTATATTCCTTCATCATTGTGTTGAACCATTCCGTTTCCCCAATAAAGTTGTCAACATAGAAGTTATAGTTGTGATTAGATTCAGAGGTTGAAATCTGTTGTGATGAACCAGAGTTTGCAATCTTTGAATAATTAGCCATTGGAATATTGAGGGAAGGAACTTTTGGTGCATAGATTCCCTTATTCATTTGGTTAAGCATGTCCAATCCGTACTTATCGACAGCCTTCTTTCTGATTACAAATTCTCCACCATGAAGTGTTGCAGGGATTCCCATATTCATAGGACCAAATGTTGGACCCCCTTCTCCGTACATCATCATTCCACCCATACCGTATTTCATCTTTCCACCATTTGCATAGGGAATTGAGCCACCCTTAAATGCTGAAATCACTTGAGTGTATTTAATATATTTTGTAGAGTCCTTATATTTGCCATTGTATTCCCCTTCACTGACGCTAAAGAAGGCACCACCTGTTCTTGCTCTTACGAAATACAGTGTCTTGGAACCATCACCAGCGCCTGCTGCTGTTTCTTTTGCATCAGCAATTGCCTTCTTCATAGCAGCAATGCCTCCAGCTCCCGCTTCTGCAATCGCTTTAGCAAGAGCATCCTTTTGAATTTTTGCAAGTTCGTCATTGATTCCAGTTACAAGTTTTGCAGCAGCAGCAGCAACGCTTGCTTCCTTGCTCTTTGCCTCTGCAACCATCTTTGCAGCAGCATCTGTAATTGCTTGCGTAAATATTGAGGATGTTGTTTCAGGACCAGTTCCTGTTGTTTTCTCTTTAACATAAGTATTTACAGCGTCAAGACCTGTTCCATAAGAAGTTTGAATTGGACCACCAACTGCAAATGCTGTTGAAACACTTGAACCAATTCCACCGAGCATCCCGGTTGTAATTCCAAGAATTGAATTAGGATCCGACACTCCAGTTGCAAGACCAAACTTTGTTGCAGCAGTTGTTCTTAGCGATTCCAATCCTGTTGAGAAGAATCCTGCTTGTGCAGTAAGTGGATCCATTCCTGCTTGAATTTTTGTAGGAAGAGCCGAGAACAATTCAGTAAACTTTGTTTGGATTCCAGTACTGGTAAGACCTGCTTGAGTAAGCATCTTTGTAACTTGGTCTTTGAATTGCGCTTCTGTAAATGTTCCATTCTCAAGTAGTTTTTCAGAATACTTTTCAAAATCCTTTATTGCCTGATCAAATTGCTTTGAGGCGGCTTCCCTTTGTGCCTTGATGATTTCAATTGCATTATTGCGGTTGATTGATTGAAGATCTCTTTGCCTTCCGGAATCTAAATCTGTAAGTTGCTCACTAAAGTCTTGGCTGTCCTTGAGTTCCTGAAGGTCAAGACTTCTTGCGTCATCAATTCTTCCTTCATAAATTGCAAGAGATCTATCTTTACGATTATTTTGCCTACGCAATTCGTTTTCACGAATCATTTTTCTTCTATTTGTTTCGTAAGCCTCTGTTGCAGTTAAAGCTTGCTCTGCCTCAGCAAGAGCATTGATTGCTTCTATTTGATCATCGAATACTTTAAGAGAAGCATCTTTCTGAGCGGTTAATTGCTCAGTTAATTCATCCTTAATCTTATTAACAGCCTCACCAAGTTTTCCAGATACAGCATCGAGAGCACTGTTATTAAACTCGATTGTTGCCTTAATCTTTGCATCTTTAACTGCTGCTAAGGCATCTTTAAGCGCTTCACCAGCTGCCTTGGCGGTTTCAGGGTTTTTGAATGCTTGCTCAAGCATATTCTTAACTGAGCCAAACAACCCCTTACCAGCACCTTCTGGGAGAAGATCTTTTGTTATAGCTGACAATTCTTTACTAAATTTCTTTTTTGAGTAATTTTTAAGAAAGTTAAATGGTGCATCCAGCATATCGCTACGACTTCCAAGTTGTCTCTTGGCGGCATCAATTATGCCGTCTATACCGTCTGATACACCATCGTATGCTGTATCAATAGCGCCAAGCATGCCATCAAACCAGTTAATCTGAGTACCTGATATATCTTTTCCGAAGTCCTTAATTCCCTTCGCAACGCCCTTGAGCCAACCCATTCCTGGAATTCTTGAAATTAGTCCAGCAAGATTTCCAAACCATTCAATAACTTTTCCAAAAGCTGTTGTAATCCCTTTAGGGATCAGCAAAATACCCTTAAGTATTAATTTGATAACTATAAAGATACCTTTAGCAGTCAATCTCATTGCTTCAAGTATTAATTGTGGAATTATTTCTCCAATATTATATAAAAGTTGAAATGCCCATTTGAAAATTTGTATAAAAAGATCCGTGAGTAACATTTTTATCATTGTCCCAATAGCTGTTGTTAGTTGTCTAATACCTGCTTTTAGTTTCTTTTTAGCAGTTTCCATTTGTTTATCGGCAACTTCTTTGTTGTAATCCTTGTCATCCTGAGTAGCAGGGCGACCTGCAGAAGCCGAAGTTGCTTTCCCTGTTGCTTCCACCCGCTTTTTGTTCTTGTTGGCAGCTGCATCAAATTTGGCTCCAATAACATCAAATATTCCACCAAAAACCGCCATAAACCCTCGGTACACACTTACGACAACAGCCAAGAATCTTCTAAATGCTGGGGCTACTTTTGTTTCAACAAGAACTTTAACTTTAGTTAAAGTAGTATTTAACCAACTAGAGAAACTTTCAAGTTTACTTCTCGCTTTATCTGTGCCCGATACTGCCGTTGAAGTGCCTCCAATAAGAACCCCAACAAAATCTTCAAGAGGCTTAAGGAGTTCTTTGAATATATCTTTGATTTTCTTCCAAGATTCTTTGAAATTCTTAAGAGTGTCTCCAGATTTTGAACCCCAAGTCTTTTGGGTTTTGCTTAGTAAAGCAATTGATCCTGTTACTCCTGCAATTATCGCAACAGCGGGTTTACCAACATAAGGAATTGCTGATAGACCTCTGAGCAAACCTTCAACAAGATTACCGCCTATCATTCCAGCCGTACCCATGTTCATTGTTGCCATGTTTATACCTTGGCTTAGCCCCATGTTCAGTTGGTTGCTCAATCCTCCACCAGCACCTCTGGCACCGGATTTAATACCACCACCGAGTTTTGCCATCATTGATTTTCTAATTTCTCCAAACATCCTTGTTCCATCATTCTTCAATGCGGTTAAGAAGCCTCTCCAACCTGTCCCTGCATTTTTCGCTTCGGAACCAGTCTGCTTCAAATATTTAAGGAAATCAAAAGTTCCCTTAGCAGCGCTTACTGCTGCTCTTCCAATATTCCAGAATGTCATTCCAAATGGTAGTATTTTTAATACAGCATACGCAAAATGCGCGTGAACTTGTGTGAAAACTTTAAGGAATAAACCAACATACTGGTATGCTTTAATTAAGCTTGCATTATTAACAACTCCACTTGGATAGTGTGCTCCAGCACCACCATAATTTGGCATCATTGGAGGAACGCCTCCTCCTCCACCTGCTGGTGGAGTTACTGGTGGAGTTGTTGGTGGCTTTCTTCCTCCACCTGTTGAGCCTCCACCTGTTTGCGGAGTTGCTGGGGTAACTGGTGGAGTTGTATTCTGAACAACAGTTTGCAACTTCTTAATTTGATTACTAATTGTTGTATAGATATTTTGAATATCTTTTCCTGTCTCTGCAACCCAATCGGCTTTTGCTAGGGAATCGTTAGCAATTAGTTCAATTAATAATTGTAGTTCAAGGAGTTGGTCTTCAGTCAATGTTGTTATCTTATTAAGCATTGAATCAATCTCTGCCGAAATCCCCTTGAAACGACCCTTGCCTGATGCTGAGTCAAAAATTTCTTGCTCAATAAAAGCCAAACTTTCAGCAACTGTTCTTGCAAGAGTTGCTGATGGTGCAGGCGTATTGTTTACTACTGGAATAATTGCATTATAAGCATCGTCTGTCATTTCAACTATATTTTCAAGAATTAAACTCTCAATATGTTCAAACATTTTTTCAAAAGGCAATTTTGTTGCTGCAGACAATTGATCTCTAATATCTGTTGGCATATCAGAAAGGTGCTTTTGAAGATCCAGTAATTCATCAAGAGGCATGTTTACTGCCTCAATAATTAATTGAGCAATATTGGCAAGATACTCTGAAATGTCCTCAGATACTGAAGATACAGCCCCGGTGTCTGGCAGAGGTATTTGGGATGGGTCAGTAGCTTGAGCAATTTTGGCTCTAAAGATGTCGAGAGTACCTTTAAGATTTACTCCCATCATTTCTGATATTTCATAAACATTAAAGCCTGAAACAAGTTTTATAGCCCTCATAGCATAATAGATTTCTCCAAGTGCCTCTTCTAAAGTTTCTTTTGTAGCATTTTCCATATTCTTAAATTGTTTAAAAATTTCTTGCAAAACATCTGCAGGTTTCCAAGCCGGACTATCAGGTGGATTTACAGTAACATTCCTGAATTGCTCAAGTGGTGTCAATAATGCTTCAGATACATCTTGAAGTTTTTCTTCCACAGCATTGTCAAGTTCTTCAGCCGCTTGCTTAACCTTTTCTTCTGCTGGCTTTGTTTCTTTTGGCTTGTCTATAACTGGAGGGGCAACAAACCTAGTTTGTAGAGAAACATAATCTGCTGATTCAACAATATTTTCAAAATATTTTCGAATTACTGCCTCGGCTTTATCTAGACTTTCCGTTGCCGTTCTTGAAGCTACTTTTGTTTTTTTACCATTTTGATTAAAGTCTTTTACATCTTCAAGTAAATAACTAGCTATCAATTGCAATTCTCTTGTTGTTGCCTGAAGGAACAATTCTTCTGCAAAACCAACTTGCTTTATCTCCTCGACAAGAGCCTGCACTGCTACCTTGAGTTCTTCTTTTGTCCCCAATTCTTTAGGGAACAATCCTCTTCTGGTTTCAGCATCAACGGCTGGAGTAGCAACTGGTTTAGTCTCTGGAACATTCCCTGCATCAACGCTTGCTTTTCTAGCGCCGGATAGCCTTGCTATTGTCGCTTCTTCGGCTTGCTTAATTGCGTCTTCAACTTGTTCAGCCGTAAGTCTCGAAATGTCTCTTGCAAACAATGAAAGTGTTTCGAACATTTTGACAAATTCATTGCCTTTCGCTGCTTTGAAGAAGGCAGCATTTTTTGCTTTACCAAGCTCATTCTTTGAACGATCCCCCATTAAGCCTATGGCAGCAACTGGGTCAGCAATGGCTTCTTCTATTGTCAAACCGATTGTTGCAAGAGCTTCTTGCAAACTAGCCAACATATTTTGCATGTCAGATACTGGAGCAAGAGCAACATTTTGCAGGTTTTCTCTTGACAATATTAGCGTCTGCAAGTAAGACTGAATTGCATTTTGGGCATCTTCACCAACCAATCCTATTTGTTTGAAAATCTTCATTCCTAATTCTTGAAGAATTGTGTTATCCAATGGGTTAAAGGCAGCGGCACTCAGTGATCTTGGACCCCTCTTTAAGTCATTTAAGTTTTGGTATATTGGCATAGATTGTCCAGCAACCATTTCCAGAGATGCATCTAATTCATTAACATCAAGGCTTCTACGCAGTTGAGTTTCGTAAAATCCTTTAATTTCTCTTGCAGATGCAACCATAACGGAAGATGTTCTCTCAGCGATTTCACTAGCGTCTAGACCTAAACGATTTCCTTCTTCGATTGCCTCGCTAATAGAGGAATGAATCTTTTCAGCAATTTCTACTCTTTGCCTTCCACTTCGTGTAAGATTTTCTGAACTGCTTGTTAATCCCTCAACACTCTTTAAAAATCCTTCCACTAGCATAAGCAGGGATTTATTCTTAACATCTTGAAATTTATCAATTTCCGCTTTTAATTCTTGAATTCTATTCAAAAGAACAGGTATTTGCTCGGCATCCGCAACTTGCAATGCTTTTGTTAAAGAAATAATTTCTTTTCTTGCAACGGAAACTTTTTCTGGGATTACTTCTGGTCGTACTAGCAAGAATGGGTTTGGAACTTTTCTTTGTTCCAGCTCTGACCTTGTTAATTGCGCAGTGTCCAGAACGCCAGTTTGAGGTGGTTTATTATCAAAGAATTGTTGTCCAGCACCCTTGACTGCATCGACCCTCTTTTTACTATGAAGTTGAGTTCTACGAATTCTATTTCTAATTGTATTCGCTCTTCCTTCTTCAGCTTCCCTAATATTTTTATTCAAATGTTTAATGATTACATCTTCTTCAGCAATTAATTTTTTTAATTTAACAACTTCTGCTTCAGCTTGAGATAAAATAACTTCTTCTGTTGTACTCAATACTGGTTGCATTTTTAGGAAATTTATTGATTCCAAGTTTGCTGTGAGAAGTTTTCTCATAGCAGCTCTATCCCCCTCTCTCTCAACAACGCTTGCAATCATTAAATAGTGCCTTCTTCTCTCTTCTTCAAATATAGTTAAGTAACCATCAATCTGCTCGTCAGCTGAGTTTATTCTTGAGAATTCTTCTTTTATCTTAGCAATATCCTCTTCAGTTTGAACCGGCTTTATTTGATCAGGACTATCTGTCTTTCTTCCCAAGAATCCTGCAATATTTTTAAGTTCATCAGCAACAACTTTTGACGAAGATTTCAAAAATCCTAATTTATCAATTCCAATGTTTCCAATACCCATAGTAAGTTTTGTTGCCATGCTATCAATTTCTAATATTTCATCAAAAATAGCAAGTTCAGCAACATAGGATTTAGCACCTTCTGCTGTTGTTGGTTTAACTTTAGATAGTAGTGACAAAACAAATTTCTTAGCAGCTAATTGATCTTTAAATTTCAAGTTTGTTTTACGAGCGAGTTCTCCAATTTTCATCCAAATCTCTGGAATAATAACATCAAACTCTCTGGCAATATTTTCAAACACTTCAGGTGCCAGTCTAAGTTGTTCATTAGGGAGCTCTTGAAACCCTATAGTTGTGCTCTTAAATCCAAATTCTTTTAAAGCTACTAAATTAGCGTTTTGGAAGTCGTTTAGTTTTTTTTGGATTTCAAGTTCACTATTTTTTTGAATAGCTAACAATTCATTGTTAATTTTGTCATTAATTCCATCATCTTTGAACCCAACAACTTGCTGTTTACTTTGATCGCTAAATATTGTTTTACCAAAGCTTTCTAATGATTTTGCATCATAAACAGACAAGCCAGAACTTAATTCTGCTATTTTATTCTGCACTGCTGTGCGAAGACGGTAAGCTTCATCCAAACTCCCCTTTAGTTTTGCAAGTTCAGCAGGGTCTGTTGTTTGTTTAATTTTATCTTTTGTTTTTCTAATTTTATTAGATATATTATCAAGTTGTCTTCTTTGTGTATTTAATCTTTTTCTTACAATAATTGCTTCTTCCAGCAAGCTTTCATATGATAAGAACTTCATTTCTGATGTATCAAAGTCCATTAAACCGGCCAAAATCTTAAGACGATTTCTCTCTAGACGGTCTTGCTCACGAATAATAGCAATTCTTAATTCTTGCTCCTCTTTTTGCTGCGCTACTAATTGAGCAAATCCTTCGGGGGTTGCAAGGTCTGCAGCAACACCCATTGTGCCCTCAATACCACCAAGCAGCGTTCTACGCAGTTGCTCTACCATTTGAGCGTATTTGACATGTTCCGTATTTAATTCTGCCGAAAAATTTACTCTTCTATTTCTAATTCCTGCTAATAGTTTTTTCTCAGCCTCAAGTTCTGTTTGAAACTGATCCGCTGCGTGTCCCATCAATGTCTCATCTGACATCATTGCTGGGGCGGTAGATTTTCTTTGCATTTCTTCAACGATGTAAAGCGCTTCACTTACTTCTTTATTTTTGCTTTCAATTGCGCCAGCAAGCGGGTCTAATTCTTTCAGTTCTCGTTTTGCTTTATCTAGCGCATCTTGAAGCTTTTTAAGATTATCTGCTTCTTTTTTTAAAGAAGCACTTGAACGGAACCCGCCACTTGGTTGCGCTTTAAGCGCAGACACTGTTCCTTCTAGCCGCGAAATTTCATTTTTTTTATCGGTAATTAATTGTGAAATTTTTATTAAACCATCGTCAGTGAGTTTTTCTTTACTTATTGCATTATTTCTTTCTAGAATTAATAGGTATAATTCAGCTCTTACATTATCTAAAGCCTCTACTTTTTCAATAATCGCTTGAGCATTGTCTTGAGCGTATTTTTCAGCTTTTGCTATTTCTTCTAATAGTGTACTTTTCTTACTGCTAAATATGTCCTCAACCGTTCTTCCATCACTTAGAGCTCCTGTTTCTTGAATTGCATCTATTTTTGCTTTTTGAGTATTAAATTCTTTGGTTAGAGTTTTTACTAAGTCAGTTAAAGCATTTATACGCTTTTTACGCCTCTTTACTTTTCCAAGTACAGATTCCTCTACTGAATAAGCAGTGACTTCATCTGATTTAACATCTTCTTGCAAAGATTTCAGTTCTAGTTCTTGTTCACTAATTAATTTTCTTAATTGAGAAATTTGGCTTTCGTCAATTTTGTCTTGACCTTTTTTCTTTTTTGCTTTACTTAATGGTTTACTTAATTCTTCAAGAAGTTCCTTATTCTTTTTAATTTTTGCTTTCAAGTCCTCTTGCTCTTGAGCTATTTCCTCAAGGTATAGATCTTCTTCAACTCGCTTTCCTTGTGCTAGTGCGTCTACAGCAGCAGCCAGACCTGCACCGTCTGCGCCTTCTATATTGTAACCACCGACACCACCTGTTCTGGTGTGATCAACATCAGACTCATCACCGAAAGAATAAGTGGTTCTACCGACAACGGTAGGAGAAATTAAATTTCTTATAGCCATAGACTTTCTTGCCTCTGTTCTTGCCCTCTTAACAAGACCCTCAACAGTCTGACCTTCTATTTCAATACTTGATTCAACAGATTGACTCAGCTCTTCCATTGAAGATTGCAATTTTTTCAATTTACCAATAAAGGTAGAAAACCCTGGCTTATCTTCGCTGGAAGCATTTTTATGTTTTTGTTGCATACCAGCAATCAGGAGTCCAACAAATTCCCCGAGGTCTGCTCCGATATCAAATTTTAGTTTTAGAAGTCTTTGTCTAAACTCATCAAAAGTTTCTGTGTCAAACTTACCTTTCTGGACAGTCTCCAACAAAACTCTCATGTCTTGAACTACTTTTTTTGCTTCTTTTTCAGTGAGGCCTTGCAATTCCCTTACAACACCACGCAATGCCTTGGCATCAAAATAATCAACATTTTTTTCTTTTTTAAAAAGACCACTCTGTGCTTGTTGGATTAGTAGCGCATAATTTTCTATTGCTGCTTCTTCAATTAAAGCATACGCTTTCTTTTGAGCATTGCCTAAATCTTTTTTATTCCTGTCTATTGCTGTTAAAATATCGTTAACAAAAGTATCTAATTGAGCAACAATTTGTTCATCATTTAATGAAGCAATATCAAGATTGTAAGTAATATCTTCCAAAAATTGATTTGGATTAAAGTTTTTTTCATTTTTTGCCATTAAAAATAAAAGTACATCTTCATACATGGCTTGAATTTTAGATTGAACTTCAGAAAGATTTATTGCTTTTGGTTTAACAGTTGCAGTAGTGTTTTTTGAATCTTTTTTAATATCATCAACAACTTTTTTTCCAGTATTAGTTATTACTTCTTCAAGCTTGTCTTCTTCAGCATTTTGAACAATCTCTGAAGATTTGTCGGAAGCATTTTCAGTCTTCTTAGAACCCCCGCTCCCTTTTGCACGACCACCACTCTTCTTTACAGTTTCTTCTGCGTCTTGACCCTTCTCTTCAATAACATCAGCAATTTTTTCATCAGTAGCTAAAGCGACATCATCCGTCACTTGAGATACAGCATCATCTACGGCTGGCGAGCCTCTTGTTGCATTCGCCTTTCCACCCTTTGGTTGCATTTTTTCTTTAATTTCATCAAGGGTTATTTTCATCTTGTTTTCATCTTTTTCAAGAGCGTTCATGATATTTTGACTTATGTTGGTAGGTGCCCTTTTACCAACTTTCAATCCAAGAAGATCTGCAATGATTTTACGCTGGTATGCCTTAAGACCTAGAAGACCTTCAAGCGTAGGATTCATTGCTACATCCAAAATCTTTTGTGCGTTTTCTTCCATTTTCTTAATAGATTTTGTAAGTTCATCTGCTGGGTTTTTTGTTGGCTTTATTGGCTTATCTGGCTCAGCAACAATGCCACCTATATCGGCAATAATTGCATCAAAACCATCATTTGGGTCAATAAAGTTTGTACCAGGATAAAGTGCTCTATTAAGCCTAGAGAAGTACTCATGAAGATCAATACCAAATTGTTCTAGGAAAACCTTGACTAAGGTAACATCTCCTGTAAGGTCATTGAGAGTTTCTATGACAGGTAGCCGTTGATCAATGTTATTTTTTAAGTCCTCAAGCATTGCTTCAAAATGATTTTCAAAAGCTTCTCTTATATTATGTGCCATCGTTATCAGTTTTTCAACACTATATTTCTCTGTTTGCGCAAGTGGTGATTCTTTCGTTAATTCTTTCAATCTTTCTATTTGTTCCTGCATGGTCTGATCAACTAATTCCGAAACAACCTCGCCTATACTTGGGGTATTAGGCTCTACGATTGGTTCTTGTATTGATTGTGCAATTAATCCGTCAATAGCATCACCAGGTGAGTCCACAGCTCCACGAATTGAATCAGCAAGATTTTTCATAACATCTGCAATATCAATGCCAAATTCTTGAAGAAGAATTTTAACTAAGGCAGCATCTTTCAATATTGGATCAATATTGTTCATCCAATCTCCTATCTCAGTTTCTGCTTGTATTTTTGATATAGAACCACCAAAGTATTCCTTAAGCTCTCGAATGTATTGGTCAATTCCATCTATAAGATCTTCTTTCACATCTTTTGCGAATTCAGCAATATTTGATAAATCCATTTGACCTGTTTGAATAAGGGTTGATTGTTTTATTAGATCGTCTAATGATTCAATTTGATTATTTACAGCATTATTAACTAAGTTAGCAGCCGCATTATTTGCATTGTTTGTAGTAGTGTCTGTTTCGTCTGTCGGTTGTCTTTGTGCGTCTGCTATTATTGCAAGTGAATTAACAATTGCATCATCAAAAGACTTGAGAGTTCTTCCCATAGCTTTTTCCACTACCTTTGTATCAGGTGAACTTAATTTTATTACTTGAATTATATTTCTTATACTTTCTAAGTGACTTTCAGCATAATTGCTAAGATCTATATCTAGTTCTTTCATCAGAGTTCCAATTAAATCAAAATTGGGCATTGCCATTGAAAGCTCTGTTTCAAGATCGCTAATTACTTGATTAATAATGTCTGGCGCAACCCAAACGAAGGGGGTCGGTGCAGGCGGTGGTGTTGGTGCGGGTGCTGGCTGAGGTGCAGGAGCGGGAGCAGGTTGTGGTGTTGGCTGAGGTGTGACTGGTGGCATTGTTACAGTATTTTGTAAATCAATTAATCTTTGAGTAAATAAGTCTTCTATATCCTGAAGCAAATCAACAAGACGGCTTTGAAGTTTGTTTGGATCCCAATCTTGCGTTGCTGTTTGAAGATCCACAGCAAGATCAATAGCTTGGTCTGCAATATCTTCTGTAAATTTATCAATACCATTAACTAATTTATCAAGTTCCATAGCCATCTTATCAAGATCGGCTTGTACACCCTGATCTAGTTCGTCACGAATATCATCAATTATTTGTTGATAATTTTGTGTAGCAGATACTCTCTTAGAAGGTTTACCCCCCGCTCCTCCGGGACCTGTTCCTCCACCAGAACCTCCACCAGAACCTCCACCAGAACCTCCGCCAGAACCTCCGCCAGAGCCTCCGCCAGAGCCTCCGGAACCTGTTCCCTTTGGTGGCTTAACTCGATTT
>Ga0049080_10000201_pt1 | contig 19940 bp, 33 predicted proteins | sample GreLakmeER15MSRF_FD_66716 | JGI IMG/M metagenome (GOLD analysis project Ga0049080, IMG submission 66716) | Freshwater lentic microbial communities from great Laurentian Lakes, MI, USA - Great Lakes metaG ER15MSRF | ecosystem: Environmental > Aquatic > Freshwater > Lake | place: Great Lakes... | reverse complement strand
ACCAGACCCGATATCTGGAACAAAGGCAAATGGTCTGAAGAAGAAATTGGCTATACCATCATAAAAGACATTTCTTTACTTGAACTTGAACCACTGTTTGAGAAGATGCGATGTGCCGGTATCGAAGCTACCGAAAAAACCCCACCTGGACAGTTTTGGAAGCAAGTTCGTGAAAAACTAAGCACCGATATCAGCGACGATTCAACCAAACCATGCGAATGTGTCATCTAAGATTCATCGACAGACTTGTAAAAAATTTTATATGTAATATTTTAAAAGGTAATAGACATGTCATTTTATACAAATCAGAATCCAATCAGCGATAAGGATTGGATGGAAAGCTTGATGAATCAAATGGGCATAAAAATTGAAAAGAAGAAACTGTTTGTCCTTGTTGGCCCACCAGCAGTCGGTAAGTCAACATGGATCAAAAACACATTCAAAAACAAACCCTACATTATAAACAGAGATGAAATTGTTGATCGTGTAGCCAGTAGCATTGGCATGACATACGATGATATGTTTGTATCTCCAAAACCCGAAGAAGAACTTGGAACTGAGAACAAGAAATATGGCACTGTTGTAAAATCTCCAGATTTCATGAAATGGCAACCTTTGTCCTACTCAGATGTCTTGGAAGCAAACAAAAAGATCAACAAACTTTTAAAAGATAGCATGAGCAATGCCACCAAAGCTGATAGCGATATAGTGGTTGACATGACGAACATGACAGTCGATGCCAGGAAGCAAGCTTTAAACATTATAAGTGGCAGTGATTATAAAAAAATAGCTGTTGTTTTTAACTTCCAAGGCGCAGAGGATATCATCAAAATTATATCGAAAAAGAGATCTGAGGAAATAAAGGCAAATAACGGCTCAAAGACAATACCAGATCATGTTCTCGATAGGATGATGCACTCATTTCAAATCGTTTCACTAGAAGAAGGCTTTGACGAAGTCGTCAATGTTGACAATATAGATATGCTAGCTAAGTTGGCCGCAGCAAATCCATAGCAAATAATTGCTCAAAATAGCCTCGTCTTGATCAGTGATTCGTAAAGTCGCTCCATGCATTTTTTCGCCTCATCACGACCAATCAAGCCAGACTTGTAAGACTCAAGAACCCCACTTGCTTGCTGCATACCAAATATTCTTATCGCCGTTTCAAGATTAAAAGTTCCATCATCCATGTATTCAAGAACCCAATGTGGCGTGTCACATAAACGATAAAAAAACTTAGAGTCGCCCCTTACCAAACCACGACTTTTGTAGTGATGCTCAATGACCCACTCGCTTATCCACTTTACATTGTGAGTCAAAAGGTAAAAATCAAGCATGTCGTAGCATGAACACATTAGCGACATCGACTCAGAACTACCATAGAAACATCTATCATGAATACCATTGTGGAAGGAGTTTTTTGGAAACATGATCGTTCCCTCCGCTGGAACAATCATAGGCATATTGAACATGCAAGCATCAGGACGACTCCGTATCACAATGTCATATTTGAACCCATGCTTTAACTCGTATTCTTGCCTTAACTCATCAGCGGACTTTATCATGAATAAAAGGTTGTAGTGATCAGCCCCAGTCTGATTTTTGTGAAACCAACCATCATATGGCCTCTTGTCACGCATAACTCCGTATTTGCGCTTGTGAGCCCCATATACCACATCATAGCAGAATACACGATGAGAAATTGGCGATAAAAGGCCGATAGCCTCTTCAAGAAGCGAAGCCTCAGATTTGCCAACATCCAAGTTGTCCCAAGTAGCAAGAAAGCAATCGGGGTTCATAGAGCGCATGAACCAACTGTGATACTGAGCCATTTTTCCGAATTCACGAAGGTGACCAGATAGACACCAAGCAATTTTCATGAACCGCCCCTTAGTCTAGTGCTCGATATTCCCCTAGTATAAGGAATGTAAGCAAGACCAATACCATAGGAATCTAACCAATCTTGGTCAAACATCATCTGTGTGTAATAGTCCTTACGAGCCCAATCAGAACCAACAACAATAATTTCGGGCATCGCCACAAGTATTGCAGGTTTGCTGTCGGCGCCTCCAGTGTTCGGTATGACTTCATCTACATAACGACAAGCTAAGAGAACAGACTTGCGCTCCTCATAGGAACATATTGGACTCTTCCCCTTATAAGATTCGATGAATTCATCGGAATTAAGCGACACAACCACACTCCCATTACCAGCCATTTCTTTGCATTTAGCAAGAAAGCAAACATGACCATGATGAAACAAATCAAATGTGCCGCCAGTGTATATTTTCATAATCTTATCTATGTGGATTAAACCTCATTGTCGCCCAAATTATCACTTTAAAAAAAGCTATAGCAAATCCACAAATGATGCGATAATCCATAAAAAAACCAAAATATCTCACTACATACAAGCAATACTAACGGAGATATAAATGTCACATTATACCGATCAAAACCGAATCAGCGACAAAGCATGGTTGGAAAGCGTCCTTGGTCAAATGGGATTGCAAAATCAAAAATCCGAAGAAATCAACGAAGATGATAAAACTCTTGACGATTTCCATAACCCAGGAAAAATGAAATACATAGCATTTGTAGATCATTTAAAAACTATGCCTACTGATGCTGCTTTAATTTTACTTAAAGATTTTATGATAGAATTATTGACTCATTCTAGATCTACAATTTCTCCATCAAAAATTATAAATGTTGTAAAATTTGCTATAAGAAAGTTTGAGGATAATGAAGTTGACTCGAGAAACAAACTAAATAAAGACGCAATGGAACAGTAATCTTCAACATGTAATTGAAGATGAAAAGTAATCAACAAAACACTAAGGGAGATAAAATGTCACACTATACCAACCAAAACCCAATCAGCGAACAAGCATGGATAAATAGTGTCCTTGGACAAATGGGACGCAGCGAATCATCCAAATGCAATGAATCAAATCAAGAAGTATCAGAATTGGTAGACTCCATAAACAAATTGAGCAATATCCTATCCTCAAATAACAACAATCTCCCAACAGATCCAATTGCAATGGAAGAATTCGTTGAAAAACTTGATGTCCTAGGTGACTTAATCGGTAACCTTATGGAAGCCGATGAAGAACCAAGCAAAAGTGAGAAAGAATATATCTTTTCAAAAACACAAGGAAAAGGCATTAAACTAAAAGGGAGTAGACATTCACCTGAAGCAATAAATCAAGCTTTACTTGCCCGTGCAAAACAAAAAGTTCCCGAAAAACGCACAGAACAAGAAAAAGCTCTAGTTGCAAAAGAACAAGAAAGATTGAAAAGAGAAAAAGAGCATAAGGCAAAAGTTGAAAAGGAAATAGCAGACGGAACTAGAAAGCGTGGACAACCCAAAATGACTCGAATGACTCGACGCCCTATTTAAATCAAGAAGTAATCAACTTCAATATTTATGACCAATCAAAAAGCCAGCTAAAACTGGCTTTTTCATTATACCAAACACAAATTGCTTGCAGGGAAGTAAAAATTAAAAGAGGTTAAAATGGCTAAAGAGAAGAAGCAAGAATCTAAGAAGATAGATACCAACCTCCAGAAGGCTATCCTCGACATAGCATCCAATTTGAAGAAATCATTTACGAAATATTCAAAAAACACCAGAGAAAAAGCTTGGAAACGCATCACAAGTCCCGATGGTGAACGAGAAATAAACAAGATACTGCTCAATCCAGAAAGGCAGCTCAACACTTTTCAAAAACTTACATTCAAAGAATGGATGCAAAAAAATACATTATAACTGCCAAGGAAGTAAAACTATGATTGAATTCAAAAGCTATGTAGAACAAAGAGATTTATTCGAAGCCATGCAGTGGTATGAACAAGCCGTGGTGGAAAAAGAACATATTCCTAAAATAAAAAATGCATTTGCAATTCTAAAGTCAATCTCAGCCGATGCAGAACTTAAGTTAATTGCCTTTTACAGATCAGTCAAATTGAGGGAAAGCTCCCCATTCATCAAAGAATTAGACTTCGTCAAAAAAGAACACAAAAGATTAAAAGATGAACTCATTGAAAGCTTAACGAATAAAGAGTATGATAAAGAATTCGTTGAATCTTACATGGAAGACACCAAAGGACGGATTGGTATTGAATCTTATATGAAAGGATTGATCGAAGCCTCAAAACAAGAAGATAAAGATAGATCCGGCGCCAAAGGCTTTACAAGTGGCATTGCTGGATTCCGCTAGATATTTTTATAATGAATACCCATATGTAAAAGCATGATTACATTCAAAGAATTTTTAGAGAATATGGCCACCCAAACTCAGAAACCAACTCTCAAAGCTGGCGGTGGCGGTATTGATGATAATGACTCAAATTATGGCGATGACGGCGATGATGAGGACTGGGAATGGGATAAACTCGCCAGGTTCGACAAACAACTCATTGAATGGACTAACACAAGCCCATTCTCACGGAAGATAAAAAACAAAATCCTTGAAATGATATTCAAGACTAAACCAGAAATCGATTTCAAAGAATACCTCCCAGATGACGAATCTGATGAATCCGACTTTGCCCCAAATGGCGAAATTGTCATCAGCGTAGACTGGAAGTTCCCAGAACAAACCATAGAAGATAAAATGCCAGCCACACTCAGAATGGGCGATAGCGATCTATGGAAACCCCTTGGAATAAAACCCGAAGAACTCTGGCACACTTTAGATAAAGGAGACCTGGCCGAATATGTTTGGTATCACCTCAAAGCATCTATTATTGGTCAAAATATCGAGTATGATGCTAAGCATTACCACCCCGATAAACCAGAAGGCCAAAAGTTCGACCCCCAATACTTCGGACTTCAAAGCAAATGGAAGGAAGATAAGCCAACATTAGAAAAGTATACGAAGTTTATGCTGTATGAGATGGCCGGTGAAATTGAGAATAAAGCAATGGAGTTCATACCATTTGAAACCACCATCAAGAAGACACGAGAAAGAGTCCAAGCCCTAGTTTGGCAGAAACACTTCAAAGCAAGTGCATATATCACCTACAGATACACGAAGTCCTAATTGATACTACTCACACACTATTTCAAATGTGCTTTTGCCCCATCTTAATTGTTCATGCCAAAACTTTTCTTTTTCGCTAATGGCAATCACATCTTCAATTGGAAAATCTTTTTTGATTACAACAACTCCAGTCTCATCACAAATAACGATGGTGTCTTCTAACATTTTTTCCCAAACTATACTTTGACATGTGGAATCTTCTGATGGTAATGTTTTTTTATTGAATGCGCCCACAGGACTGAATCCACGACACCAAACAGGCCAAGTGTGGTTTTTAATTGTTTGAATGTCTCTAATTTTGCCAATAACCACTACAGCGGTAACCTTTTTGAATTCAAATAGATATTCACATATTAAGTCGCCAATAATAGCTCGATCTGTGTTGATACCAACTATTACTGCCACTGCTTTTTCTGGAATTGATTTTATTTTTTCATGCACATTCCAATTGGTGTTGTCAAATGCCGGAATGTAGTAGCACTCTCCACAAACCTTTTTTCCGCTATTGATTGGCTGCACTTCTAGCGAGCCTGTTTTTCCCAAAGCATCAGCAATTTCAGAACTTCCCAAATTTAGGCTTATGATCGTTTCCAACAACATTTTAATCCTTGTGTGGCTAAGACCTTGCGAATGGATTTCTTACTACCCTTTTATATCTTCCGAAATTGTATACCATATTACCAGACTTCTTGCAGGCCTTTTCATCCTTGGTTAATTTGCAATATTTTGCACAAGCATCAATGCTGTTTCCTTTTTCTTTTAACCAATTAGTCGTCCCTCTGAACTTTGACAAATCGTCGTGGCATTGGTCTTTGAGTCGGCGCAACATGTCTTCCTTCACGGATGTCAATATTTTGATTTGATCTACTGTTAGTCTTGCCCTCTTAAGGAAGTCCATGATGTCATTTATCCCAATCCCCATCTGATCCAATTGATCCAAATCGACCCCAACCGATTTACCCAATGACACAACACCCGCAGCAGCGGAAGCAGTAGCTATTTGATTCAGTAAATTACGAAGCTTGCCTTGCCACTCTTCTGTGAACAAGCCTTGGTTGGTAAACCCTTTTTCTTCATTTTCTAGGAATTGTCTGAAAGTAATCATAAGTTATTTATCAATGCAATCTTATATTTGTGAAGCCAACACCAAGGAAACTGTGAAGCATCCCCACAATAGCCGTGAATCTAACTGTGAAGCCAATATTAAGCCAACTGTGAAGCTTCTCCACAATAGCTGTGAACCTAACTGTGAAGCCAATATTAAGCCAACTGTGAAGCTTCTCCACAATAGCCTTGAACCTAACTGTGAAGCCAACACCAGGACAACTGTGAAGCATCTCCACAACAGCCGTGAAGCTAACTGTGAAGCATCTAAAAAAGTGTGAAGCAAATTCACACGCATGTTTATAAAAGTGTGAAGGAAGCCCCATATTAGCGTGAAGCAGATTTCGCTCTAAATGTGAAGATGATTCACGCTCGTTGTTGTGTGGCACATCTTACGAAATGTGGAAAACTATTCTCAATGCATCATTTGTTTCTGTGCAGCTACTGTGAAGCACTAAATGTGATAGCCAGCTTGACCTTGTGCAGCATCATAAGGAAGCGTTACAAGATCAAACTGTGAATATGCCAAAAGCTTGTGAAGCATGTTGCAACTAGCATTCGTGATGTGTGCCGGTTATTAGCCATTGTGTAAGGCATGTTTATACAAGTTATTAGCGTGATCTGTGAACTGTCTAAGAAGTTATTGTAAGTGCTGTGGGTTGCCAGAGGCGCATATGGGTTGTGTGGCTTATGTCTAAATCAGCTAATAGTGCCGAAAATTAGACATAGATTTAGACATAGATTGCGGTGCTTGTGAATTGCCTAGAGGTGCAAATGGGCGGATATAGGGTGTTCAGAGGTTGATTGTGGGTTTCCTAGAGGTGCAAATGGGTGTTCCAGAGGTGCTTGTGCATCCCAAAAAGTGTGAATCAATGGTCAATTGTGGGTCTGGCCATTGCAAATTCATGTATTTATCTTGTGTTTTTGTTATCGGAATCAAGTTTGTGTCATGTGAAGAACATTTGAAAAATAGATGTAGGTAGGTCAAGCCGCCCACCCATTGCCCCTCCCAGCGCCCTTCTGGGCCCAGGCGGCCACAAGAGGGGCAATTTTTTTTTGCAGACATTTCCCACCTGTGAAGTATTTGATTCAAGGGTGCCTTTTGGTTGTGGAAGGTTCTGCAAAAGGTTTTTGGTATGCATAGATAGGCGATATCAGAGGGGGTGATGTTGTGCAGACTGATTACAATCGCAGGATAGCAATTTCTCGTGTTTCGTTCGTTGCTTTGTTGCCCAGTAAAATTGACCAGGACTTTGTGGAAGTGGTTTCAACTGGTGCGCAGCTTCGAATTAACGACTTGAGGAATCCGATTAGTGCTGTTGTGCTTGAGAGGGGACTAAGAAGTGGCGTGTACAAGCGCATAGAGAGGGCCTATCCGAGGAGTTTCTTGGAAAGAACGACCAATTGGAGTGTGAACTACATTGATTCTTTGAGTGGGACGGCGGATGTGACGATCTTTGCGCCATCTGGTGAGCGTCATTTGGTGTGTAAGTTGGTTGTCAAGAAGACAGAGTCATAAATGTATACAAAAAAACTATTTAATATCACATTAGGGGGATGAATGTTGTGCAAAGACAAGTCTAAGGCGACATTGGCGGGCGTGTGTAGTGGTTTGGCGAAGCATTTTGGTTGTGATCCGTTCTGGATTCGTTTAATTTTCGTGATAGGGTTCCTTCATTTGGGTATTGGTGTGCTGTTGTACATAATTCTTGCCCTCTTGATGCCCACAGAATGCGATTAGAGGGACATTTTTGTGAAACCGAGTCAAAGGTCATTGAAAAACAAGTCTTGTGTAATGCGATTCCAGGGGGCTTGTATCGAATGTGGCTTGTGAAGGTCAAAAAATGTACAGTTGTCCAGTAATTTAAGGAAACATAACTGAAAGTTATCGGACATTGGTACTTTGGGTAAGAAAACTATACCATTTTTACTATACTTGTGTACATTACTTTTGTTTTCGTGTACTACATCTCAATTCCAGGCGTTCCAGTGTACTACATCTGTGATTTAGGCATTGAATTTTAATTCCAGTGTACTACATCTGCCTGGCTCTGTGTCTCAAGCGTTGCCAGTGTACTACATCTGTGGCCCAGTGTACTACATCTGTGGCCCAGTGTACTACATCTGTGGCCCAGGCGTTCCGGTGTGATGCATCTACCTGGATCCAGGCATTGCATCTCTGATTCTTTGGTGTACTTCTGTATACTCAACAATTTTTAAAATAATTCCTTATTATTGTGAAAACAATTCAAGTCAAGAACGAACAATTCATGGGTGATATTTTTGGGGAGCTTGCTGATACTCTTGTGTGTGGTAAGTAACTTTTAAAAAGGAGAATGAAAAGATGACTATTGACGATGCTATCGAAGAACTACAACATTTCAAAAAGATTGGCATTAAAAATCTGGTGATGTCTTGTTGGAGCGCAAGTTTGTTTAATGTCAAAGATGATGAAAAGTGGGCAAAGGTTTGTGAAGAAGCAGATTCCACATCTTCTATTTGGGATGGTCCATTTGATGCCATCGAGGAAATTGTGGATGAAAAATATGAGGGTGATAAAATCGGACGGCTAAGTTCATTTCAAGATTGAACGATGATATTTTTGGGGAGCTTGCTGATACTCTTGTGTAAGAACGAATGACCCGAAAACTAAGGAGGTTAACATGGGTGCTTATGTGTATAGACTTGAAGGAAAAAGCAAGTTTGATCTTGTGGAGATAGATGGAAAAAAAGAGAAGGTGTTCCATCTTAAGTATTGGTGGAAGCCTGGTTCAGGCACTTGGTGGTGTGATGAGTTTGAGCCAAGAGACTACAGAGTTGTAACCAACAGACTAAAGAGGGAGTTTAAAGATGAGCCAGTTAGGTTCATCAGATTAGCTCATAGCTTAGGTATCTTTAAAGTCACTCACGACAATTTTACTGATGTGAGGGATGATCAGCTTGGATTTGGATGTTACCCTGAGGTTGAACACAATCGAATTTTACGGAGAGAATCAAAATGAGTCACACACCTGGACCATGGTCATCTGAAGGTTTTGATGTTGGTGACATGGCAGAGATGTTATATCTCACGCAAGACTCGGATCATTACAAGGATCCGATCAGGATTTGCCTTATTGCTGGTCACGAATGGAAAGTGCCGAAAGGCAAGAGGGATGAAAGGTGTTACCTTACAAAGTCGAGCATTGCAGATGCCAAGCTTATTGCAGCAGCACCAGAATTGTTGCAAGCTTTGGTTTTCTGCCTAGAGTTTCTTGAAGCTAATGATGATGGCGAGGATGATGTTGTCGAAAGAATTAAAGCAGCAAAAGCCGCTATCGCCAAAGCAATAACAAGAGAATGATATTTTTGGGGAACGAGCCAATACTGTGTTGTGTGGCAAGTAACTTTAACAAGGAGAATGGAAATGAAGGATAAGATTATGGAAAAGAAGATTATGAAGGAGGCAATTAAAATGGTTCATAGAAAAGTACCATTTCTCACACATGAGAAAATTGCAACTGGGAATTGTACTTCAGATTCAATTTCAAAATTAGAAAAGTATTTGCGACATTGTAATTCAATGACTGGAAATACACTTACAGTTGAAGAAGTTCGAGAGCTTGCAAAACTTGTTGTTGAAGCTTCAATGGAATTAAAAGCAGGAGAATGGAAATGAGTCACACACCTGGACCATGGTCTAACAACTTGGAACTGCCAAACGAAAACTACGAGCTAATTGACATATGCTTGAAATACCAGTCCCAGTCTTGGTGCTGGGAAGAGATACGAGACTATGGTGGCGTTAAACTTCGAGCAAACATCAAGCGCAATGCGTATGATGAACAATCTCACGCTAACATCGAGCAGTTTTCCGATCAAAAAGGTTGGCTCGTAATAGCCTCGCATCCGATCAAGAAATATTCAGTGAGCAAGATATCGTATGTCCACGAGATGACGGACGACAATCGAGACTTATTCAAGGATTGCGCCAACAAGCTTTTCAAAGTTGGCGAAGCATTTATCGGCTTCAACAAAAAAAGATAAAAGATTTGCCGGTGATATTTTTGGGGAACGAGCCAATACTGTGTTGTATGGCAAGTAAATTTAACAAGGAGACTGAGATGAAGAAGGCGAGAAAAGCACCATTCCTCACACATGAGGAAATTGTAACTGGGAATTGTACTTTGGATTCAATTCCAAAATTGAAAAAAGATTTGCAATGGTGTGGTTTCATGCTTGGAAATCAACTTACAGTTGAAGAAATTGGAGAGCTTGCAAAAATGATTGCTGAATCTGCAATGGAAATAAAAGCGGAATTAAAGGCAACAGGAGAATCGAAATGATTAAGATAAAGAACAAGCAAGGAAAAGTTATTCATACAGTCTTTGCCGACACTTTGGTGGGTGCGAATCTTACTAGATTGCAGCTTAAGGGTGCGAATTTTCGTAATGAGCATCTTTCTAGTGCGAATTTTAGGGGTTCAAATCTTAATGGTGCAGATTTTTATCATGCGGATCTTCGGAGTGCTAATTTTTTTAGTGCGAATCTTTCCGGTGCTGATCTTCGTAGTGCGGATCTTCGTGGTGCGGACATTGGGTGCATTAAAGTAAACGAAAAAACTAAATTTTAACAAGGAGAATCGAAATGATTAAGATAAAGAACGATGAAGGCAAAGTAATCCATACGGTAGATGCTGACACTTTGGAAGGAGCCAATCTTCGTGGTGTCGATCTATGTAATGCAAAGCTTACAAATGCGGATCTTAAGGGTGCGGATCTTCGTGGTGCAATTTTAGAAGAGGCTGATCTTTCCGGTTCTAATCTTCGTGGGGCGAATCTGCATGGTGCTTGTTTGCACGCTGCTGATTTAACAAGTGCCAATCTTACTGGCGCCAATCTTTCCGGTGCTGATATTGAGGCTGCCAATCTAACTGGTGCGGATCTTTCCAATACGAATCTTTCTGGTGTTTCCTTTGACAGTGCCAATCTGACTACCGTTAACCTGGAAGGTTCTAATATGATTGGCATTAGTATGCAACACGCTAATCTTTCCGGTGCTAATCTTCGTGGAGCGAATCTTGTTCGTTCTGGTCTTAGCGGTGCAGATCTATCTGATGCGGATCTTCGTAATGCGGATCTTCGTGGTGCGGATATTGTTTGCATTAAGGTGAACGAAAACACCAGATTCTAACAAGTATGATATTTTTGGGGAACGAGCCAATACTGTGTTGTGTGGCAAGTAACTTTAACAGGAGAATGAAAGATGAAGTTCAATAACAATAGTAATCAGAGCAATGCGGAAAAGTCTGGCGAATTTGAATCAAGCGGGTTTACAATTGAGGCTGGTCCTCAAGCGTTTCAGATTTTATCTGCATCGCTTTACAGCAACAAGGTTCAGAGTGTTATTCGTGAGTTGTCTACGAATGCGCTGGACGAACATACCAGTGCGGATGTAGAACAGCCTTTCGAGGTTCATCTTCCAACTGGGTTTGAACCGTGGTTTAGCATCCGTGATTTTGGCTCTGGTTTGAGCGAACATGATGCAACTACTCTTTACACTACATTCTTTAAATCGACCAAAAGAAACAGCAATGCGCAGATTGGTTGCTTAGGTCTTGGAAGCAAGTCTCCATTTGCTGTAACCGATAGTTTTACAATAGAGTCGATCCATGAGGGAACGAGGACTGTTTACACTTGTTACAAGGATGGTGGTCGTCCTTTCATATCAAAGATTCACAGCGAAGAAACGACTGAGAAGTCTGGTGTCATGATTAAGTTCTCAGTAGATAGCGATCACTGGGAATGGGAGAAGGAAGCAAAAAGGGTTTACCGATTCTTCATGAATAAGCCAAAGCTTTTCAACAGCAATGGACTTTTGGAGATTGACATTGAACTTCCCAAGGTTTTGATGCAAGGCGAAGGATGGTCCATACATGATCTTAATGGAAATTTTGCTGTCATGGGAAATGTGGCTTATCCAATAAGTTTCAGTTCGATCAATACTGATGATGATGAAGATTCATCCATAGTGCGTGATCTATCATCTGCCACTGGTCTTATATTCCGTTACCCAATTGGTAGTATCAATTTCCTTCCCAGTCGTGAGGGTTTGGAATACGACAGAACAACAAAGAGTGCAATCATATCGAGTGCCAAGTCAATGCGTGACGATATGATTTTCATGATGACTGATAGCGTTGAATCTCAGCCAAGTCTTTACAAGGCAAGAGTTGAGTATGTTACCTTGAAACAAAAGATTGGGAAGTTTTTCCCTAGTGTTAAAGATGCAAAGTTTTCCAGCAAGATAAATTCAACCATTCCAACATGGGGTGGCAAGCCGATATTTGACAAGTTGTCCATGAACAACACATTGATCAAAGTCGATCATCTTTCATTCGTACAAGGCAAGAAATCCGGCAGCGTTGCCATTACGAATGAATCCGAGTTTATGTTTCGTTATGATAACAATTCAAATGGTAATGATGACGATTCAAAAAAGAATCAAATCATATTTGTTTGCCCTAAGATCAAGGGTCACAGGGAGAGAGTTCGCAAGTACAGCAGCAATAGAGAATGTAGGTGTTTTTTGTTGACAAGTGAACAGGCCAGGGTTGTTGCTGATGCCATTGGTCACGAAGGCGATCCGATGGAGATATTTGCAGATGCTTCTAATCTTCCAGTCAGTAGAACAGCTACATTCAAGATTGTAGCTGCCGAAATTACTCCTACTGGTCTTGAGATTAAGGGTGCTGGCGTAATCAATGATGATGATGTCACATGGTACTGCATCCGCAATTCGAGTGCCAACAAAAATAGAATTCTTTACATTGTTGACAAAGACCAATTGCGAGAGATTGATTTAGACAATGCGATCATACAAGCCAACAAGATTGGCATGAAGTTACCAGATAAATGCGTGACTATGACCTACTACGAATACTGCAAGAAGAATGTTTCCAGCAATGGCAACATGATCAATATTGTCGATGAGATTATGAAAGGTCTTGCGAAGTATATCAATGACAATATGGGTAAGGCAATTTCCGAGTTTGGCAATCGTAATAAAATCTTCATCGACAAGGATGGTGAGAGCATTAACGATTGGTTGTTAGAAGCAAGGGATTTTGTTTCAGAGCGGCATCCGATTAAAAGTATGTTTCCCAATTTGAACAAGTTTCAAGATTGGTGGATTTTTGGAAAGAATGACAAGGTTCTTGAATCCATTTCCCAAATTATGGTTAACCACAAGAAGCATCTGAGAATGATTGTTGATGGCGAGGTAAAGAATTCTGAAATTACGATGTCCTCGTTGAACAATATGTTTCTTGATTTAACTGGTGGCATTGTAAAGACCAATGCTCATGAGATTTATGGCATGGTCGATATTAACATAAACGCATATGGCATTACGCAAGAGTTGTCATCTGTGAAGAAGTTAAAAGCCAAAAAAGCATTCGAGTTGATGGCGACAAACCCATTGATGCCAAAGATCGAGATGGATTGCAGCGGAGCAAAAGAATGGTCTATCTGTTTCAATGGAGACATCGAAGCAGAACTGGGCAATGCTGAATTAGCCGGATGATATTTTTGGGGTAGAAGTCAATATTGTTTATGTAAGGACAACATTTAAAAAGGAGATTACAATGATTGGATTCTTGGAAAAACGGGAAAAGATTTCAAAAGAAATGGCTGAGTTAAATTACGAGCTATACAAGAGCAACAAGTTTTTGATGCCGCTCGTTTTACTCTTCAAAGGACGCTTCATACACAATGGATATGTGTGGCAAGGTCGAGAAGCAATTCCCACTCCAAAGTGGCAGCGTGATGGCCTGGCGGTTGAATTCTTGAATAACTTCAGATTCATAGATGATGGAAGGGATACTCCATTTTTCAACTTTGCTCGGAAGTTCAACGATGACTTGGAAGTTTTCAAGAGCATCCCTTTTTTCAAGAACATTCCTTCACTGCGCAACTTGGTCAAAGATCCATCGGCTGTAAATTTTTATGACCTAATTGTATCGGATGGTTTGGCAAACAAGTTTAAGCAAATAGTTATGCCAGCAATTGATCCCAGAGAAGATTTTATTTTCGATTTATCAATGAATATTGATGGTAATGACATTGTTATTGAGAATTTAAATCTTTCTTCTGTTACAAATTTCGTAAGTTGTTTGTTGGAATCGGTTTACAACAAGTATGGCATAGTGTTAAAAGATTTTAAATTGTTTAATCGCAATGATAGTAATTCGATAGAAAGCTTTAGATGCTTTTTTTCGGCAACCGAGGACTTTGATTACACGATTCATGAAATTATGCCGCTACAAATGGTTGATCAGACCATTTGTGATTCGATAAACGATTTTCTAGAAATCAAAAGAACTGCAAATGGGCGTTGGTTTGATGGATTGATGATTAAACATAAACTCTTTCCAGAACAAGCACTTGCGTCATTTGAAATAACGACAAAATCAAATAACATAGAAAGTTTTATGATTTGATTTTACTTTGGATCTAGTGTTGGTAGTATGTTTCTAGAATGTTTGTTTTTTTACTTAAGGAGGATGTGTTATGAATTGGATTATTGATTCTAATGGTGTTGTGAATACTGTTGTTGGTGGCAAAACTTATTGCTTCAGCAAAAAGCAACCGAATTACAGTCGGATGCTACATTGCCTTCGCAATAACAATGTCGAGCATTTTGAGATGCTGTTTGAGATTGGGACCAGCGTTGAGGCATACTGTCATGGCGCTGTATCAGTCAGTAATGGCAAGTTGTTTTGGGATGGGAACCCAATGCCTTCCTTGTTCTCTGATCGCATCAACGATATGAGAACGCAAGGTTGCGACTTCAGCCCCATGATGAATTTCCTGGAGAATCTCTCAGAGAACCCCAGCGACAAGTCTATCGTGGAACTGTTTGACTTTATGCAGCACAAGGATCTGCCATTGACCCCAGATGGTAATTTCTTGGCCTACAAAGCTGTTCGCAGTGATTTCAAGGATAAGTACAGTGGCAAGTTCAATAACGGCGTTGGCAACATCCTTGAGGTCAGCAGATGTGATGTTAACGCAGATCGCAATACGCATTGCGGTAGCGGGCTTCATGTTGGTTCGATTGACTATGTTCTTGGATATGGTTCAAACTGCCGTAAAGATGATGATGGCAATGTCTTCACTCAAGAAGATGGCGATAAGATCATCGTATGCAAGGTGAACCCAAGGGATGTTGTCAGTGTTCCAACTGATGCACGATATCAGAAACTTCGCACTTGCCGTTACGAAGTTGTAAGCATACTTGACAAGGTTTTCAAACAAGCTGTTGTCGGGGTATCTTTACCAATCATGGCACAGAGAAAAACTGCATCACCAGAGCTAATCCGAAAGATTGGCAGAGTGAGCAAGATTCTTACTGATGCTGGCCTAGCTTCGGTGTAATCAATATTGGGGCTGTTATTTGGTTAACAGCCCCTTTTTTCAATCAATGACAAACTTGTTTACTTTAGGAGTTTTTATGACAAACAAGAAAGCAGTGTTGCAAGCTTTCAATCAGTTTGGAAGGTTGACGGATTATGACCTTGAGCAGATTTGCGGCATTGATGGTAATAGTATAAGACCTGCCAGGCAAGCACTTGAGCGTTCCGGTGCGATTGTGAGAACTGGGAACAGAATCATGCACCCTGGAAAAGTCAGTGGTTATAGAGAGTATGAGATTGTAAAGGAAAGAGAAGTTTCAATAGTCCGTATGCCATTGAACATTAGCAGCTTTCTTAAATTGGTAAACAATTTGAGAGCCGGTAAGTCGAACATTCAATTGACTGATGGCGTTGCCGTCATTGATGGAAGCATTGCCATCAAGATTATCAAGCCGCACAAGATTGAAATCGCAAATGAAAGCACTCCAGATTTTGATGTTCCCGCAAATCCAAAGCCGCTGGAGCCAAGGCAAATAGAACCAAAGAAGCTAGAGCAATCTCAGCTATTCAGTTACAGAGTTCTAAGACCAAATGCTAAGAAGCCATGTGTCACATCCAGGCACTACAAAGCTAGGGTGGCTGTTGGAATCCACAGCAAGGGCGATATCAAGACATTTAGAATTGAGAGTATACCAAAGATGAGTCAAGAAACCAAAGACGATCTAATGTCTATTGGCATTGATACCCTTGGTAAGCTTCTTGGTACAAGCATCCTTGGTGTCAGGAATAAGATTGTTGGCAAAGATGGTAAGGTGAACGAAAACTACATGAATGGATTGGTGGAGAACATTCGTTGTGCGCTAGATCCAATGGGATTTAAGTTTTCAAGACATCATCCATACAATGAAAATCCTGATGGAACTCCGAGGCGACAAGACCAAATATCTTAGAGGTATTTTTCAAAAAAGAGAGGCAGGATTTTTCCTGTCTCTCTTTTTTTTTACACCCAGTGTACTACATCTGCTTGGCCCAGGTGCCGCTGGACAAAATTATTTTTATTGTAAAAATAATCCAGGTTGAAACGAATAAGTTATGAATGATATTTTTGGGGATCAAGCCAATACTGTGGTGTTAGGATGAACTTTAACAAGGAGATAGAGATGAGTAAATGTAAAGAGGTTATTTCGGTTTGGCTGGATGAAGCAACTGATGAACATGTTTATGGTTTGATTAACGGTGACTTGAATTCAAATGATGTTGATGGTGTTTGGATTGTCAGTCGTGACAAGTTAACCAAAGAAGGAAAAATCAAAACAACTAAAACGCTTTCACACTTTAACGATTACGAAAATGCAGTTGAATTTGCAAAAAGTAAAGCACATGAGCTTGAGCTTTCAGTTTACGAAACCGAAAATACACCATTCGCAAGGAACGAACTGATTTACGGAGTGTATCATGCTGAGTGCGAAACCAAAAATTTCGCTTCGCAAACAAATACTTTTTTTGCAGAAAGTTTTTCGGATGCAAAAGATTTGGTCATCGAATGGGCAGAGAGTGGTTTGTGGAAAGATAATGATGATGATGTTTATGAAGATGCTTATTTTAACGATGGTGATGATGGTATTGATGTCACTGTGTCACTTAAAGGTCCAGATGGTAAAGATAGTTTTGTTGTAACCTTAGAAGAAAAAGGTGCGTAATGTTACAAGACATAGTTTTTGGATTTTGCGTAATATATCTCGCTGTTGTTTTGCCGATTACTTTTTGTGTTGCTTTTGTTTCGGTGGTTATAAGCATTTTCACTTTGTAGGGCATACCAATGAACCTGAAGAACTATAAGTTTATAAATTACAATGGTCATATTTATTCCATTTCTTTTCCAAAGTGGAAAAAACATTTAAAGTCTATCCTGGCTTATAAGCTTTCTTTGCTCAAGAAGAAGCCATTGCCAGAACCTCTGTTGTCTCCCAGTGACATTAAAATTGTGGCCTATGACATTTTTGAATTTGGCAAGTTAGACGCAGATGATTGCGTGGATATTACAAAAGAAGAACTAAGAAAAATAGAAAATGGCCAATGATATTTTTGGGGAACAAGCCAATACTGTGGTGTGTGGTAAGTAACTTTAAACAAGAGAATGAACATGATTGACTTCAGAAAATTGAATTACGAAATGATGCCTGTTGACCAAGGGCAAATAGTCGATGTGTCCTACGCAATGGAAGGGTATTACTTGTACCGTAAAGATCACGACAAGAACAACAACATCATCAGCTACAGCCAAGCGCTTATAGATCTGGAAACGGATAGTAGAATTCAGGTGAGGTTTGGGAGAGACCTGATGTCAACCCAAACCTCCATTGCATCTCAAATGATACTAGAATGCGCTGAATTTGAGAGGTATACCCCAGATGGTATGAAAATAGACAATCCGAATTATGAAGGTGATTGGGATGCTGATATTAGTTCGGAAGCTGCCGAAACGGTAGCGCATTGGATTTTACAACTGTATACAGATTCTAAGATTTCAAATCTAAAGGAATTCGAGCCGTGGAACAACCAGTTGCCGAAAATCCATGGGGAATGGCGATTGGTTTACATCTTGCCCTTTATACCAAGCAAGGAGGTTGGTTGTATCAAGGCGAAAAGGTCCTCTGTCAAGGATGGTTTGCAGCTATGACTATTTGGAATTGTGGCCTATGACATTTTTGAGTTTGGCAAGTTAGACGCAGATGATTGCGTTGATATTACAAAAGAAGAACTAAGAAAAATAGAAAATGGCCAATGATATTTTTGGGGATCAATCCAATACTGTGGTGTGTGGTAAGTAACTTTTAAAAAGGAGAATGAAAGATGGATCATACACCAGGACCTTGGCAGATGAAAAAGAATAAAAAGATGGCTCATACACCAGGACCTTGGCTAATACTTGAAGAGTTTGGCGACTCTTCAAAGCAAGATGAAGTCATCATAATGGGATGGGATGAAAAGGCTGGTGAATCTTTCGACATAGCCCATGCCATCATCGGTGAAGGCGTGGATGCACAAGCTAATGCCAATCTAATTGCAGCGGCACCAGAATTACTGGCAGCGTTAAATTCTTTAATCAAGAAGATTTCTGACAATTGCGACAACTACGAAGATGCTTCGTCTTATCGCCAGATTGAAGATGCAATTAAATGTGGTGAAGAGGCAATCGCTAGGGCAATGGGAGAATACAGAGATGAATGAGATTGAATGCGCCAGGGCGATTGGTTTACATCTTGGCATAAAGGGCAAGCAAGGAGGTTGGTTGTATCAAGGCGATAAGGTTCTCTGTCAAGGATGGTTTGCAGCTATGACTATTTGGAGAAGTAAGGGCTGGATCGTCAACAAGAAGGAACCAATGGTTGGTTGTCACATAAATTGGAGAAAAGTTCCGGCAATGGTCAACTCATTTTTTTAAAAAGGATATTATAACGATGAATAAGGCAATGGTACTTAAGTTCTTCTCTGCAAAAGACGAAGAGCAATGTAAAAGAAATGTATACAAGTATACAGAGTGTGGCGCCTGGATTGAATTCAAAAAAACAGGAATTGTTTTAGGTTCAATAGTAGAAGGCTCAGACGAAGGTACAAATAACTACGAGCTAAACTATAAGGATAAATTCACAGAAGAAGATATCCAGAAACATATTGACATCATTGAAGAAGAAGCAAATTCAATTTGGGAATGGGCAAACAAGGAAGACGAAAACGGAAAGACTAATGCAGAAATAGGTTTGGATTGGCCAATTTTATAAAAGAATAACCGGCAATGGTCAATGATATTTTTGGGGACCAAGCCAATACTGTGGTGTGTGGTAAGTAACTTTTAAAAAGGAGAATAAGATGGATGATAGCCAGAAGTCTTTTTTGAAAAATTTAGTTCACAAAGATGCAGTTCAATTTGCTATTGAAAGTGGAAATTTGCAATTGCTAAAATCTTTAATCGAAAAAGGCGCAGAGATACCTGATGATTCTGTTTCCAGTGCAGCAGCAGAAGGTCATCTCGACATTGTCAAATACTTGGTAGATGAAAAAGGTATTGGGGTGTCTCACTCTTTTTGGTATGCAGCACATAATGGTCATTTTCCTGTCATGGAATACTTATTTGATAAATGTGTGGCCATTGGTGACGATGCCGATGCCGTAAACTATACATTCGCTCGTGGTAATTCCAGTAGGCTTGAAGTAGTAAAATATTTGATCGAAAAAGGTGCAAAAATAGATCATGAGTCTGTTTCCTTTGCAATAGCCGATGGTGGTGTAATAAGTTTTGCTTCTGTAAAATACTTAATCGATGAAAAAGGTGCAAAGATATCTGATGATGCTGTGTACAATGCGGTGCTTAAAGGCTCTCTTCAAATTGT
>Ga0049080_10000200_pt1 | contig 19966 bp, 46 predicted proteins | sample GreLakmeER15MSRF_FD_66716 | JGI IMG/M metagenome (GOLD analysis project Ga0049080, IMG submission 66716) | Freshwater lentic microbial communities from great Laurentian Lakes, MI, USA - Great Lakes metaG ER15MSRF | ecosystem: Environmental > Aquatic > Freshwater > Lake | place: Great Lakes... | reverse complement strand
CCAAGGTGTTTCATTCACATGGATTGAGAACAACAAACAATCAATGGGTGTAATTGCAGATGAAGTTCAGAAAGTCTTGCCAGAACTTGTAAATGATTCAGAACCAAAGACTGTTAATTATAACGGATTGATTGGTCTCTTGATTGAGGTTGTAAAAGAACAACAATCTCAAATCAATGAACTGAATGATCGCATTTCCAAATTAGAGTGATAACTAAATAATAAAAACTACCCAGTGTATACGAGGACGGTAGATGGCTATTAAAGTAGGAAATATTACTGTTATTGATGACAGTAGAAGTTTAAATGTTTCTGGAGTTTCTACATTTAGTGGGAATGTAAATCTCTCTGGTGTCACCACAGGTCTCAGTATTCATGGATTTATAGGATTTACAACCAACAATAACATTAGAATTGGTAATAATCAAACAGGATGTTCGATAACTTCTGGAACCGATAATAACTTCTTGGGTAGAAATGCGGGATCTGGAACCACCACCGGATCTCATAATAACTTTTTAGGTTTTTATGCAGGATACCGCAATACTGTCGAATCTGGAAATGTTCATATTGGACAATGTGCAGGATATAATTCACAGGGACACACTGCTTGGGATAATGTTGATGCATCCGAACAATATAATACTTTTATAGGACATGGTGCAGGATTCTCTACAGCATATCCAAATGGATATTCGCGTAAAAACGTTGCAATAGGATATTGTGCAGCTGGTTCTATGGGAGTGGCTTTTCCTCAACCGTTGGGATTTGATTATTGTCCAGTCTCCAACATATTCATTGGAGAGTGTGTTGGCTATCGTGCCAATGGACAGATGACTGATAATATTTTTCTTGGAAGATATTCGGGGAAAAATGCTGGAGGTCGTGTCAATAATAACGTTGCTATTGGATACAGTGCTCTTGGTTATGCTGAAACTGATCATACCGATGCAGCGACAGTATCCGAGCATAATATAGCAATTGGATGTTTTGCTGGTTATTTGTCTAGAAATGGACGTAATAATAACTTCTTAGGTCAATGTGCTGGTTATTGCAATGTTAGTGGAAAATGTAATAACTTCTTTGGACAAAAGACAGGATTTTGTAATACCACCGGATGTTATAATAATTTCTTTGGTAAATATACGGGAGAAAATAATACCACAGGAAATAATAACAATTTTTTCGGTAATTGTGCTGGTAGATGTGGAACTACTAGTTCAGATAACACCTTCATAGGACGTAATGCTGGTCGTGGAAGACTTGGATTCTGTGTCACTGGTGGTTGTAATGTTTTTATGGGTGTTGGAGCTGGTTATAGTGCCACTACGGCAAATAACAATGTTGCCATAGGTCAAAGTGCTCTTCATCGCAATGAAACTGGTATTCATAACATATCTCTTGGTAATCTTTCTGGATTTAATAACCGTGGATCGTATAATAACTTCTTTGGTTTTACTGCAGGGTGTCGCAACACCACTGGAAATTATAATAACTTCTTTGGTAAATCTGCAGGACGTTACAACATCACAGGATGTGACAATCAGTATGTAGGAAATAGTGCAGGATTTGGTAATACCACTGGATGTTACAATAATTTCATGGGCGCCGCTGCAGGGCGGGGAACTAATGCGATTAACACAAACATAAACGGAAGTTACAATAACTTTTTTGGAAAAGGAGCGGGATACAATATAACATCTGCATCTCACAATAATTTCTTTGGGTTATATGCAGGTTCTGGTGGAGATTTTCTTTCTCAATGTTGCGTAACAGGTTGTTATAATAATTTCTTGGGATCATGTGCAGGGTATTGCAACACTTCTGGATCTTGTAACAACTTCTTTGGCATTAATGCTGGTTGTAATAACACAACTGGATCTTGCAACGTTGTCATTGGACCAGCTAATGTTCCAGTAGCAACAAATAGCAATCAAGTTGTTATCTCTTCTGGTAATGCAACTGCAGCATGTTTTAGTGGTGCCTTTAGTGCTTGGGGTAATACATCTGATTGTAGAGATAAAACAAATATCCAAAGTTTGCAAACTGGTAAAGACTTCTTAGGCAAATTAAGACCAGTTAAATTCCAGTGGAACTTTAGGGATGAAACCAAGAAAAATCTACCACCACAAGGACAAGAAGAATCTGGTTTCTTAGCACAACAAATCCAAGAAGTTGTTGCAGAATACAATGCAGATTACTTACGTTTAGTTAATGACAATGACCCAGACAATCTTGGAATTTACAAAGCAAACTTAATTCCAGTCATGATTAAGGCAATCCAAGAACTTGATGCAGAAAATAAACTTCTCAGAGAAGAGATTGCAGCAATCAAAGCACACGTTGGAATTGCATCGGTGGGTTGATTTCCAACTCTAAATATGTTAGAGTAAACTGAATTGATTTCATTTATGTCATTTCTTTCGCAAGTAATAGATAAGAATACATCAGAATTTCAGAAAAAGTATTTTTTCATGGCAGGTCTTCCTCGCTCAGGAAGCACTTTGCTGTCATCTATTCTAAATCAAAATCCAAGATTTTATTCGGGACCATCAAGCCCCGTTTTATCAACAATGTTTGTCCTTGAGAATCATCTGCAAAATGATGAACTTTTTCATGGATATCCAAAACCAGATCAAGCACATTTGTTAATCTCAAGTGTCATTGATCAATTTTATAGTGATGTTGATGAACCAGTGGTTATTGACAAGAATCGTGCATGGACAGCAAGAGTTCCTTTTATTGAGGGTTATATTGGAAGAAGGGCAAAGATTATTTGTCCAGTAAGAGATATTGATGAAATTCTTACATCAATGATCACAATGATTCGTAGAAATCCATATCAAGAAGGAAATCCAAGAATTAACTTTATTGATGAACAACTGGTAAAACTCAATATTCCCATCAATGATGATAATCGTTGCGAATACATCGCAGGTCCAGATGGCATTTTGGGGCAAAGTCTAAATGCAATCATGGAGGGTATAAATCAAGGATTTGCTGATCGCATACATTATGTTGAGTATCGTGATCTAACAAAAAATCCAAAAGAAACACTTCAGAAACTGCATGAATTTCTGGAAGAGGATGCCTATGAGTATGATTTTGATAACATCACAAATGTTCATCGTGAAAATGACATGAACACATATGGGTTATCCGATATGCACGAAGTTCGTCCTAAATTAAAATCAACTGCTCCAAGTCCAAAAGAAGTTCTTTCTGATTACGTCTTGGAAAGATGTGTGGGCATGGACTTTTGGCGTCAAAAACAATATAATATTAAGCAACAAGTACCTAAGATCATAGAGACAAGTTCACGCCAAACAAATATTGTAAGAAACTGATGAAAGAAAAATACTGCATTTTCCATGTTCAGGGAGGACTTGGAAAGCATATTGCATCCACTGCTGTTGCAAAGTGCATCAAAAACAATTTTCCAGAACGAAAACTAATTGTAGTCAGTGTATATACGGATGTATTTCTGAATCTTCCGTTCATTGATAGAGTATATCAACTAGGAAATACCAATTATTTCTATCAAACATACATTGAGAACAAAGATTCTCTAATCTTTCACAATGAACCTTATTTTACAACAGATCACATTCACAAGCGTCTTCCACTGATTCAGACTTGGTGTAAGATGTATAATCTTGAGTATCATGGAGAAATGCCAGAACTCAAGTTTAATCCACTTCAGAAAAAGATCTCAAAGGATGTATGGAAAAAGAATAACAAACCAGTCATGGTTATTCATACAAATGGAGGATTGATTGCTCCAGATGCAAAACCATATATGTGGGCAAGAGATATGCCCTTTGATATTGCTCAACAAATTGTAGATAAGTATCACAAGAAGTACACAATCTATCAGTGTACGAAGGCAAATTCGCCAAAATTGATCAATGCAGAAATCATTGAGTTCTCTGATACAATGCAATTAGGAATTCTTGAGTTTCTAAGTGTAATTCTTCACAGTGATAAAAGAATTCTAATTGATAGTTCACTGCAACATGCTGCTGCTGCATTAAAACTTCCATCTTTGGTCTTGTGGAATGGCACAAGTCCAAAGGTGTTTGGATATGACATGCACACGAATATTGAGACTATCAAACCACACACATTTAAGTTGCCTGGAAGTTATTTGTTTGACTTTGATTTTACAGGTCCAGAACATGAATATCCATTTGATGATGATCAAGAATTATTTGACATCAATCAAATTTTTGACTATATAGAAAAATAAAACCAAAAGGAGTAAAAACATGGAAGAAATGACCCCAGAAAAAATTGATCAAAGCTATCGTTCCACTATGGATAGCGTCTCAGTTGTGAATGAGTTTGTAGGAGAAGATCCTCTCACTCAAAATGGCAGAGATGCAATCAAGCGTAACGTAGAGCACCTCAAAATTATGCTTGGAAAAACATATTGGACTGAAGATCATGATCTCACACCATTTGAGACTGCGGTTGCTGATGGAGAAGCAGCACTAGCAGAGTGATCTAGTAGACAGTTTAATAAGTGTCACACAGACCCACCAGGATTGCCCTGGTGGGTTTTATAGTGGGTGCATACACAACAAACCGATGTACTCCAATCTGGATCGCTTACTTTTTGTCACCAGTTTTGTCTGGTTCACTCATTGGGGTGTTAAAGTATCTGAAGTTGCACTGAACGCTGTATTTTGATGCTGACACTCTACACAAGCGGATACAATTATAGCAAGAGGCAATGTGCTGATGCTGTAAATTGGTTTATTGAAAAGTATCTTCCAAGATACAAATTGGAGATTGTAGTGAACCATCGTGGACTTGCACGAGAGGGTGTTTATGGATGGTGTACTGTGATGGATTCTAACTCACGTCCAAGAGAGTTTGAGATTGAGTTACACAATCAAATGCACTCTGATCTATATCTTCATACCCTATTTCATGAACTCTGGCACGTTTATCAGCACGTTATGGGTAATCTAAAGGATAAGCATGGTAAGCGCCTTTGGAGGGGCATAGATCACTCTCAGACGGACTATTCTGATCAACCATGGGAGATAGAAGCACATCAAATGGAAGTACAACTCTATAATGAATACCTGGGACTTGATGACTTTATCTACAGTTTCCCTAATCGCTTGACATCACTCTGAAAACTCTGTACAATAACCTTTGTGGAGGTTGAAAAATTATGAAAACTCTTAAGAACCTTAAAGACAAGAAACAATTCGTGAATGTAGTTCCGAAGAGTTCCAAGGCAAAAGAACGTTTTGTGAACATTATGTCTTCTTTTCATGCAATGGAAATCAAAGAAGAAACTGAGGATGAGTTTTTTCTTGTTTCTATCAATCGTCAATATCATACATGGATTCCCAAGAAGGGAAATGAACATTGGCAAGTTCTTAAATAATCATGAAAGAATTTGATTATTCTCTTGATTACAAAACTTTAGATTTCACTGATTTTAATACAAAAAAACTATATAGAATTGGACGAGGTGAGCAAGGAGTTCTTCTTGTGCGTCCATATACCGAAGATATATGCCAGTATTGGAGGTTCAGGGATGAGACTACTGCTCGGAAGTCTGCTCTTAAGATATACCAAATGTTCCTGGATTATACATGGGAGGGTGACTTCATTGGTATGGACATGGCAAGAAAATTCCTTGAGATGGGATTTACTCGCGCCAGAAGATATGCAAATCACAGTAGTGGAAAAAAATACTCTGAAACTGGTGAAGTATTACCCCAGGACAAAGATGCACTTACATGTGAAAAGGCAAGAGCGGCAACAATATTCAAGCACTTCAGAGATTTAGCAGCAAAAGATCTTAAATATATTAAGATGAGAAAAGAGTGGAGAGCAGCAGAATGAGTCTAAGTTATACATTTTACTTTGCAATTTTTGCACTGTTACTTTATATTATTGCAACAGATCAAAGTGTTGCAACTGCTTTTGTTTTACTGACAAAGATCGCAAGAGTTCGTTATGAGAAAATCAAATGGTGGTTGTTGCATGATCCGTCCAATCCAGTTGTTAAATGGATGATATGGAATCGCTCAATGAAAATTGCAAAACAACTGAGAGATGAATTAGATCAAAACTCTTAAGTATTGTAAACACACTCTTAAGACAATATTAAGCATCAAGGCATTTTGATTAAATAATGTTAGGATAACCACATAATTCGGAAGGAAATTATGACTCTTTCATCAGGAAAACGCAACAAATTAACTCATGAAGAGTGGGAAGAAATGACTGCACTTAAAAATGCAATCAATGAAAGACCTCAAGCAGTTGCTCCTCAAAAAATGGAAGAGTTCACAGAATATCTTGTCCGTAGTTTGCGTGAGAAAGGAGGTTGAGAAAGTGTCACAAGAGTGCTTGACAGGCACTCTTTTTTTATAGATAATGGTATTAGAAAACAAACCAATCAATGAAATTACAAGCAGTTTTGCTGTCAGCATTTCTTCTAACTCCTACCACTGCATTTTCTCAACAATACAATGTTCGGGATGAGTGTTATAGAAATGTAGAGCAATACATTCCTGGGTATCAAACACCTGATGGGAGATATGTGAATGGTTATGTGAGAACAAGAAGAGAACCTATTCCTTGTGGTGGAGGATATTCTGAACCACAATATACAGCACAATCTATTCCCAGATGTGATCGGAACAGAACTATTTTTAATGGATTGTTAGGTGGTGGAATTGCTGCATCACTCTCAAAACCAGATGCTTATGGGTGGTCTGTTCCTTTAGGTCTTGCACTTGGAGTCAGTTCTTCACGCATCGGTTGTCGGTAATTGACATTTAACTGTGAAGGTGATATGCTGTCAACAAACACATTGAGTTTGATTATGAAATCTCTTTTTATGTTGGCAGCAATTCCTATGCTTACAGTTCCTGCCTTTGCACAATACTATCAACCAAGTTATTATTCATCTCCTGGAAATATGCCAGTTGTAGTTCCTCCTACTGTAATTACAACTGCTCCACAAGAACATAATTCTTCCAAGAAATCATGCAAAGAAAGTATGATTGATATGTTCTTGGTTTCTATCAGACGCACAACGGGTGATTGCACTCCTTGATAGTAACTTGGATCCTCTAAAACGTACCTACTATACAGACACACTTTATTATGGGCGCTGGTTGCACCAAAGATCATTTCATTCAGGATGCTGCAGAAGCATACATTGTGTATCTTCTGCAGGCACACGCTGTTGAGAACGAAGTTGCACTCACCGATGATGTGAGCGACAAATACAATACTTTCACTCAGTATTGTGATGATCGTGATGTGCTGGATGAGTTTAACAAGAGCATCTACAAGGAAAACATTGATGCCGTTGTTGATAAGTTCTTTGCTGATTTGCTTGTCAAGTATCCTGGGCGCAAGTTTGACTTTGTAGATGTTGAGCGTGAGTTTCGTGATAAGAAACTGAAAGGTGATTTTGTCATTCAGTTTGAGGATGATTCTTACATTTCTTTCTCTCTCAAGAACTACAAGAAAGGTTTTAATCGCATTCAGTTGTGTTCAGGCACTTGGCACTCATTTCTGAACAATTTTCTGTTTGAGTCTGCTGGTGTTGGTATTTTCCACGATCCTTTCACTGACGGAGTGTTTCAGGGATGTGATCGTGAGTATCGTGATTGTTTGATTAAAGAACTTGGTTACGATGCTCTCAAAGATGTGTATAACTTCTTTGATACTGTGAATGATACCATCAAGGAGTTCTATACATATGGTGAGCAGGCACGTTACTGGAGTAATGTATCCTCTCAGTGGAAGAATGATTGTGCATCCTATGGTCTGAAAGCAGCAGAAAAGATCATCTCTGCTCTGGATTCTATCCCCAAAGATGCAGTGAAGAGTCGCATCATTAAGATGGCAGGACTCAACTATGATGAGGAGATTCTGCTTGTTGGTAAGGGCAAATATCTGTGCTCCTTGTTTAATCAGAAGTATGCACAGATTCTGGAGCGTGTCAACTCCGATGAATCTGTGGTAGAATATACTACAAATAAGAAGGGTGTTCTGTTCACTCTGCGTGATTCTGCTGGTGTGATTGTGAGCATCGAAGTTCCATTCACTCTCCAAAAGAATGGTGCTTGGTATCTTCCTAAAGCAAAATACTCTGGTGCTGAATATCACGAGAAGGAAGGTGTTGATCTGCTTCACGGTGAGCGCCGCCCTAAGAAGTCCAAAGAGATTTCTACCTCTATCAATACCTATCTTAATCTTAAAAAAGCAGGAGTGTGCTGATGCAGTTTGATGTTGTGGCAACGAATCCACCATTTCAGGATTCTACAAAAAAGAAAAAGACGCAACACAAACTGTGGATTGATTTTACTCAGAAAACATTTAACGAATGGTTAAAACCTGGGGGAGTTCTTCTTCAGGTTTCTCCCAGTAGTTTTCTATCACCATCCAACAAGATTCTCAAAATCTTTCAGTCCAAGGCAGTCAAGTTTCTGCACTTGGATACAAAAACCTATTTTCCGAAAGTGGGAAGCACATTTGCGGACTACATGATTCGCAACCAACTCAATGACGGAAAAACAGAAATTGTAACTGATGTCAGTACATTTTATCACAAAATTGATAAATCCACCTTCTATTTGCCGATTGATGTATGTGAAGAATCACTATCTATTCATCGCAAGGTGGTGTTTGATACAACTGACAAATTGGATGTAAGATATGATTATGTAACCTGCCATAATGTTAATCTGCTCAGAAACACTGGCATCATTAGTAAAACTCAAGATGATGAGTATGTGCATCCTATTCTACACACAAACAAGCAGATTTGGTATTCCAAGATTCGGCAAGATTGGGCAAATAAAAAGAAAGTAATGTGGTCTCGTAGTGGTTATACAAAACCATTCTACGATGAGGGTGAATTGGGTGGCACAGACATGGCATATTATGTGCTTGTGCTATCTGATGAATGTGGATATAACTTATCATACAATCTCAATAATAAGTTGATGAGATATATCCTCATGACAGCAAAATGGTCTGGTTTTGGTAATGAAAAAGTATTTTGTGCATTGCCAAATCTATCAACAGATCGTAAAATGACTGATGCTGAAATGTATCTATTTTTTGGATTAACTGAAGAGGAGAGAGAGTACATTGAGCAATATGTGGGATAAAATTAAAGATTGCATGAACGATCACACTTACATGGGTGAGATTGATCGGGATGAATATAGAATCAAGGCAACTGCTGAAGTATTCACACCAACAGATCTTGTCATCCGAATGTTAAAGAAAGCAGATCTGAATGATTTTGCTCCTGGAAAAACAGTTCTTGATCCTGCTTGTGGTGATGGACAGTTTCTTGTTGCTGTTAAATGGTTAAAAGTCTTTGCATATCAGGCATCCGAACAAGAGGCACTGAAAGACATCTATGGTGTGGATATTATGAGAGATAATGTAGATCTTTGCAAGAAAAGATTGGGTGGAGGAACTATCATTATGGGAGATTCTCTAAATCCAGATAAAAAACTTAATCAACAATCTGATGATGAACATTTGATGATGCAAAGAATTTTTCTCAATCAAGGTACTATCTTTGTTTGATAGTAACTTGGATCCTCCAAAGTGTCCCTATAGTGTAATCACAAACTCAAATGGCAACCCGCTCTCGCATTGGTATCGAACTCTCTGACGGTTCTGTGCTCTCTGCCTACCACCACTGGGACGGTTATCCCGAATGGTTGGGTCGCATCCTGAAGACGCACTACAATAGCAAAGAACTTGCCGCCGAACTGATTGATGGTGGTGATATGTCTTCCTGCTGGACTAAGAATGACTGTGAGAATACCTATCACCCTGAATACTATTCTCAGCGTGGTGATAATTGTCCTCCTCGCCTTGATGCTGACCTGTGTGAATATCTTCTGCCTGATAACAGTGAAGAGTTTGCATATGTCTTCCGTAGTGGTGAATGGGTGTGCTATAATATGAATCGGTTTGATGATACCAAACTGCCTGAAGTTGTTGAGATTCCCTCTGGAGCACTTGCAGTATGAATCGTAAGTATGTTTTTGCTGGATTGGTTGGTTTTGTTGTTATACTTGGTTGGAACATCTTTTGCATTCAACGAGATGCTAAAATGTTTGAGGCATATAATCAACCAACTCCTAAAGAACGGTTCTGTCAACAACAGGCAGGGTGGCATCCAGATTGTAATGTAGAATGATAGAGTTTCTTATTATTTCAGCATCAGTTGCATGGATGTTCTTTGCACTATTTTCCAAACACTTTGACCACCTAGATGAGCACAAACGCAAATGATTTCTGATCGCATTAAAAAACTAATCCAACAAGCAGAAATGAACAAGGCAGCAGAAGAGTTTTGGAAAGAAGTTGAGCGTGAAGCAGCAAAGTATGAGGTGACAGTTGATTATTATCTTGCAGAGTTCTACTGATTGACATTTTTCTCATTCTTTCCTAAAATCAAGGAGTAATTTACAAAGGCAAATGGCAAAATTTCTTTACATTGTTGATCATTATGTTCCCTTCCCAAGTTCAGAATATGGTGGACTCTGGAATGTAGTTGCGGAGGATGACGATGAGTGCTTTGATCTCATCTCTGCAGAGGATGGTGGCAATTTTTACGAGCAATACTATACTGATCTCAAAGAGAACATTGTAAATGCCCGTATGTATCAACTTGCAGAAGATGTAGAGTCACAAGTTGTGGAGGGATTCACGACCTGATGAAACCATCAATCAAACTAATTCCTCAATTTACTCATAAAGCACCAAAAGGAATGTTTTATGATGTTGAGGAGTTTAAGCGCAATATCTTTAGTATTTGGTTGTGCTATGATAGAGAGTTTGATTATAATTTAGGAAAACCAGTTCGTTGTATCTGGGGGTTTTATGATTTTAAGAAATGTCAATTTTTTAGTCCCGTAAATAGTTCCACAGTAGGCAGGCAAGTAGACTTTAAAAATACAAGAAACTACACGGCAATGCCTATTAAACAAACCGCGTTGGAGGCAGCATTTGTTTAGATTTGGGGCATCAACTTGTGTCTTGGCGGATTATAGTTGTGTAAGTCCCCTTTAGTATAATATAATAAATACGTATGTCTCGCCAAGGCACAAATGTATTACACTTACGCATACTTAAGAGAAGATAAAACTCCTTATTACATTGGTAAAGGAAAAGGAAATCGTCTCTATGTTAAAAAGAACAGAAAAGTTTTTCCACCATTAAATAAAAATCACATCATTTTTCTTAAGAAAAATCTAACTGAAGAACAAGCATTTAAGCACGAAATCTATATGATTGCTGTGTTTGGCAGAAAAGATTTGGAAACTGGTATTCTTCACAATAAAACCAATGGTGGCGAAGGTATGAGTGGCAGTATTGTGAGTGAAGAACATAAGAAAAAAATTAGTAAAGCAATGAAAGGAAAACCTGCTCACAATAAAGGTAAAAAATGTAATGAGGAACATAAGAAAAGAATAAGTGAAATACTTAAAATGATTGGACATAAACCACCATCAACTAAAGGTAAAAATCTTAAAGGTGAGCATAAAGAAAAAATAAGTAGAGCAATGAAAGAAAATGGACATTTGCCACCACTACATAAAAATAAAAAATGGTGGAATAATGGACAAAAAAGTAAAAGAAGTGTAGAATGTCCTGGTAATGAATGGGTGCCTGGTAGAACAAAATCGCATTAAAAGATTATGGATTGCCAATATGTTCCACAAGTCAATGATTATGTGAAGTGGAAAAACAACATTCAGGGTTGGGTATATTTTAAGGGTGAAGAATATATTACAATCGAAATGAATGTTAAACCAAAAGATGATGCTAATTATCAAGCATCATCTATTCATGCAAATGATCGTTTACTGGTTCTATGTTATAAAAGTCAATCGAAAGAATTAGTATATGTAAAGTCAAGAGAATCTGTTCATGAAGAAGAGAAAGAAATTTTGGAGACTTTGGTGTAAAGCACTAGGAGAAAAAGCAGGTAAAAATGACAGAGAAGCAGACCACATTGCTTACATACGGACTGTTCTATTCCTCAGTTATTTTATTACTAATTGTTTTATTGTTGCAGGCGTCGTGAGGCATTGGAATGACATACCAAGTAACATACCTAAAACCGAAGAGGAAAGGATACTCAACACAAACAGCAACATTTCTCAAAATTGATGATGCTGAGTTTTGGTGTAAAGTGATAGAACAACAAGGAGCAAAAGACATAAAGATTCTTGTTCGTTAATACTTACTTGGATCCTCCAAAGTGTCTCTATAGTGTAAGCAACCCATGAATTATGGATTCCTTTGACGACATCCAAATTGAGGAGTTTTCTTCATTTGACTTTGTTGAGGAGATGAATGAAGGTCTCTTTGATGAGGAAGAAGACAGTAAATCGTTTGATGCTTTTCTGAAATCTAATTTTGATTTTTAATGTTTTTTCTTGAACCATTTTTTCTGATTGCTTTATTCAGAGCAACAGTTGTGGGAAATGTGCAAGTTGATCCAACAAGATGCCAGGTTGATTATTTGCTCCGATCTGGTGACATCATAAGCAAAACACAAAATTGCAATCTAAATCAAGAACCCTGAAAAAATGACTGAACAAATTGTAAATGTACTGCTCCACATCCAAGAACTCAAAACTGCTTGGAGGCAACAAGATTTTATTTTCACTAAACAACAACAAGAAGAATATGATCTCCTGATTGCAACTCGCCGCGAACGTGTCCGACAATTCTATAAAGATGGACGTGTTTCCAAAGGTGGATTGAGGAAAAAAGATACGGATGACTAAATACTAAAAAGAGTGTTTAGATAACGATGAAAACCTTTCAGGAGTTTATGATTCTTGCCGAAGCATCTTATGATGCAAGTGTAATGTCTTCCTCTCAAGTTCGCCGTACTGGTGAAGGTGGGAGGATTGGTGCTAAGCGTAAGAAAACAACTCCTGAAAGGCGTCGCATGAAAGCAGTCGGCGGTGGCAAAATGGAACCCGTTGATTACAAACCACGCAGCGATGTTGGTTCTCAAAGACAAAGATCTGAAAGAGAACAGCAACCAACACAAGAGCGTGGATCTGCAAGAGAGAGACAATTAGCAGCAGCGAAAGAAGAAAGAAGAAAAGCAGCACAAGCAAGAGCAGCAGCAAAGAAAGGTGGTGGAACTGCAACAGCAGCAAAACCAAAAGCAAAAGAAGCAGAGAAAACAGCAACTAAACTTCTTTCTACAAAGAAACCAACACAACAAGCACATCCTGATTATAAACCAGCAAAAGCATCTGGATTATCAAGAAAAGAAAGACTTGCAGTGAAGAAAAAGGGTGAAGCATTGACCCGTGATCTTGTGATTGCTGCTGAAAGAGCAAAAGGAAAAAATGTGAGATCTGAAAAAGATCTAAAGCATCGCTACACTTCATATTGATTCTAACTAGGATCCTCTGAAGTGTCTCTATGATATGAGCACCAGACCCCTCTAGAATCGCCTACAACATTATGGAAACTGTGAATGTGAGGGTTGATACCCTGCAGCGTATAATTCGTGATTTGCAAAATGCAGTCAACGTGTGCTATGATGTAGACTCATTATCGGAAGATGATGTGCATAGTTATCCATATGCTACAGGATACTCTCGCTCTGCGATGCAGTATGTCATTGATGATCTTAACAACATTCTGAACAAGTGATTACTCTTCGTCCTCATCAACACCGCGCTGTGATTGCTATGCAAAAGTATAGCAAAGGTCAGATCATTGTTCCTACTGGCGGTGGTAAAACACTGAAGATGATCTATGATGTTCTGCGTTTGTTTCAGTCAGAAACTCCTCAGACTGTTGTAGTTGTTGCTCCTCGCATTTTGCTTGCAGAACAACTCTCTAGTGAGTTTCTGGAGCATATCACAACTGCTGCAGTTCTTCACGTTCATAGTGGTGAAACTCATCACACTAGCACTACCAAACCAGCAGAGATTTACAACTGGTCTCGTCGTGCATACAAGCATCAACTGATCTTCACTACTTACAACTCTCTGAATCGTATTCAGGATTCTGGTATTGATGTGGATACGATCTACTTTGATGAGGCACATAATAGCGTCAAGCGTAACTTTTATCCTGCAACTGAGTATTTTGCAGGCAATGCAGATCGCTGTTATTTCTTTACTGCAACTCCGAAACATTCGGTTGCTTTCGGCAAACCAGGCATGAATCATTCTGATGTCTATGGTCAGGTGATTTGTCAGGTTCCTGCACCTGAACTGGTGGATGGTGGATATATTCTGCCACCTAAAGTTGTGGTGAAGCAGTTGCCCATGGTCAAAGATCGTCAGGTAGTTTTTGAGCGCGATGCAGAGAATCTGCTGGAAACCATTGATGAGCAGAGCATCAAAAAGATTCTGATTTGTGCTCGCACCACCAAACAAATCATCGGTTTGGTGTCAGAATCTGACTTCTGTTCGCAACTGGAACAGCGTGGTTATTCTTGGATGATGATTACATCCAAGACTGGTGCGGTGATTGATGGCAAGAAGGTGAATCGTGAGCAGTTCTTTGACACTCTCAATGCGTGGGGTAAGGATAGCAGCAAGCGATTTGTTGTGATTCACCATAGCATCCTATCTGAGGGCATCAATGTATCTGGACTGGAGGCAGTGTTGTTTATGCGTAACATGGACTACATTGGCATCAGTCAGACTATTGGGCGTGTGATTCGTTTGGGTGATGAATCCAAGAAGTTTGGTCTGGTTTGTGTGCCTGTGTATGATAAAGTTGGCATCTCTACTGCTCGCTCTGTGCAAGCAGTTGTTGATACCATCTTCGAGAAAGGTGAACCTGCTGTATCTGTTGTGAGGCGTTGATGGATCAACCAACAAACTCTAACATTCTTGATGCTAACCCAGGACCAATCGGTTTCGTTGTTGGTAAGAATTGGGAATACGCTGTTGTACCATTTGGCAAACAACTGATGATTATACACAATGGGCAACAACTGAAAGTGTGTAGAACCGAAAGTTCTGCACGAAAGTTTATTGATGCTCACAAGAAAGGTAAAAGTGTAGCAAAACTTCCTTTGTAATACTAACTTGGATCCTCCAAAGTGTCCCTATAGTATGAAAAACGAAACCGAAATGACCATCTTCACCTCCCGCTTCTTCGTCCAACCCACCGAGTGGGGTGAGTTCGACAGCTCGTGGGCTGATGAGGTCAGCACCGTAGAGGAGGGTCTGACCCTCTGCCACCAAAGCAAGGGCACGCCAACCCCCCTCACCTTGTGGGAGCTCTGCTGGCGCACAGGCAAGCCTGTGAAGGTCTGAGTGGTTCGGTTACCCGAATGTTACGTTCGGTTACCACCCCTAGACTTCCTCCCCAATCCGTGCAATACTAAAAGCATGAAAAACACACACATCGAACATCCCGAAGATTCTATTCTCACGGGCGATCTGTCTGTGCTGGATTGGTTCACTGCTGGCGGTGAACTTTCGGTCAAGATGGATGGTGCTCCTGCTATTGTTTGGGGCACGAATCCTGCAACTGGCAACTTCTTTGTGGGCACCAAAAGTGTGTTCAACAAAGTAAAGATCAAAATCAACGAATCGCACGAGGACATTGATGCTAACCACACTGGAAATGTAGCAGAGATTCTTCATGCTTGCTTTGATAATCTGCCTCGCATTGCTGGTATTGTGCAAGCAGACTTTATCGGTTTCGGTGGATCCGACGAATACAAACCAAATACTATTACCTACAAGTTCTCTGAAGTAGTGTATGAGGAGATTATTATTGCTCCTCATACTGTCTACATTGCAGAGAAAGATCTGCGTGATGCTGTAGCGTATCCGATGAAGTTTATCATCACGGATACTCCCTACGTCAAGTTTGTGAAACCTCAAGCATACATTCAACACGGTCAAGAATCGTTTGCTGATGTTGCTGAAGTCTGTGCATTTGCCCGTCAAATGTCAACTATGGTGAACTTTGTTTCTAACAAGGAAGCAACAAAGATTACCAAGCAACTGAATGACTTTATTCGTGCAGGTGAGCAGATTAGTGTGGAGAGCGTAAATGAGTTTGATTGTGATCCTAACCTGATTCGTTTGTGGTCATTGGTGAAGTCTATCAAAGATGACTGTTTGTTCCTGTGCCGCAATGATGGTCCTGCAGCATATATCGGATACGACAGAATTGATGCAGAAGGTTATGTGATGACCAATGAGTTTGGTATGTTTAAGTTGGTGAATCGTGAGTGCTTTTCTCACGCCAACTTTAATCTTGCAAAGAGTTGGTAACTTGGATCCTCTAAAGTGTCCCTATAGTATGAACAACACACACCGATTCCAATTTTTCACTGAAGCAGTCAACTTTTTGATGGACAATCATAACATGTCAAATCAAGAAGCGACTCATTTTGTCTGGTGCAATCAGTTCACTATTGGAACTGATCGCGCAGTTTGGATTACCATTCCCGTTGATCTTGGTCTCTGATTATGACAACTACTTTCGCTGATTATGCTGCACAGCAGGAAGCAAGAGAGAACATTGCTAATGCTGTTCTAGCACACACCTACGCATTGTGTGAAGCACTGCGTCAGAACTTCATTGATTATTCTATTCGCAGTCATCAACTTCGCACATCTGATGAAGAGTATCATGATGCCTGTATTGAGAAACTCAAGCAAGGTATTTGTGATTATGAGTTCTATCCTGAGACTGGTAGAAAGTATCACAAAATTATCATGAACGCTGTTGGTTCTCGCTCTGTTCATGCTTTTGTGGACAAAAAGACTGGTCAAGTGTATAAGTCTGCCAGTTGGAAGTCTCCTGCCAAAGGTGTTCGTTATGATCTGCGATTGATCAAAGATCGTGAATGGTTGCTGGAACATGCTGACTGGGCAGGTGGTTATCTGTACGCGAAGTGATTATGTATTCTTTTAAGACTTCTACTTCTGGCGATTATGTTGCTGCGTTTGATGTTGCTGCAACTTTGATTATCAATGCTCTCATCAAGAAAGGTGTAAAATATATTCGTCTTCATGACGATTTGTATGATACATTAGGAGCAGAATCCAAAGCAGAACAAACAAGCGTTAGAATGGCAGTTCGTAAAGCAAAAGCATCTGGTCTCTTGATTAAAACTCAACTCGACACAATTTACGCTGTAAAATGAACGACACAATTAACGAACTGACTGTCACAAAGTCTCTCAAACTTCTCCGTGATGGGTTTAAGAATGAATATGCCACATTTGTCTTTGCAGATGAGCGAACGACTGAACTTTTAGGACAACTTGCAACAGAGTTTGTGGATGCAAACATTCCTGTGATTGATGAAGACAATCAAATGGAACTTGCGATGATGTTGTTAGAATCTCTTGACATTGTTGCACGATGACTGACATCACAAAACTTGAGAATTGCCCTGAATGTGGCGCTAATTGGGTGGATAAACTCATTCCCAAAGAACATTGGGAGCACTATTCTCCACCGTATTTCTATAGTCGTGTGATTGGATGTTATGATTGTGATGTAGATCGAACTGTATACTTTATGTGCCCTGATTGTAACCACAAGTTTCCCCGATGACATACTCTAATCTCTCAAAGATCCGTCCCAAACTGAGAACATCTGGTAACATCACAGGAAACTTCGGCAGGAGAAAATCTATCGGAGGTTCTTCACTCAATGATCTTGGTGGAAATGGTAACATTGGTGCAACACAGAATGAGTATCTGAATCGTCTTTATTATGCTTTTGATCATACTTCCGAACCTAAACTTCGTCAGTTCATTTATAGCGAAATCAAAAAGATTCACATTCAGCGCGGGACTTGGTAAGAGTTAGTAACTTGGATCCTCCAAAGTGTCCCTATAGTATGAACACCACTACCCAAATGACTGAAGTCTTTCACTACACTACCAACTGGAAAGAAGGCAAAGTCTGCCAAATGTGGATTCAAGAGATTGAAGTATCTTTTGATCACTATCGTTATGTTGCTGTTGCTTTCAATCCCGAAAAGAACACTAGCATGGTGATGAGCAAACCGCGTTCCCATTATGATACTCTCCAGTGGGTTCGTAAGTTCTGTGGTTCATTCTGTCTGCTGTACTGAGTATGACTAAACCAACTTGGGAAGAACTCAAGCAAGAAGCACTTATTGAGGCACTGGAGTATTACATTATCAAACTTAAAGAAGATAATTGTAATCAAGCAGCAATAGATTTATTCACTCAAGTTCTCAAAGAAATTGATTCTAACAATGAAGTACGAAGTTAAGCTCTACGTTGGCGGCAAAGTCTTCACTGAAAGTGTAGAAGCAGTCAACAATCAGGATGCAAAAGCAACAGCACTGGCGCGTAATCCTACTGCCAAGGTGATTGGTGTCAACCCTGTTTTTCGATGATAGTAACTAGGATCCTCCAAAGTGTCCCTATAGTATGAGCAAAACCTTCACCGTCCGTTTCGTCTCTGATGCACTCGATTCTCCTGAGTTCATTGGACCTTTCTACTCTGAAGATGATGCCCAAGAGTATGCTGATGATCGCAATGGTTCGTTAGCACTTGCTGGCATCCCTTCCTCCGTTGCTTGTTACTCTGTCGTTTCTGATTGATTGATTATGACTTACAAAGAACTTCTCTCACAACTTCAACAACTTTCTGAAGAACAACTGAATCAGGATGTTGCAATCTGCTCCATAGATGAACCTGATGATGTATGGCAACATGGCGTAGAGTTAGTGTTTGCAACTGAGGAATGTGATGTCCTCGATGTTGACCATCCTATCATTCGTTTCTGATCATGCAATTCCAAGTTACTTACATCGACTTCGACTTTTCTTCTGATGATGATACCTGGGGAGATGTAGATCCTGATTATCAGCAGGAAGTCACCGAGGAAACGATCGGTCAAATCTGGGAGGCAGATGATGAGGAAGATCTAGTCGAAGAGATCACATGTGCAACAGGTTGGTGTATTAAATCCATTGATTATCGTCACGTATTAGTATGACTGTCAATCCGATGTTTGAGCTTTTGTATGAGAAATGCAGGCAAGATCCTGACTTGCTTGCTACTATTATTGATGAGTATTTGACATCTCTCAGTGATAGCAAGTTGGAAGAACTTGAGGACTTTATGGTGAACAACTTTGGGGATGATTGATTATAATCAACGCCCACAATACGCTAGAAGGTGAAGAGAAATGGTTTGCATCAGTAACTTGGATCCTCGAAAGTGTCCCTATAGTATGAACAACACTCAAATCGACTTTAACTCTGAAATCGCACCTGATCTGCGTGATTTTCTTTGCAACAACTTCACTGATCTGAATGATGCAGTTGACTGGGTTTGCTATACTTTTAACTTGGATGCAACTGATGAATTGATTGATCAGATTGCTGATGAGTTTGATGCTTTCTTTGGTAACTGAGTCACACAAATGGTACACTACAATCCTTATGTCCAAAACCTGATTGAGATGGGTTATGATGAACAAGACTGTCGCAATGTTGCTGCTGTTGGTGAATCAAACGTAACCTATCCCCGAACTATTCATGGTCGCACATTTGCAACCGAAAGTGAATACAAGGATGCACTTGCTGAGTTTATCAATGGTCTCTGAACAAATGTATATTCTGAACGATACTGCAAAGAATGATCCTGCAGTCCAACTTGCACTCTCAGCATACACTCAACGTTTGCAAGCAGAGGAATCCTATCGCGCACAAGTCCGCGCTGGTTTGATCACTCACACTCCCTTCACTGTTTGGAACATTTCTGATCATGATTGAAACTGATTATCACATTTTACCTGAAAATGTTTATTTGGATGTGATCACTATGGCACAAAAATTAGGTGTTTCTGTTGATTACTTTCTGATGGAGTTTTGCGATACTCAAGAGTGAAATTGTAAGAGTTAGTAACTTGGATCCTCCAAAGTGTCCCTATAGTATGAACA
>Ga0049080_10000195_pt1 | contig 20059 bp, 11 predicted proteins | sample GreLakmeER15MSRF_FD_66716 | JGI IMG/M metagenome (GOLD analysis project Ga0049080, IMG submission 66716) | Freshwater lentic microbial communities from great Laurentian Lakes, MI, USA - Great Lakes metaG ER15MSRF | ecosystem: Environmental > Aquatic > Freshwater > Lake | place: Great Lakes... | reverse complement strand
TAGAAGGTAGAACCGACACCACCATCGGTCAAAGAATTCATCTTTGAGATAAGTGACTGCGTACCTCCTAGCCATTGACTAAAGGTATTTGATGTTGCTAGTTGGTCTATAATTGCCATTATGCTTTCCGTTGAGCAAGTTCAAGTAATAGAGATTTAATTTCTTGCATATTGTTTTCTAAATTTGCAACACGATCTCCCATCTCTTTTTTTTCTTCTATTTCTTTTCTTATAATTTCTCTTTGTCTATGATACTCTTCCAAAGCTTTTCTATCTGTATTTAGAATTGCTTTGGAGTAAGTATCTCGTACTAAATTTTCATGCCCTTTAACTTTAAGTGTTTGCATTATAGAGCCTCAGGGATAGCAATTGCTCTAAAGTCACGAATCTTAGGTGTGTCAGTTGGATCAGTTCCTGTCATAACAATTTTAATTGCAAATGTTCTAAAAGTTCTAAATGTTGTTGTTCCAGAAACATATGATACCGAATTATTTGCAACATAATTTACACCAGGCGCAAAAGTAAATTCACGGTAATCGTTTGGATCTTTAGAAACATATGATACATTGTTATCAATCTGAGTCATTGTTTGGTAATTTTTATCATCAAACAAATCTGGATCAGAATCGGATAGTATTTTGTAATATACAAAAATGTTTCCTGTTGAAGGTTTGTATGCAGTTAGGTAAAGACGAAGATCGCCCGAATCAAATCCATCAGCAAGAACTACTTTGCGAGTAATATAACGAGCATCAGAATTACCACCAGATTTTTTATCTTCACCGTTATAACTTACATTAGCCATGGTCGTATTAGCACCAGTAATTGTAATAGTTGGTGAAGTTACATATAAACTTCCAGAAAGACCATTTTTCAAAGTAATTGCTGTGATAGCACCATTTGTTACGGTAGCGGTTGCTTCTGCTGTTACGCCTCCAAGAATTGTTGGTGCTGAGATAGTAACTGTTCCCGTTGTGTATCCTGCTCCACCGTTTACAATAGTAAATCCATTATTTGAGAGAGGTAAATTATTAATGATGTTTTCACGAAGGTAAATATTAAAGTTTGTTGTATCAATAATTGGACTTACAGCAGAATCTGTTGTTGACATAACTGCTTGAGCAATAAACGAATTTGAAGTAGCAATGTTAAATGAATCTGCATTAGCCGAGGTTGAAGTATAACCAGATGGTTCATATGGAGATGCAACATCTCTTGCATAGTTCGCTGAAGAAGTTATCACGCGGCGACCAAAACCATCATTCAAATTATACGAATCTAATGGTGTTATTGATTTGAGACCAACTAGAGCAGCAGTAGTATTTGATAGTGAATTGAACTGATATGCAATGCTTGTACCAGAAATCACTAAATCTCCAACCTTCAAGTTTAGTGTATCATAAACAGTATTGCTAGAAGGTTGAGTAACTTTAAATACTACTGAAGCAGGAGTGGTTGTAGAAAATTCATTTCTAAAAATACGGAAGGTCATTGCATTACCTTGCAACGGTAACCATGTGCTACCATTCTGAGATTCAAATAGTAATCCCTGATAAGGCACCTCTGAAATTTTAGACCCTTTACCGTCTTTTGATATATCTGTTCCTTCAACCGCTGCACCATAAATTTCATAGTCTTTGCTGTTAGCTATCAGAACAAATGAATGTTCTCCAGGTTGTAGATATACTCCACTTGGAAATTCAAAATCTGTAAACTTAGTAGCATCATTTAAATCTGGAGTATCATCTGTTACAACTTTTACTTTATCAGGAGTTAAAGTTACTGAAGCATATGGATAAATTGTTGCATATGATGGATAACCATTAACTGTTGGTCGAATTTGCAAAGTAACAGGAACAGAAGTTGATTTAGTCTTAAAGCACACACGAATTTTATTAATAAACACGCCTCTAGAGTTAGTAGTTGGCGAGACTAAAAATGTTTGTGCTAAAGGATCAATCCATCCAATAACATTTGTTGTTACTACTGCTGAAGTTGATGTAACAATTTTTTCTTCAGAAACAAATTGTTTCTGTAAAGTAGGAACTGTAGCAGAAATAATAGTATCTTGTAATTTTTCTGTTAGTCCTGAGGCAAAGAAAGAATTATCTCCATTTGTTCTTGATGATGATACATCATTGCTATTATTGTCAATCAATCTAAACTTCTTTTCACCTATTCTAAATGTAGATTTTGGAATAAAGAATATACCAGCTGCATCACCTTGACGGTTTGATACTTGATTGCCGATTGTATATAAAGAAGTAACATCTGGTTGAGTTGTCCAACTTGGAGTAATAGTAGCGATTCTTGTTGCAGTATCGTAAGCAGTTATTGTTGCAGATTGTCCAGCTCCAGTTCCCTGAGTAATATAGATTGTTGAACAATTAGCAAGAACTCCATACATAGTTGCTGTATTAGAACCGGCAGCATCACCGCGCAATGTTATAGTGCTGGCACCTCCTGCTGCTGCATTTCCACTATAATGAAAATAACCAGTTATTCTATTATTTGCTTGTGTTGTTAAACCAGTTAATGCTGTGTTAGAAGTACCAACATTAAATAATGGATAAGCAGTTGGTCGAATAGAAACAACAAATGCTTCATTGTTTGAACTTTTTACTATAATTGCACTTGCAATATTAGCGCCATTAATTTTATTGGTAAAAACAACTGTTTCATAATTGTCTGTTTTTGTTTCATAAAGCAGATTATTTTTTTCTAATTCAACTTTATTTGCTCTTGAAACATAACCTTGAACAAGAGTATTATCGAAGAATGGATATAAAGTTACATCTGGTTTAAAATCTGAAGCAGTAAACAATACTGCAATATTTCTCATATAAGGAATAACAGAAACATCAATAACTCTATCACCAATTCTTTGTTGTATTGTTTGTGGAACAATAGTTTGTGCTATACCCGATGTAATAATTTTTGAGGTAGTTGAAGTTGTTGTAGTTGTATCTTGATTGAGTGGTCGGCGGCCGCCGCCACCAGAATCATATGCTCCACCTATTACTGTTTCTGTGGTTGTTCCTATTAATATTTCTTCTATCGCATTATAAGCTACGCTATATGCAAGACCACCAATAAGTTCCCAAGCATCTTTATCACCTTCAATATTAACTAAAGTATCAACTGCGCGAGTTGTATCTACCCAAACATCTTGTTTTGGACTTAAATCAATTTTACCGATATAATTGGTAACACCGGTTGGGTTAATATTATATGTTCTAGATGCTGCATTCTGTGTGACTAAAGTGACTGGAGTTCCAGCTAAAGTTAAATATGGACCAGTTTTACTGTAACCACTAGAACTCTTGTCATCAAACATCAAATGAAACGAAGAAGCATTTATTGATGGACGCAATTCTGTTTTGGCTGTATCAATAGAAGATTTCAAATCTGGTTTGGTAACATCCATTATAGATTGACCAGTAAACGAATCTACAAGAATACCATTTTTAAATCTCTGCAAATTGCTAGTATCTTTAATTGTCAAATCTTGTTTGTTTAATGCGTCTAATTCAAGCAATGACAATGATGTGTAATATTCAAGATTTTCTACACGCTTTTCTATCGTGCCAATATCACGCATAGTATAGCGTTTATTGTTTATGTAATTAACTTTTGTATTTGAAGAATTGATTAGATAAGGATCATGTGACAATTTATAAAGTGTCATCGAACTTTCTTTATCAGAAGGTTCTACTGGAGTCAACGATGGGATACCTTTAACTACTTGAAACACACCATCTTTACTTAAAGTTATTTTATCTTTTCTAGGTAAGTAAAAATCATAGTCTAATGTAATAGCTGAACCACTAACTGGCAATCCTTGTCCACTTTCAAAAGTAACAGAGTTTGCTGTTGCTGTAGTTGCATTAGAACGAACCGCTCTAAAATCTAAACAGTCACGAAGTTGAAAGGATGTACCCGATTCATCCGAATATTCTGGAATATTTTCGTAAGGATATCCACCAGCAGTATATGATCTTCCTGTAAAAAATCCAATTCCAGTTGAAGAAAAATGATGAAATTTTACTAACAAATTTCCAGTTGGTGCTGAAAAACCAGGTTTTAATTTGATAGCCGAATGGTCATAGTAAGAATCTTTTTGACCAGAAACTAGAATATAATTCGATGTTATGTTTGCGGCACTTGCTTCGTTAGCTGGACTAAATGCTAATCCTGCAAAGTCTAATACAGAATTTATGGCAACAACATCAGAAGTAAACAGAGATTGTGATGTATCTGGTGTCTTAACTACTGAATTGGCAAAAATTTGTATTTGACCTTGATCTGGAAACAATCTAATTGAATTGTTTCCAGCACTAAACAAATCAATTTGTCCAGCCGCGCCAGTATAAACTTGAACTGTTGTGTTAGCAGATTTGTAAGTTTTTGTTTTTGCTGTCCCTGGATAAACAGTAACCGAAGCTATAATTGTTGCTGCCATACCAGTAGCGGCACCAGTTATCGTTAATTGTCCACTAGAAATACCTGTTATTGCAGAAGCTGGAATATTATCACCAGCTTTATATGAACCACCTGCTGTGGTGCAAATTACTTGATAGTAGGATGGTAGTAATGACGATGATGTACCTGTATAGGTTAAAGTTTCACCGGTTGCTAAAGACAATGCTGAAGAAACAGTTCCAGTAAATGTTATACCAGTATAGAATTTCTTATAGGTATAAGTCATATCCGCAATAGAATTATCTTTAACGAATGTTTGACCTAGGTTGAAAACTAATTTTTCTGATGAGGTATCAAAAATTAGTGTATCATTAAATTGAGAAGATGGATCTCTCGATTTTGTATCAATATTGTATGAAGAAACAATTCCTGATCCAGCAGTATTTGTAACAATTAGCGAACGAACATCATTAAATTCAAAGTCGATAGCCCAGGTGCTACTATTTTGTTGCACATTAGCTACGAACGGTTGATCAAGTTGAATTGTCTGTGTGGCACCATTATAATTTATAATTGTTTTTGGTGTTTCTCCAGTACCTGGACCAGAAATGATTCTAAATTTAGCACCAGTATAAGCATTGTTTGTGGTAGCAAATATACCATTTGAGTTTAATGTTGAAGCACCAAAACCTAATACGTTAGCAATCTGTATAAAAGTTGTATTTCCACTTACACCACCTAGTGTATTATTACACGATCCACCAAGTATAGATTCAACATTGATATTAGTTAAATGTAGTTTATAAATGTATGACGCTGAATTACTAACGCTTCCCGCAGAATCATATGTAATAGATTTAACGCGAACATTACCAATTTTTGTATTGGATCTCGTTGATGACGATTGAAGATTTATGGATAAGTTTGATACACAATGTAATTCTACATTGTCAAGTGTGTTTATTGGCAAACTTCCAAAAGGTGTATTTGCATAAACGAAATAACCATAGTCGGCAGTAATTTGTTTATTGTTGACATTTTGAAATGATCTTGGTTTGTCAACCGTAATTATTTTTGGATAAATGGATTCGTATTCATGGCCATAAATATATGCTTTACCTGGAGAAAGTATAACATCTAAATTTGCAGTATTTGAAGAATTTGTTTGTAGAGCCAGATTGAAAGGACGAACGGTATAGTTACCAGATTCATCATATGTTCTACGGGCAAGAGTTTCTTCCAAAACAGAATATAAAGGTGTATTGACAAGTTTAATTATATTGCCATTTTCAATTCTAGCCAATTCAATAAATTTTGTCGTATCTGTTGATGCTAAACTTCTGGACGCTAGAGTCATAACTATTTTATATCTGTCTGCTCCAGGTGCTTGATAGTTAGATGCATCTTGTGCAGGATCTAAAAGTGAAGTATCTTCATCATACTTTACAATTGATTCGGTAACTTCAAATCCAATTCTAGCACTTCCAGTATTACTGTATTTTGATACGGGTATTGTTTGTGCATCAACCTTAACGAAGAAACCTTCGTAGTAATAAACACCTTCAGTTACAGAAAAAACTTGAGCGTTACCAACACCAGATGTAGCAATTGTTGCATATACATTTACTGCATTTGTTGGATCAGATGGATTAGAGGTAAGTATTGTATCCGCACTTGCAAATGTTCCAAAAGTTTCACTTACCAATAATGTTTTTGGTTGACCAGTAACATCATCAGCATCAAAAGTTTTTAAAACTTGTGCTTTTTTAGAAAAAGGTATTCCCGCACCTGCATCATTTATGATAATTTTATTATCAAAATCAGAAACATTAATTGCTGAAGAAGAATATGTGCTGACAAGATTTATGTAAGCGCAATTTTGGCAAATTAAAGAACCGCCAGTAACGACAGAACCATTTTTAAAAATATGATCGCCAAAGCGCGATACTTGTTTTTGAAGAATAGTTTGTAGTTGTGTTAATTCTCGGGCTTGAACTGCATAGCCAGGCTTAAACAACATTCTGAGGAATTTTTTATCCTCATCAAAGTCATCATAGTATGGATTAGTATTAAAATTAGTTTCAAGTGCCATTTTTTACCTTTAGAAGCTTACAGTCATTTTTATGTTTTCTGCTTGTCCGTCTGTGCGAGTATTTGCGGTATCATTCTGAATATATAGAATGTCACCAGAATAGGGTTCAAAAGTAGGATTCAAAACAGATGTTACTGTTCTGGCTGTACCAGAAGTTAATCCAAAAAGTTGTTCACCTACTACGAAAGTACCTCTAACTTTAGTTAATCTAACAGTTGTAAGGTCACCGCTTATAGCATTTAAAAAACCATATGCATAAGCATTGTTAGCTGAAGGACCTTGATAAACATATTCATCCAACGAATATGTTAGTCCACTTACTAATTGTAGGTTTCTAGTCTGCGAAATTACATTATTTGCATTCGAAGAAGATACTGAAGAAGATTCACCATATTTATGTGGGTCTTTTAAAATACCTATCTGTCTAAATGTTGTTGCTGTTGAAATTATACCACCCTCTGTTGAATCTATTTCTCCAATCCTTACTGCAATCATGGTATTATTTGCGCCCAATTCTGAGGCAGGATTGTATGCGTGTCCATATTTTGGAGACAGAATTGCTCTAGCAGTTGCTCCAGTGCCAGTACCATAAACATATACATTAGCGCGGCTATAGTTTGTTCCAACAACAGTTACATTAATTTTTGCAATATTGGCTTGAATAGCTGTCGCATTAATGTCGGCATTAGAAAAAATAGCATCTGCATCAACACCAATTCCGTCGCCATCAACATACACTCTAGTGGTTATAGTATAGTTATTAGCATTTCCACCAATACCACTGGTGTCGGTAGATAAAGTAATATTGCCATTTGCTGTAATAGCACCAACAATAAAAGTTCCCGTTGGAATACCTGTACCAGAAATAGACATATTTACGGTATTTGATAATGAAGTAACATTAAGAAACGCTAATGCGTTTGAAGTATTTGATAGTTGAATTATTGACGCACCAGCTAAGAAAGTAGAAAATTTCAGATTTGTTGATTGTCGATAATTTGATCCGTTTGCTGTTACAATAATAGTAGATAATTCACCATCTACAATACCAAGAGTGTTGACACCATAATCTAAAGCATTGGCAGAAGTCGGTGCTGGCACCCATGAATCAGTTAAGAATTTATTTGATGGTTGAACAGTAAACATATACTTCCAAATATATCCATCAGAACCAGAAAGAGTGCCATTAGATGACACATAATCATGCGTGGGCTTTATAGTAGAATTAGCCGATGCATTATTTGCAAGGCATTTATACACCCTTCTCTCTGAAGTAATTATATACATCGGCTTCAAATTCATTGTCGTATTTGCCGACAATAAAGTGGTTATAGGAGTAGTATCATCATACTGACGATATTTTGTAGATGCTGTCCAATCAACTCTAGGAATGACTAACTCTACATCATTTCCAGTTATTCTTTTTGCAGCATACATATTGTCCCATGCCTGTTTCTCATCCACAACAGTATCAAATAGAGTAGGAGGAGAAGATGGGTTTGGCCAAGGAACATGATTTCCAATGAAAACATATCCTACTGTAGGTTGTGGCTCAGAGAACGATTCTTTGAATTGTTCAGCGTTATTAAATTGTAATTTTCTTGTAGTGATAGTGGTCATGGTTATTATTTATGTGTTTGCCACAACAATTATGGTTTGACTATTGGCATTAGTTGTAAATGATGTTAAAACTCTTAACACAGTATTAGAAATGATGTTACTAATCAGTCGTATTTCACCATTTACAGATATATTGGATCTTGGATTACCCGTACCAATGCTGATTGTATTACCGTTAGCAATATTAAATTTAGTGCCTGTTCCTATAACATATATGGTAGAATTTACATTGACAAGTCCAGACAATGTTACCGCAATATTAGAATTGGAAACAATTGAATCTCCAACCAAAACAGTCGATTCTCTGTTAAGATCAGCATAGTTTACATAGCCAGCTGGATGTAGAAGATTCTTCAGTATCTGTTTGTATTTGCTAAATTCTGTAACTGATGATGTAACATAAGAGTAGTCTGTATAGTAATCTTTTCCAGCTAATCTTCTTTCAGAAGAAGAAAGTAAAGAATCAGATGTAGTCCAACGACCTGGAAGATTTGAATATGCATCTCCTAGTATGGCTCTTGCTCTAGCTAAACCATCTCCATGAGAAGTCAATTCTACTTGTGGAATATAATCGTAGCCTGATCCACCAGAGGTCAAACTTATTTTCGTAATGGATCCAAGAACAGAACCAGTATTTCCAGTTAACTTTTCACCATTACCCATTAACGAAGTGATCGCTACCGTGGCTCCAGAACCGCCACTTACAGTTGAAACTGACACCGTTGGAAAATTATCTTGAGTGTAATTTACTCCACCAAGTTGATTTTTATTATAATTACCAAGTTTTCTGCCACTTGTTGTTGTTGTAAATGCAACATTGACAGTTGCTGCTGTATTATTTGTAAGTGAATCAATATATCTTGTTTGTCCAGCAACTTGTATCATGTCGCCTAGTTGCAAATCACTTAAAAAATTTGTGCCAGAACCTGTTATTGCTGTTGAACTTGCTATACTAACCGTACCTGCAATGTGAGGAGGTCCAATATTAACAGTCAATATCGCACCCGCGACACTTACAGTTCCAACATAAGCAGCAGCATCAATACCATATGTTGAAGAAGGATTTGAACCAAATATAATTTCATCGCCAACTGCATAGCCAGAGCCACCAGCATTAGTTACATCAATTCTACCAACTGAATTGAAAGCTTTTATGTAGTAATCATTGGTTCCTATTGTGTATGAGGCTCCCAACGAATCAAATGTTGATATGTTTGATGTTACGTTCGAAAAAAATACGCCCACATTGGTTATTGGTCCAAGATTCGTAACAAATAATGGAGTCAATGCATCAACTATGCGAGTATTTACATTCTCTGTATATGATGTAGGAAATCCATAATCAGCAGCATTAATTAATGTATTGGCAGCATGAACACTTCCATTAAAATTTTGTATAACATCATTGGTCACACGGTAAGTAGAGTTAGAATAATGGCTAGTATTTACTGCATTGATTATACCAACAACTATAGTATTGGCTGAAGTTCCAAAGCTGTTAGCGTAACCAGATAATTTGAAACCTGTACCACCATAATCAACAGTTAAGTAACCAGTAATAACACCAGAAGAAACTTCTGAGACTATTGCTGTAGCTGGAGGGTTAGCACCACCGCCTAAAACCAATACTGGATCACCAACATTATAAGAAGAACCACCAGTTGTTATTTGAATACCAGTTAGAATAGAATATGTGTCAGCTTCTAAGTTTATTAAGACGCCATTTTCATCAATAATATCCGTTATAATTTTTTCACCATTATTAAATGTTCCAACTAAAGAAGTTGGATCAATAAACAATTCATATGGCAAACCAAAATTCAATCTATCGGTAATAATTCTTTTTGTTGCTATGTTTACTAAAGCAGAAGCGCCAGAAGTTTCTCCTACAACCCTTCGGTTATTTAAAGCAGTTATATCAAAATTACTGTAATATATTTCTATTTTAGAATTGCTTGCAGGCGCAGTATTAAAAATTACTTTGCGTGTTTCTTTTCTTATTTGATAATCAACATTTACTGTCTTTATAACATCATTAACATAAACATCTATTTCTCCAAGACCAGAAACTTGAGCCAAAATATATTGTGTGTTTGAATTGTTGCCTGTGTATACTGTTCTTATATTAGTTTGAATTTTTAAAACATTATCAACTGTCCATTTACCATCAGATGCACGAAGAACATTGTTCTTTGGTAAAAGTATATTCACCTCATCAGCGAATAACATTCTGAATAACAATTTGAATGATTTCTCATTACCTTTAGCCAAATAAATTGGCAGAATATTTTTTATTAGAAATGCTTTATCAACCTGAGTATTGTGTGGAACAAGAGATGCAAATGTGTTGAAAAAATTATCTTCAAAATCATCAATTGAGGTATCAACATCGGTAATATATTTTAATTCTTTGGCTTTAGAAACCAAATCATTTTTTTGCGATCCTTGTTGTGTCTCTAGATACTGATAGTATGCTTCTAAAAACGAAACGAAAACAGGATACTCATCCCGAATAAATTCAGGAACCTGTTTATTAACAAGTAAAGATGTTTTGTAATCAGTCATTAACTGTAAGATTTTTCTATTGTAGTAACTATTGAGGCAGGATCATCTTCATCTATTGTGATGATGGTATCTCTTGTTGTTGAAATTATGCCTTTATCTGATTCAAAAGAAAGTCTAATATAACCGTCTGTTGTGCTGACTGATAAAATTTTAATTGCATCGATGGTAACTATACCTTGATCATAATCAATATTGCCAATATTAGTATTTACAATCTGCCTTTGTGCATTTGTATCATAGTAAATTGTTCTTAGATAACCATATCGTGTATCTATAATGGCTGACGCAGCGGCTCCGTAACCAGAACCAGTATTAGTAATTGTAACTATAGCGCGAGTATAATCTATACCTCTATTAGTTATGACAATACTTTCAATTGCACCATTCACAACAACGGCTTCGGCTGTAGCGCCTGTACCATCACCAGTGATAGTGACGATTGGTGTTGTTAGATAACCTGTTCCTGGATTTGTTACAGGAATTGAAGAAATGCCTGTATATGATCCCTGTATCTCTTCCAAAGAAACAGTTCTTCTTACGCCAGTAATATCAAAAACATCAAATTGTGAAGATATCATTCTATCATTAGAACCGCCTCTATGAACAGGAACACTAAAATTAATGATATAAGTTTTTGTTTCATTTAAAGATGGAACAAATCTTTTTTGAACACGAAGGTTAGTTCTAGAACCAATGATAGAGGTTGATTGAGAACTGTCTATTGCCTCTTGCATTTTAGATAATACAAATTTAGAACCAAATTTATTCAAATAAGTTGTTGAATAATTTAATATAGCACTTCTAATTATATTCTTTAAAGATTCTTCTGAAGTTATAGTTTTATTTGGATTATATTCAACTTGATTTTCTAAAACTAAATACAAAAATTCTGGATCACGAATAATACAACCGGTACTTACGATTGCTTTGGGTTTAATAATTTCATCAATTATTCTCTGCTTTTCGGCAGCAGATATGTAATAATTATTTTTTGGTTTTAGAGAAACGAAAACTGTTCCGTAAACAGGCGGAACATTATCTTCTCCTCCCCATACTGATATAGAACCAATATTTGGATAGTTGTTTAGTATGTAAGTTTCATAATCTTTAAATGTTACCAAACGATTCTGTGTAGCGAATTGAGAAGGTGCTGAAAATTTAATATTGTCTACAGATTCTCTTGCTGAACCACCTGATGCAGCAGATACTGGAGTTACTGTAAAGTTTGATTGGGTACTTCCTACACTATCAACTATAGTTTGTAGAGCCAAGAAATTGTTTGCTTTATTTGCTGCGGTAGCATTTGTCACAATGTAATTTGTTGTAATTACTGCACCGTCAGGAAGTTTTTTACCAACAACATCATTACCAAAACTTATTTGATATTTACCTACTAAATTTTCTTCTAAAAAGAAAACTTCAGAGGTAGGTTCTACATCTAAAACATCGGTAACTTTGTTATATTTGGTTGAAATAGAACTTGTAGAAGATGGAGCAACAATGACACTTATCGTTTTAATATCTACATTTTCATCTGGCAAAACAAAAACTTGTTTTGGGTTAGAAGCTTGAGTGTAATTGAAAATATATGATACTCTTTGACCTTCGTATATTTCTAAATTTTCAAAGTAGTAGGTATCATTTGATTTTGTAACAGTAACTGATTCATTCAAAACAAAATTGTATGATTTACCATCAATCAACTCTGATAGAAAATTATATCCAGCTGGTAAAGTCATAGTTCCAGGAGTTGTAATTCCTGAGAACACAGTAAGATTAACTATAGCTATAGGTGCAGTAGTAGAGTATGGTACATAGTTTAAAAGTTTTGCGTGAGATACAGCAGAACTGCGTAGTAGAGCCGTATCCATAAATGATTCATTAGCAACCATATTCAGATAATATGCGTTGTAATGTGTGTTGTAAGCTAAAATATCTAGCAATACACTTAAGCCAGAACCTTCAAAATCATAATCAGTAAATTCAGTTTGTTGGCTTAGAAATGTTTTTAAATTGTTCTTGATTGTATCAAAATCAAGTTCTGTTACTCTTAGACGGTCTGCCATTTTTATCTAATCCGTTGCAAGAAAAAGTCTATAGTTATAGGTGTTGTTAGATTAACAATAAAGAATTCCATATTCACATTGTATCCATTCTCATCTTGACTTGGAGTAGCTTTTACTGTTCTGATGTTTACTCTAGGTTCATAATTTGTAATTGTTTCTTGTATGGCTCTCTCTATTTGATTTGCGGTAAGTGGTGTAACAAGTTCAAACAGAAGGCTTCGAATATTACTTCCAATGTCAGGTCTAAAGGGTCTTTCGTAAAAATTAGTTAACACTAAATTTTTTACTGAATTGATGATAGCATACTCATTAACATTTACGTTAATGTCTTTTTTGACTGGATGAATAGAAAAATTGAGATCCAAGTCTCTATAATTTCTTGTAGATTCTATCGTTACGGTTGCCATCGACTATTTATAACTTACTTTTGAGTTTATCGGTGCCAATGTAGTTTTCCGTTAGGTATAATTTTAGTGGACTAAATGCAGTAAATCGAGAAATTATTCCATAATCATTTATTAGGTCTCTAGCTTTTCCGTAATAATTAACATCAGATGTTCTTCTGGTACTCAAAAATGAGGTTACTGTATTCATATCATCACAGAGAGCCTGATTTGAAACTATAGATATTAGAGAATTTGATCCGCCATCTAAAAGATTAGTGAAGGTTGCATTGAGTGTAGCAGAATCGTTTGTAAGTGTAATCAAATTAGCAGACAGTTCTGGCTGAACAAAAAGACTGGTCATGCTACCCAAAACTGGAGTATTGTTCATTATCCCATCATATGATGATACTATTAGTTGAACAAATTCACCTATCCCTAAAGCCGATTCAAAGTCTGGCAAAGTGGGATCAGTAGTTGCTGTTACTCCAGATATTCTATTACAATGCGCTTGAAATGATGATATCTCGCTAACCAATGATGTAGAAACGCCTATCATCTTTGCATTTCCAGCTATATCGAAGGTAACTGTAGATGCAAAATTTTTCATACTGGTAGCATACGAATTCATTTCGATGGTTGTATTGGCTAATGGATTCTGCAAGTAGCCAGATACATCATTGTTTGCCAATGCATCAAACTGCCACTTGTGTAAAAGTGGTTTAATTCTTTCTAATGATGCTTCCAATTCACCAGTTGGATCATTAGCATCACCAAATTTTTCAGAATTAAAATTGTATTCTAAACGAGTAAATATTTTAGCCATAATTATGTAGACAAAACTGTCAATGCTCCTGTAGTTATTAGGTGACCGCAAGAGGCAAGATCACCAACCGTTCTAATCATATTTGGTTTCCCATTTATAAAAACTGTTGTTGGAACAATAGGAGTAAGCACTACTCCACTATGTGGTGGTAGTCCATGTGACCTAACAACTGAACCAGGCATTGCTGCTGGTTCCATTTCACCGCTAGTCGAACCAATTAAAACAGTCATATGGCAAGGAAGTATTATCTCACCTTCTGCCAGATCACCAAATCTTGCAACTGAAAAAAGACCTGCCATTATACTAACACTCCTCCTGATGCCCACTCTGCCGCTACGGCATTTGATGTTGTTGGTGCGCCTTTATATGCTTTTGTAAATTCAACTGGATATTGTTTAATTACATCTGGCATAATGCGTTTCAAATCTGCTTCAGTATAACCTTGTTCTCGTAAATTTACTAAATTATCAGCTACTTCAGCAGCAACCGCTTTACTCTCTAAATCAAAATCATCAAGGCTTTTATTGATTAGACTATTTAAACTTTTGCTTGTATCACTATATGTATCTTTAACCTTTTGAGTGAATCCATCAATCGAATCTTTCAAATCACCTTTGATAGAACTAACTACCGATGCATTGTTTAAATTTCTAGTAAAATCAGAAGCGGCAACATCAGCAGCAGGTAAAGCATATTGAGTAAGCAATTGCTGTGGGTTTGCTAATAATGTTGGGAGTGTAGACACTTGTCCGTATAGAATAGCACCTTCTGCAAGCACAGCTTTAGCAGCAGCAAAACTATCTTTAAAAGAAGAAGCAGGATTTGTTAATACACCCATACTATTTTCAATAACACCGGAAGAAGTTAAAAATGGCTGAGTTATTGTTGTTGCTAAATTTTTTCCAGCAGGTTCTACATATTTCAATGGATCAACTTTAGATGCTGCACCAATCATTGCATTACCAACATCTTGCGCTCTACTTATTACCTGATCTGCAAAACCAGCTGGTGCAGCCGCAGTTGCTGAAGATAATATTGTTCCTTCTGGATCAAAAACTTGAAATACAGAAGTTCCGTCTGCATTCATTGTTGTTTGTGTGAAAGAACCATCTTCAAAATATTGTGTATCTGTAAAACCACCATCCACATTTAATTCACTAGGCGTTGCTGTAAGAAATTTTGATGTTATATCTGAAAAACTTTTTGATACAGAATCTACTACATTTTTAAAAGTTTCTTGTGCGCTAGAGATTATATTATCAAAACTAAAAGAAGATATATTGGTTGGAGAAGTTGGTAGTGAACCAAATCCATTATCTACTAAATTTCCTGAAACAAGTGATCCACCACTTTCAGTTCCAATAACTGATCCAGTATCAGTTAAAACTGTTGATCCTGGTTGATAAACTTGATCGACAAGTGTGCCATTTGCATCATATACATCGGTAAGATTTCCACCATCAGGATAAAAAGTAGTTGTTGTAGATAAGTCTCCAAACGCCGGATCAGCAATAGTTTGTGTAATAGTAGTAGAGTCTAAAGCGCCCGGTGCGATATCACCAAAATCATATGCAGCGGTATATGGATCTATGAAAGTGGAACAAGCACCTCCTGCTTGTTCTATTACTCCTCCTACTGCAACAGGTACACCTTCTACAGTAGCGGTTACAACATTAGTCAGCCCTAACTCATCTATTGCTAAATCAACGCCTCCAACTGCACCGGCTGCTGCACCTCCAGCGGCTGCTGCACCCGCGGCGCCACCAACTGGTGCACCTAAAATATTTACTGTTGCTCCAGATATCGTAGTTAAACCTATACCTGTAACAAATGTAGTAGCGCCAGTGAGTGTTGCAGCCGCACCAGCAGTTACAGTTGCAGCCGCACCAGCTGTAACTGATGCAATACCTCCAGCTGTCATAGATGCCATGTTTCCAGCTGTAACTGATGCTTTACCCGCAGTAGTCATAGATACTGATGCTGGTGCAAGTGCAGACCATGTTGTTCCTGCAACCATACCTGTTGAGGTTCCAGATTTTGTGCTTATAGAACTACCCGCGATAGCACTAATACTCCCCTTTACATTAAACGACAAATTACCATCAACATTGACAGTATAATTTCCTTTGACGTAAACATTCTTGTTCCCATCAACCGCTTGATAACTATCTTTGACAACTTTTGCTTGAACGCTACCATCTGGTCTATATTCTTGATATGATCCTTTACGATGATAGAAATGTAAACGCTCAGAATTTGGTGTATCATCTATTTCGATGGCATGACCAGACTCTGATTCCATAGCATTGTTATATGGATATCTTGCATTATATGCAGTTGGTAATTCAAAGGTACTTGATTTCTTATCGTTCTTACTTTTAATTATTGGTGATGCATAATCAGCTTCATTTCTTGCGAGGCGTGATGTTGATGGTTCATCTAATCTTCTTGGATAAAGAGAACCCGTTTCATCAGGTTTAACTGGCGCAGCCATAAGTTCATTAATAGAACGACCATCATTAAATGCTTCTTGCGGATTAGCTTTTTTCAATGGAATGCCTGGCATGACACCAAATATTACTGGCTGTTGAGCATTGTTTCCGTCAAGAAAAAAACCAAATACCATATCACCTTCTTTGGGTGCATATGGGTTTGGATTATTAACTGGGAGACAAGCTGTTGCCCAAGGTAAATCTTTTGTTGGTACTTTCAGTCTAACATCTGAATGCCACCCACCACCAATACGAACTTGGCAACGACCTAATTTTAGTGGATCTTGTCTACTTTCTACTGTACCAATCCACCAAATAAATCCATTGCGACCTGCTACATCTGTATTATCTTCAGCATTTCTCATCGTAAGTAATCATCCTCATATTCTACAGCAGCCTTTGCAAGTGTAGCAGAAGCACCTTCGATAAACCCAATGTCTGTAGATGTTGTAGCGGTTTCTAACACGGTTTCAAATTTACCTTTAATATCTAGTATATGTCGTGAAGCAACAATCAAATATTTTCCATTAACTGACTGATCTTCACCTTCTGGTTTACCATAAACAGGTGATAGAACATTGACATTGAATCCACTTGATAACTCAAAATTTCCTGGCATGACCATCTTCAATCTTTTTGATATTAAGTTTTCAATAATAGATCGTCTTTGTAAAACAAAATCTTCTTGATTATCAATTGTTGTGATTGAAGTTGGATCTTTTTTCTTTATGTATGCACTTGCTTGACGAGCCTTTCCAGAGAAACCAAAACTTCTTCTCGCTTCAAATTGTTCAAAGTTATTGGTGTTATCTCTGTTTACCATACCAGTAAACATTGGTGTATCATTACCATGTTTTACAGTTTGATAATGGTCAAGATAATTCACAGTCTTTTCTTCGTCTATGTGACCAAGAGTTCTAGTTATTGGATCAAAAACAGAATACTTACCTGCATTGACACCTTGGCGAGTTCTTCTCATAACATCTGGATTGCTAATTACTTCAAAGTGTCTTGGGCTACTCATTTCATCTAATGCTTCGGTGTTGTTTAAATTCTTTGGGAAAAATTTGATATCCAATATTGCATCTTGCGTTAGTATATTTGAAAGAGTGGTAAAATTATAGCCAACAATATTCTCATAGAACATAAAGCTAGGACCAAGATTTTCGTCTACTGCTCTGTTGGTGCACCATTGTATTGCATCAATTGGAGACAAATCTGGTATGACAATACTTTTTATACCATACGATGGAGAAAAGATACCAGCAAAGGTAGGTAACTTTAGATAATCAAATAAAATTTTTGCAACAATGTTAGAGTATGTATCATTATACTTTTGGTTTACTTTGCGTTGATCTGAGTAAATTAACTCATCAGATACAAAATGCAGATCATAGGCCAATGTTGATGGATTCAAATTTATTCTGTTAGCCATTTTTCTAATACGAAATGATTTTTTGAAACTTGTTGATCCATCTCCAAACTTACTTAAATCTACAAGCAAAACCTCTGAACCATCAAAGCTAAGATAATCCGATAGACCAACAGAATCAAATACTGTAATGAAACCATTCATCACAGGAACAAAGATTGAATCAAACAAATGTAGCTGACCAAAGCTAGATGATATATCAAGTAATTCACCACTTTTAGTATATACAGCCAACTGATTTATACTAAACTGTGTTGACTGTATCAGATTATCTGCCATTAATAACTCGTCTAAATTCTTTATCTAACTCAGGAACAAATTCTTTTTTCAATAGATTGATTTGTCTTTTTGTTTCGTTTGTTTCTTCTTCATACTCAAAAAAAGATTGTTTCTCTTTTGTTATAACCACTCTTACTATTCCATTTATCAAATTATATACGGTATCATCTGTTTGCAATGTAGCATAAGTGTTTGCATCTATTTGAAGTTTCTCAACCAATTCTCCACCAGCCGAAGAAGTTTTAGTTACCACTTTATAGTAAGCATTGACATTATTGTCACTCATTGCCCAAACTACACCAGATTGTGATGGAGTATTTGCCGCGCCGTTTGCGCTATATTTTTTATCCACAAATTTTATGAATGTATTATAGTCTAAAGGCCAATCCCATTGAGGATCAATTATGTCATTATATGATAAAACTATCCAATGCTTTTCAGGATCACCATAAAATTTTGAGGCAATAATTTCTGGTGTGTCTCCGTCTTGTATAGAATACTTATAGAAAACGGCAGAGTTAGTTTTTAACGATTGTTCAAAACCAAAACGACTTGTTATGTTTGTAACAAGATCAGTCTGTGTTAGATTGTTTGCTGTTGAATAAACAGTCTTAGGAAAAAAGTTAAAGTATTTTGACATATTTTTTTATCTAGTTGAATTAAAACTGCGGCCCGTGGCAGCGTCAGCTGGATTATTTGCAAAAGTTTGTCCACTTGCTGGATTATTTCCTTGACCTACTCCTCGTTCACTTGGAGTCTGCGATGGGGTTGTCTGTGTTGGGCTTCCAGAATAGTTAGATTGAAAATCTGATTTTGTGAGAATTACTGTCTCTTGGAAATTTAATGACAATTGTATTTCTACTGGCATACCTGTACCGCCCCATGTGGGACTATCTTGCCCAGGCATTTCATAAGCTTGAAAACCATTTGGTGCATAATTAACATCAATTGAAGTGAGGACGCAATTACCTATACTGTCGATGTTTGGATTTATTGAACCGGCATAGTAGAAACGAATGTCAAATTCAGAAGGTGGAACAAGTATCGCAGCACCTGTTTCGGTTACTAAATCGGGCGCCTGATGAAATCTCAATCGTTCAATAATATTTTGAACTGCTAAAGCTTCCATTCTGCTTCTAGGAAAAAATGAAAAATCAAAGCGAAATTGTCTAAAAGCTGGAGTGCTGTATATAACTTCCAACATTGGATTAACTATACCACCAAGTGCTTTGTAAATCCCCAATCTAGCCGCATCACCACCAAGTGCGCTAAGTTTTTTTTCTGCTACTATTGCAGCTATGGCAGCGCCAGCAGCACCTAAATTTGTTAAGTTTTTTCCTTGTTCTGTATTGTCTTTACCTGTAAATTGTGCTGCAATTTGTCCAGCTACACTTTTACCTGGAGACAAAGACTCATAGCTTTGATTGTAACTATACATCAAAGTATCTGGCATATAGAGTGCTATGGTGTCGCTTGTCATTTCTGTTTTTCTAAAATTACTCAAAAGTTCAGCAGCACCTTGCTTATTTTTTATTGAACCCTTTAATAAATTACCTGTAGATGCTGAATTATTTTGAAATATTTGTCCTGGGGTCGAGACACCTAGGAACGAGTTAATAAGCTGAGAAACGAAGCTGGTAGCAGTCTTAGATACAGTTTGCTGCACCGCTGTTGAAAAATTTGTAGAACCTCCAATTAATCCAACTTCACCATTATTTGATAAACTACCCGCTTGTGGAACATTAGCATTGTTGACACCTTTGGTTTGTTTTTTGATATAGAAGACCATGTAATGTCCTCTATCAGCTTTATTACCCAAATCAATTGGGTATTTTAAAAGATTAGTGCTTTGCTGATTAGAATACAAATCTCCCAATGGACCC
>Ga0049080_10000194_pt1 | contig 20122 bp, 30 predicted proteins | sample GreLakmeER15MSRF_FD_66716 | JGI IMG/M metagenome (GOLD analysis project Ga0049080, IMG submission 66716) | Freshwater lentic microbial communities from great Laurentian Lakes, MI, USA - Great Lakes metaG ER15MSRF | ecosystem: Environmental > Aquatic > Freshwater > Lake | place: Great Lakes... | reverse complement strand
TTGAAACGGCTCGTGCATGGGCAAAAGAGCAAAACTGGACGGCTAAAGATATGCAAGCCGCTAATAAGGCATGCCTTGCTCGTGGGTACTCATTATCTGAGCTGCAAGCCGCTATTAAGACCCTCTAATTCACCCCACCAACTAACACGACACAAACCAAACCAAACCAAACAAAATCATGAAAAACATCATCATTGCATCCAAACAATCAAACACCGGCAGTATCCACGACCTCGCTAGCGACACCATGGACCGGGTAATCAAAATCCCGGCAAGCGCCGGATACATCATCATTCTTGCCGCCTACTATGGCGGCAAGGGCTACAGCACTCACTCCACCGCTGAGGCCGCAGTTAAAAAAGTAAAAAACCTTAGGAAAAACAACTACAGCTTCCGGGCTTTTGACGCTGAGGGAACACACCTTGATTGGGATGGGTGCAATTTTGAAATAGGGGATTCAAATCATGATTTGTAATAGCATGATTCCAAAAAACCAACCAAACCAAACATATGACAATCGCACAGCAATTAAAGATCAAGGACTTCCCGTTCATCATCAAAGATAAAAACGGCAATGAAATCTATCATGAAAACTCCGATGGCTTTTGGTGCAAAAAAGAATTTGATACCAATGGCAAAAAAATCTATCATGAATACTCCACTCGCTATTGGTGGAAAAGTGAACGTGATGCAAATGGCCATGACTATGGCCAATACGACTAGGGTGTTATCAGAGATAGCCTAGCAACTCCTAGCAACGCCTCATCCTCTCGCGGGGATGGGGCTTTCTGGGCGCAAACCAAACATATGACAATCGCACAGCAATTAAAGATCAAGGACTTCCCATTTACCATCAAAGATAAAAATGGCAAAGAAATCTATCATGAAGACTCCGATGGCTCTTGGCGGAAATGGGAACGTGATGCAAATGGCAAAGAAATCTATTGTGAGCACTCCCATTGCATTTGGTGGAAAAGTGAACGTGATGCCAATGGCATTCAAATCTATTGTGAATACTCCACTGGATTTTGGTGGAAATGGGAAATTGATGCCAATGGAAAAGAAATCTATTACGAAGACTCCAAGGGTGTTATCAGAGATAATCGCCCAAAGCAAGTCGAACTAACGCTGGAACATATCGCTGATAAGCTCGGAATCAACGTCGGGCAACTTAAAATCAAAGACTAATATGAAAACAATCGCACAACAACTAAACGTAACCGCATTTCCGCTCATTATCAAAAATGCCGATGGCAGTCAAATTTATGGTGAAGACTCCGATGGCTATTGGTGGAAAAGTGAACGTGATTCCAATGGCAGTCAAATCTATGGTGAAAACTCCGATGGCTTTTGGTGGAGATGTGAAAGTGACGCCAATGGCAAAGAAATCTATCATGAAAACTCCAATGGTGTTATCAGAGACAAGCGACCGAAGCCCGTTGAACTAACGCTGGAACAGATCGCAGCTAAGCTCGGCATCAATATCGGGCAACTCAAAATCAAAGACTAATATGAAAACAATCGCACAACAATTAAAGATTAAGGACTTCCCATTCAGAATCAAGGATAAAGACGGCAATGAAATCTATTGTGAATACTCCGATGGCTTTTGGTGGAAATGGGAACGTGATGCCAATGGAAAAGAAATCTATTTTGAAAACTCCGATGGCACTTGGTGGAAAAGAGAACATGATGCAAATGGCAAAGAAATCTATTGTGAAAACTCCGATGGCTATTGGCGGAAAAAAGAACATGATGCCAATGGCAAAGAAATCTATTCTGAAAACTCCGACGGCTACATTGAAGACAATCGACCAAAGATCGAAGCCGAGCTAACCTCAGTAAGTGATGAGATTGCCGACATGAATATAAACAACCAAGAACTTACCGCATGATAAAACGACCAGTAGGCCGACCGCCAGGCAGCGGCAAAGGAAGAAAAACGAAAACATCTAGCTTGTCGATGCTGCCTGAGCAATGGTCAAAAATGGACAAGCTATCCGGCGGCAAGAAACACCGCTCGGCATGGCTTAGAGCGAAGATTGATCAACACAAGGAGAAGGAATAGAAAGATTAAAACACACGAAACACCGACACATCCAGAATTGTGCGAAAACTGCAATCCCTTAGTTGAGTCATCTAAGCTAGAATGGGTCAAAGTAGGAGGGATGAATATAGGTCTATATCGCCAACCGCTGACTTGGGTTTTACGCGATAAATACTCCGATGACGAGATAAAAATGAACGCCAAGTATTCACAGCAACTCGCTGCTAAATCCCGCGAGCTTGCCGACATGACAAAGCAGCTAACCGCAGTCACCGAACAGCGGGACAAGCTGGCGCACGAATTAGAAAGAATCACAATCACAGGCAGCGCAAAGTATTGCCGACAAATCGCAGACGAAGCACTCCAATACCTAAACCAACCAACCGACCGAATTAAGAAAGATAGATAGATATGAGCGAGGAAATTAGACGAGAGTTTGAGGAGTGGGCTTTATCACGAGGATTAAGCACGAAGAAGCTATTACCTGTATCTGAGATTTATTACATGGAATCCATGCAAAGAGCATGGGAAGCATGGCAAGCGGCTAGGAATCAGCGTCACTCTGATGAGTTGCACGATCAAACCATAATCACGGGGACAACTCCCGAAAGTTGACCTCTTCGCCTGGCAAAACGATAAAATGCGAATATGCCTCCGAAGCAAATAACGACCGCGAAAAACATTGAAATCGAAACACTGCAAACCGCAGATTTAATCCCTTACGCGCGAAACACCCGAACGCACTCAGAGGCGCAGGTTGCACAGATTGCAGGATCGATCCGAGAGTTCGGCTTCACGAACCCCGTCTTGATCGATGGGGAAAATGGAATCATCGCAGGGCATGGTCGAGTCATGGCAGCGCAGAAGCTCGGACTCGACAAGGTGCCGTGCATCCGCCTAGGCTATCTGACCGAGACACAGAAACGCGCTTACATTATCGCAGATAACAAACTCGCGCTGAATGCCGGATGGGATGAAGAAATGCTCGCGCTTGAATTAAGCGAACTGAAAGACGAGGACTTTGATCTATCGCTGATCGGCTTTGATGAATCAGAGCTCGCCGACCTGATGGCGGAGACAACCGAGGGAGAAACCGACCCCGATGAAGTGCCTGAGCCGCCCATCGATCCGGTGAGCGTGCTTGGCGATGTCTGGGTGCTTGGTAAGCATCGACTCATGTGCGGAGACTCGACCAGCATTGATGACCTGCGGAAGCTGTGCGGCGAGCAGGACGTTGACATGTGGCTCACCGACCCGCCGTACAACGTCGCGCTGGGCATGAACGAAACGCCCGAGCAGGCGAGGAAGCGCAATCGACGCACCGACGGGCTGACCGTCAAGAACGACGAAATGAAAGAAGCAAAACCATGAGCGCAAAAAAACAACCCAGAGAAGATGATCCGAAGATCGGAAGACCATTGATAGAAATCGACCCGGCAACGGTTGAAAAGCTCGCTGGCATCGGTTGCTCGAATAAAGAAATCGCTGCCGTTGTCGGTTGCTCGGTTGATACTTTGGCAGATCGTTTCTCCGCTGAAATCGAGAAAGGGAAGGAAAACGGGAAAACAAGGCTCAGGAAAAAGCAGTTTGAATTGGCACTAGCCGGCAACGTCGCGCTTTTGATTTGGCTCGGCAAGCAGATTCTCGGACAGGCTGAAAAGGTCGAAGCTAAGACAGAGCATACCGGCAACGTCAACGGCACGCTGAGCAAGGAAGATGCCGAAGCAGTGAGTGCATGGGCGGCAGACATTCGAAAACATATCAGAGGGACTCGCACCCACAAAACGAAATGAGTCCTGCTGAGTTCGCGGTCATGAAGCTAGGCAAACGCCCGTATGACTGGCAGGCCGAAGCGATGGAATCCGTGGGCTTACAAGCCGAAGGTGGTCAACCTCTCTCCTTGGTTGCTGCTAACGGATCAGGCAAGACCAGCGATGTGATCGCGCCGATTGTTTTGTGGTTCTTGAACGAATACCCAAGGGGACAAGCCATCATCACTTCGGGTTCATTCCGTCAGGTTGAGAAGCAGCTATGGCCTGCGATGCGAACACACCGCCGCGTCTTTCCTCATTGGGATTTCCTTCAAACTGAGATCAAGACGCACGAAGAGGGTTTCGCACTTGGCTTCGCAACTGACGACGCGGGACGGGCCGAAGGTTGGCATCCAAAGCTCGGCAATCATACCGACCCCGTGATGATCGTAGTTGACGAGGCGAAGACCGTGCCGGAAGGCGTTTTCGAAGCGTTTGACCGATGCACAAGACTCTTTCAAATATGGGCAAGTTCACCGGGCGCACCGCGTGGCGCATTCTACGACTCGCATCACTCGCGGGCCGCGCATTTCTACTCAATCAAGGTCAGCTCTGATATGTGTCCGCACATCGACCCCGAAAAGCGGCAGCGTGACTTGGAGACTTACGGCGCAGACCATCCAATCTACCGCTCAATGCACCTTGCGGAGTTCACTGAGGATTTGGACAGGCTTGTGATCGATTCACAGCGGCTCGCCAAAGCCATCGAGTCGCAGCCGCCAAAAAATGAAGAAGGCGAGACCGTGGCATTCTGTGACTTCGCAGCGGGGCGCGACGAAAACGTGCTAGCGATACGAAGGGGAAATCACGCTTGCATCGCTAAGGCATGGATTGAGAAGGACACGATGCAAGCGGCGCGTGAGTTCGTTCATCAGTTCGCATTAAATGGATTGCAGCCCGGTCAAGTGTGGGGAGATGCTGACGGATTAGGAACCGTAATGATTGACGCTATCGAAGAGCTCGGCTTCTTCATGAACCGATTTCACGGTGGGCAAGCTGCGAGCGATCCCGAAGAATACGCGAACCTCATCGGAGAAGTGTGGCACGTTGGAGCTCGTGAGATCGAGCGGGGCCGCGTTTACCTCGGACAGCTCGACCCGATCACCTTCAGACAGATCAGCACGCGGAAAAGCGAATGGAGCGACAAGGGCAAGCTGCGCTGTGAGAGCAAGGAGAAGATGGCAAAGCTCGGCATCAAGTCCCCTGACCGCGCTGACGCTCTGCTAGGCTGCATCGGCTGCGGCTCACGGTTAAGCGGTGCGGTTTCCGCGAAAAACATTATTCAGCAGCCGAGAGATTCAATGCAATTCAGCACTGGACTCGTGACGGGATTCTAACGGGGGCCACTGCTGCCGCTATCACACACCGATCTTGAGGCGATATAACACAAGCCAACTCGCAAGAGATACGATCCATGGCGGCAACATACGAAATCCCAAGCATTACCAGAGGCGATACGTTCGCGGCACGTAATATCGCGACCGTCACGCAATCCGCCTCCGCCGTTGCCGTTTCTTCCGCAGTGATGACGATCGTCACAGCAGCCGGAGTGACCGTTGTTACATGGGACACCGAAGAATCTACCGCGAACATTACCGGAGCAGGATCCAACGTTATTCATATCAATGAAATTTCAGATTCAGTCACCGCTGAGTGGCCGCTAGGCAAGCACGATTTCGCGCTCAAAGTAAGACTAACAGCGAGCAGCGATAAAATCACCCTGCTGAAAGGAAGTATAACCATCCTAAAATGAGTGATCTAATCGAAATAACTCTGACGCAGACTCCGCCGATTAACCTTTCGGGCAGTGAGGAAACTGTTTTTCAGGTCGCCATCGAAGAGAATCCTGAGATTTCAGTCACTATTGAAGAACCAAGCGCGGCAGATGTCACAGTAGCTATTTCTCAGCCTGCCGATCTAACTATCGAACTTCCAGGAGAAACCGTCATTGACTTAGAGGTAACTCAACCACCCGCGATCCTCGTCCAAATCATGGAGGCCGGAGAATCCAACGGGGTTTCCGGATGGGTTACGCTCAAAGATTCATGGACTACCGCACCTGTGTTGATCGACACCATCGCAGCGGGGGAGGTTTATCAATACGCTTATGGAGCTACCATCTACTACCGCCTCGTACCTTCTCCCTACGATTCAAGTTTGGATCAATTCTTCTCCGCATTCTCAAGCCCTAACTTGTCCGGGCTAATTGTGACAAGAGCGCAACCAATCTAAAAAAAGAAAAAACATCATGCCAAAATCAACCACATTCTCAAACGATCTTGCTTTGCTGATCTTCAATGCGACGGCAATCGCCAACATCGCAGACAACGCATCAGCAGCGCCAGCAACCAGCCTTTACCTTTCGCTGCATACAGCAACGCCCGGCATTGGTGGTTCACAGCTTACCAACGAAGCAGCCTATACAAACTATGCTCGTATTGCGATTACCCGCAACGGCGCAGGATGGACAGTAGCAAGCGGCGCAGCAACAAACGCGGCACTTGCTCAGTTTCCTCAATGCGGAGCTTCTGGCGCAACTCTCACCCACGTTGCAATCGGCACAGCATTGAGCGGTGCAGGCAAGGTTCTTTACGCAGGCGCACTTTCAGCGTCACTTGCTGTATCCAACTTGATTCAGCCCCAGTTTGCAATCAACGCCCTTACCGCAACTGAATCCTAATCATGTCCACTCCACATAAATGTTCGGAATGCGGAGAGGTGGTATTGATCGAGGTTGAGGTAATCACTCGCACTTGTGAGCATACCGAAGCTCCAATCATAGCTGAGATGGAAGCCGTTGCTTACGGCGTTGGGGGATTACAGGAATAAATCATGGCGGGATTTGCGTCAGTATCAGAGCTAGCATCTGCTGAGGAATCCGGCAATGTCAGGTATTCTAGCTTTAGGAAACAATCGAATCAGATTTCCCCGCAAGGAATATGGTTTGATCTTTCCATGGCTTCCGGTTTCCCCTCGCCTCAGTATTACGCAGCGACCCCTTTAACTGCCATCGCGCTAACCCAATCAGGCGATGGAGGGTTATCTCACGGAGGTAACGTATCGCCTTTGACTAAGCACGTTCGTCACATCATGGCAATGACCACGACAGCAACGCCATTGCCAATGCCTATGATGCTTCTGGATTATCTCATGTTCTACCCGTTCATCGACGAGGGCACAACTGATGAGCAATTCCTAGCGAATACAGTCACCCTGCCCCGCTACACGACAGGCGCGGGAGTTAAGATCATGGCGGTATCAGTAGCAGGTCGAACAGGTGGACAATCGTTTTTTGTGAACTACACCAACCAAAACGGCACAGCGGGTAGAATCAGTTCAACAGTCATTCAAAATTCCGTATCGGTGAACGGATCAATCGTGACAAGTGATAGGGCTATTGCAGCCGCGTCAGGCGCATTTATCCCGCTCCAAGCTGGCGATACTGGAGTAAGAAGTATTCAAAGCGTGACCATGCTCGGCGGCGATGTGGGATTGTTCACGCTTGTCCTTGTGAAGCCTCTTTGCCAAATGCAAATCAGAGGGGTTGACGCACCCGTTGAAATCGATCCCTTTCTTAATTTCGCACAATGTCCACCGATTCAGGACAACGCTTACCTCAATTTCATTTGTTGCCCAAACGGATCGCTTTCAGGCACTCCGATTCACGGGCTAATTAAAACCGTTTTTAACTAACCAAATAATAATAATATGCCCGGATTCACCAGCTTTGACGACTTCATTCAAAAAACTTCAGTTCTCGGAAAGTTCTTTCGTTCTGATTGGAACAAAAACTTTAACCCAACCACAGCGGCGGTTGCGGGTGAGTGGCATTCTCTATTCAGAGGGGGTGGCAACCCAGCGGCAGACGCTATATTGAACACGGGAACGAACCTTTCGTTCCAGCAACTCACCGATACCACGACGAACGCAACAGGCATTTTACATGGCGGCAACGTAGCCCCTGACTACAAGCACCTAGTCAACGCCAGCGCGTTTAGTGCATCGGCAACTACCATGCCAGCCGTTGCGATGCTTGTGGATATTGTAGGCTTCTATCGCGTGACTTCTGTGACGACTACCACAGCACAAGCGACAACGAACACGCTTACCGCACGGGGGGATTTTACGGCAGATGCAGGAACGGATACTATCACTCATTCGTTCTTTAATTTACTTCCGCTTACTACTGTTAGATTCACTACCACAGCCGCGCTTCCCGCTGGTTTAGCTCTCGCAACTGACTATTTTGTTATTAAGGTAACAGACACAACTTGCAAGCTCGCGACAAACTACGCGAACGCCGTCGCTGGAACAAGTATCGACATCACAAGCACCGGCACGGGAGTGCATACACTTAACTGTCTCCTTCCTCGTTATACAAACGGCGCAGGGGTTCAGGCTATCTTCATTAACTCCAACGCCACACCGCTCGGAGTTTCCGCGCCCAACCTTAGCCTTGGATACACGAACAGCGCAGCGACCGCATCTAGAGCTACGCCAAGCATATTGCCAATCGGCAAGGTAGCAGCGGCGAACTCACTTGTTCTCTACTCGGGAACGGGAGCAGGTAAATACAATCCAATGATGCCGTTACAAGCTGGAGATGCCGGGATTCGATCAATTGAATCAATCACGAACTCAATCACTTATGTTTCTGGCGAGTATTCAGTCTTGCTCATCAAGCCACTTCTCACCTTACCAATGACAACCCTAGGAGTCGCAGCGGAACGCGACTTAATGAACCAAGTCCCATCTCTTCCTCGGATCTATGACGGAGCGTGTTTGACTTGGCTTCTTTATTCAGGAGTTGGCACACCTGTAAACAGTTCGTTCATCGGCCATCTTGATTTTGCTTGGGGTTAATAAATAATGCTTATCGGAAATTACAGCGTTCTGAATAAAATGATCGGTCGAACCATATCAGGTTCGACGTTGAATGATCGTGCATCTTCTGGCAAAAACGGAAACATTAGAGGATTTCTTTTGAGTGCCCCCCGTGCATCTATCCCGCTTGGCGCCACCTCGCCGACATCATGGGCATTAGCTACAAAGAGCGGCGGCATTGCATCATTCACCGGCACTAAAGGAGCTGGCAATTTAGCCAACCTAAACCTAGCAGGAGGTTTGAAAGGGACAGCGGCATTGACGGGAACGGGCAATATCACAAACGCAGGGATTGTTTATATCATCGTTGCATCCGCAGCACTCACTGGTAACGGGGCAATCGCGGCGGCAATCAAAGGAGCGCTTAGTCTTGAGTCAAATCTAGTTGGCGCGGGCGCATTATCTTCTGACTTAGTTGGAGCTTTATCAGCAACTGCGGCACTTGCTGGAAGCGGTAACGTATCGGGAGACTTAGCAGGAGCATTGCAAGCAGTCGCAAACTTACTCGGAAGCGGTGAGGTCTCAGCCGATATTACTGGCAGCATCCAGATGATTTCCAATTTAAGCGGCAACGGTGACGTAAGCCAAGCAGCGGCAAAGATGATATGGAAGATGGTCGCAGATCTTGCTGGGTCATCGAATGCAACCGCTTCGGTTGTTGCGCTAGGAAACACCATCGCAGCGTTAAAAGGCAACGGAGAACTTACAGGCGCACCAAGAGCAACGGCGGGAGTTAGTTCAGATATTACAGTTACGGGCGATTTGCTCACAACTTCCAACGTGGGGGCGGCAGTAAGAGATACACTGCTTCAAGACCTAGACACCATAAACGAAGGCGTCCAGAAGGCGTCTCTCGGAATTCCTCACTCTGTAGATCTAACTAATTAATGGGGGCCACTCCAACGCCATGACTTTTGACGGCGACTGAAAAAAGGTGTGTCATTCAATGCAGCAGCAGCGCGTCATTCTAGTTCACGGTTTCAACGTCTCAGACGACGGGAAAGGCACGACTGGACGTCTAGCGAGCTTATTCCGCAAGAATGATCGATACGAAGTGACCGAATTTTTAAGCGGTTGGCGAGGACTGCTAGGCGTTCGCGTATCAAACAAACGCAGAGCGCAGCAACTCGCGAAAGAAGTTCATGCCGGTGATATTTTAATCGGTCATTCGGATGGTTGCAACCTCATCGATCAAGCATTGCATGAGCTTTCATCATTGTATAAAGCCAAGGTTTCTTGCGTGTATTTCAACCCAGCACTCGACTGCGACACGGCTCTCTCTCCAACCGTTAGCAAGTGCCTCGTTTTCCACACGGAGAGCGACAAAATCGTCTGGCTCTCGCGCTGGTTAGCTTTTCATCCCTGGGGGGAAATGGGAAAGCTAGGTTACAAAGCCACCCATCCCTCCCTCCACGAAAAGCGTTATCGTAATCATTCTTATGAGTCGATCAATCATCACGGGCTAGGCCACAGCGGGATCTTCAAAGCACCTATCGCGCTCAATAGCGCCTTGCGCATCATTGAAGATGAATTTCACCTAATACCAAAAGCAATCCCGATTCCCGAATAGTCATGCAAAAGATCATCATACTAGACCCCGGCCACGGAATGAGCAATCGCAAGCAAGGCGTGTTCGACACGGGTGCGGTATCTGGCGGAATAACCGAAGCTGATATTGTCATGGAATGGGCAAACGAATTGCGGGAAGTTTTACTGAATAGAGGCAAACGAGTAGTCCGAACCCGCATCAGCCATTCCGATTCAGCGTCCATCAGCGAAAGAGCCAAGATAGCCAAAGATTATCACGGCGACATAATGTTATCGCTTCATTGCAACGCATCGGACGGAAAAGCCAGCGGAACAGAGACATTTTACCGAGGGACAAATTACAAGACAAAAGCTGCAAAAATCACTTCTGCTGTATGCGGTGCGCTAGGGACAAGGAACCGAGGCGCGAAGACGGAAAGCGAGAGTCAGCACAGCACCCTCGCCATCATGTCATTTCAGCCGTGCTTCTTACTTGAAATCGGATTCATCGACAACGCATCGGACAGAGCGAAAATGATTGATCCTGATTTAAGGCTATCCGCTTGCAACGCAATAGCGGAAGTACTGCTAAACGCTTAACCACTCACTAAAGATTACTCATGGAAATTCCCGTCTCTTGGATTCTCGCCACTCTAATTTCTCTCTCAGGAGTAATAGCAACGCTCGCCGGTATCATCTGGCGCAACTTGCAATCCCGCCTCGACGCACAAGACGCATTGATCGAACATTTTCGCAAAGATATTGACCGACTGTCCAAGGGCTGCGGCGTAGAGGTCTGTCATTGGCGTCACCGCTAAACAACGGGGGCCACTCTCACACGGCGACACACGCGAGAGACGCTGGCAATCTCAGCGCATGGGAAAAATCTTAGATTTCGTTAAGTCAGCATTCACGCCAAGCGGTGAAGAATTAGTGACGGCGGCATCAGATCGCAATGATTCGCTCTCTCAGTCGATCAATCTACCGATGGCGAGGGACAGAATGCTTGAGTTTTTCGAGCGCGAGCAGTTACCGGGCGACGTAAAGCAAACGCTTGCCGCTGCTTTGAATGGCGATCTTCACTATCAGCATCTTCTCTTTACGGCTATGATTGACTCATGGCCGAAGCTGCAATCGAACATCGGAGAAATTGCAAGAGCGGTCGCTAACTCGCCGTGGAAGGTAATGCCGTTTGCTATTCGTGGCGACGATCCAACGCCAGAGTCAGAAATACTCGCGAAGGAGATCGAGGAAATCGTATGGAGAATGAAGCCGGACGTTAAGCGCGGCGAAAACAACCTGGAAGAGATGATCTCCACGTTCGCGATGAGCTATTTCATCGGACATGGGGTAGAAGAAATTCTTTGGAGCAAGGATAAAGACGGAATGTGGAAGCCACGCGCCACGAAGCCGGTTCCTGCGCGTTTCTACGGCTATCCCTATGACACGATGCGTCACGGCGACGACAACGAAGACAGGCTGATGCTTGACACCAGTGGACTGACGGGGAGCCGGAACTACGTCGATTTCCCAGACAACCGTTTCCTGATCGGGATCAACAAAGGACACATCGGACACGCCTCAGTCGCAGCACCTCTCCGAGCTCTCGCTCCCTACTGGCTCGCTGCCGTCTATGGTCTCAAGTGGTTTATGAACTTCACTCAGCTTTACGGCATCCCATGGAGACACGCCGAAGTAGCAGACCCGAAAGATGACAACGCAGTTGCCAGCATGCTCGCAGGCATCGGAAGTCGTGGTTATCTCATCACTCGACCTAAAACGAAGATAAACCTAGTGGAATCGTCCAAAGGCGGAGGAAACCTACCGCAGCGCGAGCTTATCGACCTAGCTGACAAGCAGTGCGATACGTTCATCCTTGGACAAACCCTGACCAGCGGAACAGATGGAAGCGGAAGTCGTGCGCTTGGAGAGGTTCACGCCGACACGAAGCAAGCGAGAATTGATGCAGTTTGCGATTTCGTCGGGCGCGTTCTCACTTATCAATTCATCCCCGCAATCATCGCCGTCAACTATGGCACCGGACGTGAAGACGCGCCGGAGATATGGGTAAAGCGTGAGATCGTGAAAGATGAGAAAGCCAAGGCCGAGCGCATGGAAATTCTCACCCGCATGAACTTGCCGATGTCAGAGGCTTTCGTTTATGAGGACCTCGGCGTGCCTATCCCAGCGGAAGGCGACAAACTTTTTCAGCTCGTCCCTGTAAGGACTCCAGAGGTTACACAAAAAGGAACGCCACCACCTGACGAGACTAAGGACGAGCTGAAAGCAATTCAAGCGGCTGCTGCCGCATCAGATAAACTCAAAACCGTGGACATGCTCGCTGATTCCGTGCTCGAGAGCCTAACGGGAGTCACCCGCGAATGGCTCTCACCTGTCCGCCCAGCTTTTGAACGTCTCGCAGCCCTAGCAATGTCCAAAAGCGTCACCGATGAAGACTTCATGGCCGCGCTCGACAAAGCTCAGAAAGAAATGCCTGAGCTATTCGACCGGATCAAAACCGAAGCCCTGCAAGATGCTTTCGAGAAAGCAATCGGAACGGCCATGATCGCCGGAAGCGTCAAACGATACGAAGAATGATTCAGATCGATGTCAGTATCGACAGCAAGGTTTCCGAAGAAATCGGCGCTTTGATCGACTCGCTCACGGGCAGCGGATTAACTGACCTCAACGAGGTCGGCGGTAGACAGGCGAGGGAAGGGGCGGAAACGTATCACCTAGCATTCAGCCAGCGAGGGGGATGGAAGGGCGGTCGCTACATGCAAGGCTCACTTGGTAAGTCCGGAGAGTTCGGATCAAAAGTAGCGGCTGGCTGGTCATTTCGCACCGCTGATCCATCCGGCGCAGTGATCGGAAACAATGCGGATTACTACGCTTTCAAGGTGAATGGAGGAACGATCACACCGAAGCGCGTTTCATGGCTCACTATTCCGCTGATTCCAGATGCGAAAGGCCGACGCGTTGCTGATTATGAGATTTACGCCAGAAAGAAACTCTTTCGGCCAAAGGGGAAGAATGTGCTCATGGAAAAGACCGATGACGGTGGAGTGCGCGGCGTTTATGCACTTGTGAAAAGCGTCACCATGCCGCCGATGCCGGACGCGATACCGCCCGAAGAATTACTTGCTGACGAATTCTCGAAAGGCTGGCTCGATGCCCTAACTGATAAACTTGAACTCTTATGATTACTCAGCCCATGCTATACGAGGACGCAATCCGCTTCATCCTCGACAAGAACCCGAACCCGCAAGAATGGGATTCGACATCGTGGGCAAGCGAAGAAGACGCGGTAAAATTCCGCTCGTTCTTTTCGTCACGGGTTGAGAACGCACGTTTTCTTGATCGAGCGCAGGCTTTCATTTTTGACTACATGGCAGGAACTACTGAAAAGGTTGTTTCGCCTAGCGGAGTTGAAAGCATTGCTATTCGGGCCGGTGGCCGTGCCGAGTTCGTCCGGGCGATGCGTGTCTTCATGGTCAAGGAAGGCATGGCGAGCGAGGGCGAATTCTCAGAGGTGAACCAAAACGACCTGCAAGACATCAAAAGCGAAAGCCGCCTACGCCTGATCTTTGACACGAACGTGCGGCAAGCCTACGGGTTCGGAAATTGGAAGCAAGGGATGACACCCGCCGTTCTTCGCCGCTTTCCGGCTGCTCGCTTCATTCGCAAGCGCAACGTCGGCATCGAGCGCATGAGACACGCAGAGCATGAAGGCGACGTGAGGCTGAAAACAGATGAAGGATGGTGGGCGATGTATCAAAACGACCCACAGATCGGCGGCTTCGGGGTGTCATGGGAGCCGTATGGCTTTAGATCAGGCATGGGACAGCAGGACGTTAGCCGAGAAGAAGCGAAGCGGTTAGGGCTGGAAGTCGATGACGTGAAGGAAACCGCAAAGCCTCCCGAACTCAACGAAGGGTTGAGCGCGAGCGTCAAGACGATGAATCCCGACGTGAAGAAACGATTGCTTGATGAATTGAAGCAGAAACGCCAGTCGCTAGGCAGCAAGACCGCCGACGATTATGCACGCGAAGCCGTTGCTAGAATCAGGGAAAAGGAAGATCGGATCGTCATGGATTAACGGGGGCCACTCCCACAGAATGACATTGTGAGGTTTTCTTGCTCAATTTCACAGCGTGCTTCAACTCGTTACATCAGCTAACCTTGTTACTGCGATTTCCTTTTCCGGAAATAGCAGCGAAGCACCTGCTGAAATCGTATTCCTACCAGAGGGAAGCCATAAGATTTTCCCGCTGTCTAACAAAAACGGCATTCAGATTCACATTCCAGCCGACAAAGGCGAAGCAATCGCAGCCGCTCTCAATAAAGACCTGCAGAAGCGCATGAGCGACCCAGTAAAGCCTTGGACTGACTTTGAGCACACCCGCAAGTTCCCGGCATCTGCTTACCCGACTTCCTTCCGTTACGAAAAAGGGAAGGGCGTCATGGCTGCGATGGACTGGTCGAAAAGTGGTCGTGATGCAGTAGAAGGTCGCGACGTCCGCTATTTCTCGCCCGAATTTTACGTAGATAGCAACGGATTCCCTACCGGCTTACCGCTAAAAGGTCCAATCGGCGGATTAGTCACCGAACCCGCATTCCGAGACATCGGAGCTATTGCAGCCAGCGAATCACACCAAACAAACACTACAAACATGACACTAGTATACGCCTCCCTCTCGATCAGCGCAGCCGCTGAAAATGCAGAAACCGAAGCTGTAAAAGCTATCGAAAATCTTAAAGTAAAAGCAGCCGATGCAGATCGCCTTGAGACTGAAAACAAGGATCTCAAAACTAAAGTTGAAGCAGCCGAGGCGAAAGAAGTCGAAGCCGTCAAACAACGCGCCTCTGATCTTGTGAGCGCAGCCGTCACAGATGGCCGCTTGCTCGCTAAAGACACCGAGAAGCAAGACAAGTTCCGCGAAAAGATTTCAGCAGGTGACAGCTTTGCTGAAGAAATTCTTGCTCAGCTTCCAAAGCTCAATGATGAACTCGGCAATCCAATCGTCAAAGCAGGCGCGGCAGCAGGCCAAGACAGCGAAACTCGCGTTACTGCCGCTCTCACATCTGCTCGCACCGAGCTAGGCGAATCCGCCGGCTTCCAGATCGTCTGGGAACGCGCCGCCGAAATCGATCCTCAAGCATTCGCATAATCCCAAACCAAAACAAATCTCACACACCTAAAAAATATGAGCACCCTAGCAAATGAAATTCCAATCCTCCCGTTCACGAACGGCGCGGTCGCTGTAACCCGTGGAAAAATCGTCAAAGTCTCCGCGGGAACGACTATCGTCACCACCGCAGCCACCGAAGTAACACTCGGCGTGGTTATTAACGACTGCGAAGCAAGTGGAATCGTCAGCGTCGCCCCTTCCGGTTCCGGCGCAATCGTCTTCGTAGAAGTTTCTGCATCAGGTATCGCTATCGGCGACAACCTCGTTCCAGCCGCTTCCGGCCAGTGCAACAAGTCCACGACCGCAACGCATAAAGTGTTCGCGGTTGCTCTTGAGGCTTCCACCATCGCGGGACAGCTAATCAAAGCCGTTCTTTCTCCGTCATACATCATCCTTCCTTAATTTTAACCCAAAAATTCACACCTTAACTCCATAAGATCATGGCTACTCCTGCAAACATCTCCACACTAAACCAATTCGCAAAGGGACTCTTTCAATCGACCTCTTCGCCTTTGGCTGACTTCCTCGCTCCCATCGTCACAACCGGCGCGGCACAATTCACCATCATTGACTACGCCAAGCGTTCCGGCTTCCAAGTGCCTAACGCAAAACGCGCAATCGGTGGCGATTCCACAGCCGTTCAAACCGATGGCGAGCGCCTTTCGATCAGCCTCAACCCTTATGCTTTGCATGACATCATCGACACTCACGAACTTGACCATGCCACCACCGGTGAAGGTTCTCGTTTGCTCCGTGAGGCTCGCGTTCAAAACCTCGTATCTCAAGCTGGCAACAGCCGCCTGAATGAGACTCTGACCGTCCTTCGCGCTGGCGTCGCTGCCTCTGCCGAAGTTTGGGGCGCATCGGATGATCCAGTTGCTGACATCGACGCTTACATGGAAACCATCGCCAACGCGACCGGCCTCATTCCTAACCGCGTCGTTTTCAACCTTGGCGCATGGTCGATCTTCAAAAATCACAGCAAAGTGATTGCTCGTTACCCTGGGACACAGAAGATCAATCCTTCAATTGATGATATTGGCAGTCTCTTCCTCAACCCGAACGCGAAGTGCATGGTTTCGACCGCCATCAAAGACACTCCGATGAACGGCACTTCTACTAAGTCGAAAGCGCTTGGAACTGAGGTTTGGCTGTATTTCGCAGAGGAAAGCGCAAACACCTTCGACGCATCCGCGTTTAAGACGTTCCGCGTATCCGCGAACCCTTTCGGCGGCGTTCGCGTCCTTCAGAAAGACTTCGGCGAAAAAGTCATCACCGAATGGACTGAGGCAGCATACGTCAACAACGCTGCTTGCGCCGCTCGCCTCACAATCACCACTGTCTGATCCGTTCAGTTTGTCGTTAGCTCAAGCCGCCGTTCCTGCCAGTGGGACGGCGGCTTTTCCATTCATTGCACACGGGGGCCACTCCCGAAGATAGCGGCTAGAAAACAATCACCGCATGATTCTAATCGTGCCTTGGATAACCTTTACCGCCGGTGATGTAAAAGCTCGCATGAGTGCGCGGGAGCTTGAGGTTTATGAAGCAACCGCAACCGAAGACGACGTGACACCGATTGACCGCATGGCGGTAATTGTCGCGCAAGTTCTCGCAATGTTTCGAGGCGCGATCCGATCGAACCCAGCAACGACCCAAATGGGAGCCGCTGGAACTCTGCCTGATTTCTGCATTTATTACGCCGCTGTGATTGGGAGAAATTCTCTCATCGGCTTAAGCCCAGTTTCCGAGGGCATGACCGATCCAAGGCGCGAGGAACAGAAAGCAGCCGAAAAGATGCTCGCCGATCTCCGCACTATGTCTTCTCAAGCGTTCGCTGACGATCCTGTCGCAGCTGCCGCCTCATCGTCTTACGGCGGCGCAGATTTACTAGATTTCTAATTCATGTCACGACTCCGCACACTAGCAAACACTATGAAAGCACGGCTCGAGGATCAAATCCCCGAGTTGGCTGATCGCGTGATCGTGTATCGCCGGCATGACATCGAGAGCCAGTTTGAGCAACGCATGGCGAAGTCGAAAGGCCGCTGCGTCGTCATTCGTTTAATCAGCGCGAAGAATACCAGCAAGGCCGACGCTAGCTTCTATGAGGGCAATTTCACCGTCTCGCTTTTCACCGTGCCATTGCTCACTGCATCGGACACAAAGGACGCTGACGATCTGCTGGCAGAGATTGAAGCCGCGCTGAATAATTGGTGGCCCACAACGCTGAAATCCAACACGCGAATGAAGCTGAAATCGGGCGACATCACTTTCCGAGACGAAAACGAGTTTGACATCGCGCAGATCATTTTCACTTCGCCCCTCTCGTCCCTACAAGCCGTCACAGGCGACGTTTAACAACAAACCACCACCATCATCATCATCATGTTAGAAGAAACCGCACCCGCCACAGAAATAGCACCGAAAGCAGCAAAGCCAGCCGTCAACAAGACCGCGCAAGTGATCGCCTTGAAAGTTATCCGATACGGAAATTTTACTTGCGCTCCCGGTCACAAGATCGAAGCGATGGATTTCGATGAAGCATCTCTCCGCGTCTCATCCGGCGAAGTCCAACTCGTCAAAGTTAACTGAATCACTCTCACAACCTCAAAACACACCCTTAAAATAATATGAAAGACATCATCATTGGATCACACGCTTGGTTCGCTCGCGAAGGCTCAACCGTTGGCGCTTCGCCCGTCGTTTCCACCGCTCTCCCTGTCTTCGCCTCTACCGAGGCTGACTGGACTCAACTCGGCTCGATTGAGCAATGGGAGCCTCAGATCGAACAAACCAAAGTCACCCGCCGCGCACCCGTCACAGGCGGAGGCAAATATGAAGACCGCAAGGAATTCATCCTGGACTCGAAACTCGTTCACGCCTTCGCGATCCAACAATTCGGCGAGCTTGAATTTGAGCTCCTGTCAAACGCTGATGGAGTGACTGCCGGCGCATACGTTCCGAACAGCCGCAGCGAGGCGATTGAAGGATGGCTCCACCGTGAGGCATACGAGCAGGACGGCGATCTCATCGACACTTCCGACACATGGGTATCGCTCACCATGGATTCCTTCCAATTCGCCGAAAACCTCAACCCGCACACATTGATGGCGCGAGTCCTTGGCAACGTACTTAATGAAGGAACTCTCTCAAACTTGAGCTAATCCGCTGAAATGGAACTCTTCGGATCATTCGCTCGCATCACCTACGACCCTGACGGCATCGCTCTAGTTCTTCTCGACTATAATGATGACCTTTGGGAGCCGTTGGCGATCAATGGCGACCAAATGGTTCAAGTTCAAGGATTCGTTCGGGCGGCAGGCATCAAGGCGTTTGCAAGAGGTAATGAAAAAACCTCGCTCAACTTCATCAAGTGCAATGTCGAAACGAGCGTTGTCGAAGGATTCGCCACGCTACTGAGTGACATCGTAGCACTTCCGAAATCTACCGCTGATATTCTCATCAGTTTAGAAGACGGGAGAAACTGGCGGATTCCAGACGCGGCGATTCAAAGCTGGCCAGCAAGCCAAGAAGCGCGGCTGACGAGGCAAACCGTGGAGATAATCGGCGGGAAAATAGCAAGCGACGCGGGAGTTTACATTCCCGGCCAAACGTGGGGCGAAATCAATTACGAGTGGGAAAATCTAGGATAAAAAATCATGGCTGCAGACCTAACAGGACTTACACCGGGCGGAGTGGACGACACTTACAAATGGCTCGCTCATTTCGGCGTTCAAGGCGCGTTACCAGCGGACGGCGGGACTCCCGTAATTCTCTACAAAGGCGACGGCACGGCAACGCCTATTTCGATGACGGCGACTAAGCTATTCGTTAACGGGATCGAGGTATTGGCCGCGAAAAACAAGTTGAACGCGACAGTTGCGCCGAACGTCAATGATGACATCACTTATGGTTACTCAGTCGGCTCGAAATGGTATGATCTGACCGCTCAGGAAGCATACCTTTGCTTTGACGCCACCAACGGCGCGGCAGTATGGGAGAAGGCCACGTTGACCGCTGATGAGCTTGGAGACGCTGCCTTTAAGAATACCGGCACTGGCGCGGGAACGGTAGCTGCTGGCAATGACAGCCGATTCGCCGATGAGCGCGTCCCGACCGCAGCGGGATTGACGAGTAAATTTGGAACCAACAAAGCCACGATTGCGAACGGCGACAAAGTTACGATTCTCGACTCAGCCGTATCATTCACGCCGAGGCACGTCTTGTGGAGTTTGATCGTATCGACTCTAACCGCGGCATTCAACTCGCTATACGCCACCGCAGCACAAGGAACGACCGCAGAAGGAGCGTTGCAGCGGTCAGGCGGGACGATGACGGGAAATATAATAGGCACGCAATTACTCGCAGACGACGACTCTCAATCTGTCCTACCTAATACTCGCCAACTCATCGGAAGTGACGGCACGACAACCACAGTAGATTGGTCTGGCACAGGCTATAACAGCGGCGCAGCTATGAGCTTTGCAATCGGAGGTTACGATGGATCGGTGCAATTTGGATTCAACGCCAACGGTAACACCTTCGGAGCAGCAATGGGCTACTATGCCGACGGTAACGCCAACGGAGCAGCAATGGGCTACTATGCCGACGGTAACGCCTACGGAGCAGCAATGGGCAACCAAGCCAACGGTAACACCTAC
>Ga0049080_10000190_pt1 | contig 20200 bp, 15 predicted proteins | sample GreLakmeER15MSRF_FD_66716 | JGI IMG/M metagenome (GOLD analysis project Ga0049080, IMG submission 66716) | Freshwater lentic microbial communities from great Laurentian Lakes, MI, USA - Great Lakes metaG ER15MSRF | ecosystem: Environmental > Aquatic > Freshwater > Lake | place: Great Lakes... | reverse complement strand
GATGACGGTGCAACCGTTCCGTGGGGTTGAAAGGGGAGCGGTTTAATGCCTAGAGGTGGAAAGCGCCAAGGGACACCGGGCAAGGCTTACAGTAATCGCACGGACCTTGCGGCGACCCCGAACATGAGCATGAACACCGCCGCGTCCGGCGGCATGTCTGCTTCCATGTCCCACGGTGGGACAAACCCGATGCAGGGCCCGATGATCGGCGCTGACGAAGTCCCCAACCTGTCCGACCCGACAATGCGCCCCGGTGAGAACGTGATGACGGGTGTCAATGTGGGCCCCGGGCTTGGGCGTGAGGCTCTTGGGCCGATGCCCCCGGCTCCCGCTGACCCGGTACGTCAGGTGCTGGAAGCCCTGATGCTGATGTCCCCGAACCCTGACCTTGCCCGCGCAATGCAACGGCTCGAACTCGAAGGACGCTGATGACGACCGGTTTCGACGAGACACTTCTCGACCCGACCGGTAAGGCGTTTAAGAACCGGTACGGGTCAATCCCCGACGAGAGCAACGACAGTTCGTCGTACGAGGACACCGACGAGATCGACGTCAACGCCTACAAGGGCGGCAAAGACCCGTTCCGGTTTACGAAGATGCCTGATCAGTTCTACATGAACGGCCCCACCTCGAACGCATGGGACCGGGGTGATGTTGCACGGCAGCAGTTGAACGCGGGAGCCGAGTTGTGGGCGTCCCCGCAGCAGCGGCAGACCATCGACTACTTCGGGAACCTGCTGAACCAGTACGGGCACACAAACAGCGCCGGGACGCTGTGGGCCATCGCACGGGAGCGCCTCGACGCGAACACGGATGCGGTGCGCCGCGTCCTTGAACTTGACGCACAGTCGCAGAACGCCGTCTACCAGTCGGTGCGCCCCACGCCTGCCGGATCGACGGCGTCTCAGACAGCAATGGCGGAGGATCAAGCCACCGAAGACGGCTACGTCAGCGTGTTTGACCGGCTGTGGCCCGACGATATTTGGAAGGCCCCGCAGGCTATCGCCCGGAACTCGTTCGCGGCGATGAGTATGCCGTTGGAGGGGTTTCAGGGCGCTATCCGCACAGCGGGTGGGGCTCTTGCTGAGGGTGACGTAGGGAAGGCCATTGTCGGTCTTGCGTCTTGGGCACCGCCGATCGCGCTCGCAGGGAACGCGCTGTACGGCGATGACAACTTTCAGAACGCATGGGAACAGACGGAGTTCGGTCAGACCCTTCTCGCCGCGTCAGCGGGGGCGGGGGTTAATGCGTTCTTTGGGCAGCAGGCGGGGATTGACTCTGAGGCAGCGACCGAGATGCTAACCACGGACCCGAAGTACGCGGCGCAGTTGTTGGCGGTGCAGGAAGACCCGACGCTGATGGCGTCCACGCTGACGACAATCGCGCAAGAGAACGGCCTGTACGGGCAAGAGGGCTGGTTTGTTGACGAGACGTCGCAAGTCGGTGAGGCGCAGATTCAGTCCACGTTTGAGTCGTGGGCGATCCCGTTTGGCCCTGACAACGAGTTGATTTCGTGGACCCTTGGCAGGGGTATCACGTCAGGGCTGATGTCCCCCGATCAGGAGGGCTACAACACGCTGTCGGGGATCATCGACGCTGTTGCCTCGGTCGCTGGTGACCCACTGGTGTACGCGGGTGGTATTGGCTTGTACTCGAAGGCGGCTCGCCTTGCTGGGATTGCCCTTGACGAGGGCATCGACGTGATCAAGGTTGCAAGGACCACTGGTCGCGATCTGGGGGCGATGGAGCGGAGGTTGACGTTCGGTCGTGAGGGACGCCGAGTGCGGGCTGGCGTGTCGGTGACGAACGAGAACAGCCGCAAGACGATGGACGAGTACAACCGCATGTTCCCGGATCGTGACCCGCTCACCCCGGCTGACTGGGCGGGGATGAACGGTCGCGAACAGATCGACATTGTAAAAGAAGTCAAGAAGCAGCAGCGGGTAGAGATCGCGCTCAAGGCGTCAAAGCCTGACCTTGAAACTCTCGAGGCTCGCGCCCGGGATCAGCGGCGCTCGCAGGCAAACGGGGCACGTGGACGCAGGGCAGCGGAGAACGCCCCAGTAGTGGGCACAGTGGAGTCATTGACTCGTCAGGTCGAGTTGTGGCGCGATTTCTCGGTGAACGCCCGCCTGACTACGGCAAAGCCGGTCAAGGGGGCGGGTGTCGCCCCGGCGCGTGCGTGGGAGACAGTCGATGTTCCCCCGGTAGAGGTTCCTGCCGGTACGGCTCCGGTGGAGGCTGCCGCTGGCAGGGAGTTGACGGCTGACGAACAGTGGCTGGTCACCCAGTTCGAGCGTCCCCGGCAAGAGGGTGTCACGATTCCCGGGTTCACCGCTGAACAGTGGAACGCAATGCCAAACGACGAGGTGATTGACTACCTCGACAAGTACACCCGCTGGATGGAGGGCACATGGCCCGAAGGTGCGGCTGCGGCTGCCCCGGCGGCTGCCCCCACTGCAGCGGCACAGACCCTCAAGTACGGCGAGGCAACCGTCACGAAGGGCGCAGGCCGCTCGTGGATCGTGGAGTTCCCCGGTCAAGAACCGATGACGCTTGGAACGAAGAAGGCGGCGCAAGAGACCGCTGAGACTCTGCAGCAGACCGCTGATGCAGCAATCCCGTCGAGTGAGAAGACGGTGTATTCGGATGCGAAGTACCAGAAGTGGTTCGATACCCTGTCGGAGGAGGATCAGGCGCTCTGGAACTCGTCCCTGACGTACGCGCAGTCGAAGGTGTACTCGAAAGTCGGCATTGACGACATTGATTACTCGTCCGCGAAGACTATGCAGGAAACCGTTGATCTGATCATCAAGCACTTTGAGGACAACGCGGCGAAGGCTGCAGCGAAGCCTGCGAAGAAGGGGAAGTTCGAGAAGCAAGCCCCGGAAGCGGCAGTCCAGTTAATCTTAAACAATCAGGCGGACGTCTCGACGCTGTCAAAAGTGGACACCGCTGGCATCACCCTTGTCGGTACCCCCCAGTACGGCGTGTTCCAGCGGGGCGTCCATGACGGTGCTGATGTGGCAACGGTGTGGGCGGGGCCAAAGAAGGGCCCGGTGCTGCGGAACGCTGACGAAGTCGTGGATATGAAGATCGCTGCCGCGCTTCTCGCAAAGACGAAGCAGGTCATTGACGAGAATCCCCTCCCCACCCCAGCGGTTAACACGGAGGGTGAGGACCTGATCGCTCAGGTGAAGGGCCTTATTGACGACATCCACAACCCGACCAGCGTCATCGAGGGGATCCTCGAAGTGCAGGGCGCGACGTACCGAAGGCTCCTCAACACGTACGCCCGCCTTGGCCTTGACGGCTACCTCGACGATTTCCTCCGCGCTGAGGGCATTGACGGCATTGAGGGTGTGGACGCGGTCGAGCGGGCCGGTGTCTGGATGGGTGACCATCCGCTGATGGAGTCTTACGCATGGCCCCCGGATGCCGTGGACAACGCGGACCTTGTTGGCGGCATGGTGGACGACGTGCAGATCGCAGAGTTTATGGCTAATCTCCCCGCTACGGCTCCGCGCTACGGCTTGCACGGGTCGTCGCTAGATGACATCGCTGGCTGGGTGCGGAACGCTGAGACCCATTCGGCGGCAGTGAACTCAAAGCGGCAGTCGGAGATCGGGTCGGCGCTGTCTAACGCGGCAGCGCAACAGCAGTTGTTGAAAAAAGAACTCCTCACGGTAGAGGACGACTTCGCGGACCCGCTGACGGCGTTGAAGTCCACCCTCCTTCATGACGCGGGTGCGAGCAGCGACCCGGCCCGTGGGGTGACGATGAACCCGGAGGGGGTCCGCTGGTTCCTGTTTGGCACGGGCCTTGGGGCGACGATGCGGAAGCGCACGTTCCAGTACCTCGCGAACATGACGACGGACGCGCAACGGGCAAAGATGCAGGGCCTTGTGAAGGGGACCCCGGAGTACGACGACATGCTTACCGAGATTGGTGCCCGCACAATTGGTCAACTTCATCAAGTGACGAAGGGGAAGTGGGACGAGTCCACGTACCGGGCGGTCCTCGAGAACTCCCTCGAAGGCGGTGGGGAGGACGGGCTTATCAAGATCCTCGCTCCGCGTCTCGGGGTGGACGTGAACAAGGGCAGCCTCGGGATGGGGCTCAAGGTCGTGGACACCGACGGCACGAAGATGCTGCGGACGTGGCGGACCCCGTCAAACACGGCGACCCGCATAATCGAGAGGCAGATGGGGCTGCGGCCCGGGGCAATCTCGGTGTCGCTGTCGAACTCGTCGGAGATTGCTGACGCCCTCGTCCCGTACGCCGTCTACACAAAGATGCCGCTGGACGAGATCCAGACGATGGTCGGGAAGGTGATCCTAAACGCAGGATCGCTGGCAGCGACGGAAAAAAACCTTGTTGTTGTGAAGGAGGCGTTCAACTCGTTTTCCCGGATCATGGTGGACCGGGTGGACGAGAGCGAACTGCTGTTTGGTGGGCTGAAAGGTGCGGCCCGGAAGAAGGAGTTGGTCGCGGCTCTGCAGGACTCCACCCGCTTGTTCCTCGGCGGTTCGTCGGGTCAGCGGCGTGACGTGGGTGAGCGGATCGGCAACGGGGTGGACTACCTCACCGATTCGCAGGGCAACCGCATCGAGTTGGGAAACATCGGGCTTGAGAGCGAACTGCTCCACGGTCATGTCGTTCTTCCAGACGTGGACACGTGGGCGGCGGGCATCTCCCGTGTCGGTCTCGCAATCCGCCGCCTCCCCTCGACGGAGCGTGCCTACGACTTCGCCCGTCAGGTGTACGACAACTTTTTCCGCACAAACCTGCTGGTGTTCCGGGGGTCGTTCGTGCTCCGCAACAGCGGCGAGATGCAGTTCCGCATGTTCCTGAACGGGCATCATTCGATCATGTCGGATCCCGCGACGATGATGGGCATGGTCATTGGCTCGAAGATGCCGAGTGGCAAGTTAGGTGGACTGTTCGACCGGTACGGGCAGACAGTTTTGGGTAGCGAGTTCAAGCCGGGACCGGACATGGAGGAGGCGGTCAACGCCCACATGGCAGAGTTCTTCTCCCTGATGAAGGAGTCTCACTCCCTCACGGATCCTCGCGTCTACACGTCTACGATTGCTCGCGGCTGGAAAAAGGTGGAGATCGACTCCCCGAACTTCACCGCCGGATGGTCCAACGAGATCCTCACCCTCCACGATTCAGTGATCGCCCGTGCAGTTCTCGGTGTCCTCCCCAGCGGCTACCGCCCGAACGCTCGGGGTGTGCAGTCGCTCGAGAAGTCGGTAATTGATTGGATCCGGTCAGATGATCTTGCGGCAAAAACTGCCCGGGAACGCATGATCGGCGCAAACCCGCAGTTCGATCAGGTATTCAAGTCCGATGAACTGCTGACCCAGTACCTGTTCGAGTCGCAGAACAGCGTCCTGAACCGGATCAAGCACTTCACGATGGACGACCCAGTGTTGATGGACGCAATCCGTACAGGCCAGTTCCGTGGCGAGGGAATGAACTTCTCGATCCGTTCGGGTGCAAACCTGCAGGAGCGGGTGAAGAACATGCGGGCCGGGATCGACGCCCGCTTTTACGTAAAGGGGCAGCCGAAACCTGAGGTCGTGGATCACATGACGTCGTCGCGGGTGATGGTGCCGTGGATCGACTCGAGCGACTTGAAGAAGCACGGCACGGGCTTGATCGACAATTTCTTCCGCATTGAGAACGGGTTCCAGCGGTTGACCACGATTGGCCCGGAGGCACGTCTGGCGTATTGGGACAGGTTTGCGGAGTTGGCTCCGACGCTGCGCCGCTCCGACGTGGGGACCGCTCTGGATTCGGCTCGGACGACGCTGGGCCCAATCAAGCGCATGGTGGGGGAGTCGTCGCTTGACAACGTGGGCAGGAACCACCCGGCGTTCGCGGCGCTGCAGAAGGCCCGGAAAGAGAACAGCGACGGACTGTTGACGCTTGAGGATTTGCACAACCTGTCGATGGAATACGCGATGAACGAGATCAAGTCGCTGTTCTACGACGCGGCTCGTCGCAACAACTTCTGGACTTCGATGCGGCTGATCTTCCCGTTCGGTCAGGCGTGGGGGAACACGCTGATGGAGTGGACGAAGTTGGGTGCGCGTAAGCCGATTCAGGTGTACAAGGTGCAGAAGGTGTTCAACGCGCTTACCGAGTCAGGGTCAGCGGCGATCTACGAGGCTACGGGTGACTTGCTTTACAACGAGTACGAGGAAGGGTATGCGCCGTGGGAGATGACGCCTGACGGCGGGTTCTTCCACTCAAACCAGTACGGCGAGACGGTGTTCATGCTGCCCGGTGGAAAGTATGCGTCAGCGATGCTGATGAAGGCCCTGAACGCGATCAACGGAACGAACCTCCCGGCGACGGGTGGGATGGATATGAGTGCGGGGACGCAGTCCCTGAACCTTGCCCTCGGTGGTGAGGGCATCCTGCCGGGGTCGAGCGCGTTCGTCCCAATGGCGCTGGATTTGCTGCCCGACTCGTACATCACGGATTCGCTCAAGGAGATTGCCGCCCCGTACGGGCAGAAGGACGTGATCGGGAACGTGCTCCCCGCGTGGGCGCTGTCCACCCTTGGCGGTGTTGGGTCGATCCCGCTGATCGGCGACGCCCTTGAGACTCCGACGGCTGGCCTGTCGGCAGCGGTGAAGAACAAGAACATTCGGGACGCTACAGCGGTCCTTACCTCGACGGGGGCGTACGACCTGACAGATCCGTCGTCGGTGGCGCAGTTGAGGGTGGACGCCCAGAACTATGCGACGTCGTTCCTGCTGATCGAGGGGGCAGCGAAGAACCTGTCCCCGGCGTCTCCGACGATGCAGTACGCGATCGAGTCAAAGGATGGGCGGCTGATCACCCTGTCGATGCTAGGGATGATCTACCGGGACACCTACGAAGATACTGGTGGGGACTCGGTGGCGGCGAAGGCTGCGATCGTGAAGGAGTTCGGACCTGCGTTCGTGTTCGCGGTGACGGGCAACAAGCGCGGCTACGTGACGATCCCCTCCTCTGAGGCAATGACGTGGGCGCGGCAGAACGAGGCGAACATGCAGGCCGCTCGGGCGTACCCGGACGTGTTCCCGCTGTTCTTCCCCAATGGCGACCCAACGGACCTGCAGGCCCGCCTGTGGATGCAGGACGTGACTGGCGGGCCGGGGCAGACGTTCAAGACAGCGGACGAAGTTGTCGATGGCGGGCTGCAGTCGCTGATCCGCATCCAGACGACGCAGGTTGACCAGATGCTTAAGAACGGTGTGATCACGAAAGCCGACGCGGCAGCGGCAAAAGACCGGATCGTGGAGAACTACCAGTACACGAACCCGGGGACTGCGTTTAACTCTCTCGACACCGCCTCGCAGTTGGTGAAGATGGAGAAGTTTGTGCGGGACAATCCTTCGGTGGGAAACTCATCGAACGGGGCGTCGTTCCGTCAGGCGATGCTGTTCCGGGACGAGGCTTTGGCTGAGGCCCGGAGCCGGTCGGGTGACTCGGCGACAACGCTCAAGGGCAAGAGTGTCGTGAAAATCAAGGAGGCGTACTACGCGGACCTTGACACGATCCTTGCCTCTAACCCGGGGTTCGCCCCACTTTACCAATTGCTAACAAAGGAATGGGGCTGAGATGGCTAACAGCACGTGGACAGGGACGCCTGATTCGTTTGAACGGTTGACGCTGGGGAAGCAGGCGGAGACGCGGCGTTTGACGGGTCTGGCGCTGGTGGCGTCGCAACCGGGTTGGGCGGAGGCTCAGGATGCGCTGATCGAAAAGGCAATGGCGCGGCAAGAGGCTGAGTTAGCGGTGGCGCTTCGCCGTCAGGCTCAGGCTCGCGTCTCGCTGACGCAGCCTAAACCGCCGGAACTGTTCGGTGTGCCCATGACAGGCCCGCTCGCGCCACAGAACGTGGGGAATACCTTCGCGAACGTGGGTGAGTCCGTGGGAGGCTGGCTGACGTCGGAGGCCCCCATGCTGGGCAATCCCACAACTGACGGTCGAGGCAACCCGCTGCCGGGTCAGGCTGCAAACCTCCCGTCGGGTGCGACGAAGGAGAAGGGCCCAGAGAAGCCCGGGTTCATGCAGCAACCAATCATGAACTCTCAGGGTGTCACGATCGGCTACAAGTACGTGAAACTGCAGGACTCGCCGATGTCCCCGGTGGGGCCGGGTGGGACTACCCCGACTCAGGACCAGCAGTCGCGGGAGGAGGCGCAGCGCCGGAACTACCCGATGCCGACAGCGGCTGACGTCACCGAGGAAATCACGCGGGGCTACTACGGCGACGAGTCGCAGTACGGGTTTGGCACGATGTACGTGGAGCAGCAGAAGGGCGCGTACGGGAATCCCATCGACTATGAGATCGCCCCGGACGGCACAAAGATGCCGATTTACGACACGGAAAAGCAGAAGTACATCGGCATCGACGAGCAGCAGCAGCGGTACGGGTACGTGGCTGGGCGTCCGATTGCCGAGCCGGGGCCGGATGCGACGCCTGCGGAGCGGGCGCAGTACCGGGACTACATGCAGACGCGGGCGGTTGTCGCCCCGAAGTACCGGGTGAATGACGACCTGTTTGTGACGCAGAACATGACCGCCGACCAGCAGAAGTCGATGCAGAAGGCGTTCAAAAAGGCTGGGCTGTACGAGCCGAACGACCTTATCGAGTTTGGGAAGATGGGGGAGAAGGACAGAGAGATCCTGCGGAACGTGATGGGGTTTGCGAACCAGCAGGGTTTCACCGTCCCGGAGGCGCTGGATGTGATCCGCAAGCACAAGGAGAACGTCGAGAAGCAGAAGAACGCCGCTGGTGGTGGTGGTGGTGGGGCGATTACCCGTCAGGTGCAGGTCACGTACAACCAGACGTCTCTGGCGAATGGGCGTGCAACTCTGGCGAGCGTGCTGCAGAACGCGCTAGGTCGCCCACCGACGGATCAGGAGTTGGCGCAGTACATGCAGATGCTGAACCGTGCGGAGAACAAGTCTCCGACACGGACGGTGACAAACTACGTCAAGAGCGGCAGCACTCAGACCTCAACGTCGCGGACGAACCCGTCGGATGTGGATCCGGAAGCGATGGCGCGGGAGTTCGCTATGGAGGTCAACGGCGGCGAGGAGATCTTCGACGTGCAGGCAAACTCATACCTTGACAGACTCATGCAGTCGCTGATCGGAGCCCAAAATGCCTAAAGAGCCTGATGACGTCATCATCACGAAAGGCACCATCGACGCGCAGGGGAATCAGTCGTACACGACGACTACCCCGATGCAGAACCCGGACAAGCGGACGACGAAGCAGAAGAACGCGGATCAGCGGACCGCGTATTTGGCGAAGTTGGGGGTGTACCAGAAGTTCCTTGATGAGAACCCGGACATGGCGGAACTCGTCAAGCGGGCGTTGAAGGACTTCAAGAACAACGGTGTCGGCTGGACGGATGAGCGGTTTCAGGCGGAGTACTCGAACACGGAGTTCGCCCGCAAGCGGACAAAGGCGGAGGAGGAGTTTGACCTTGGGATGGGTGGCGCAAACTCGGACACCTACCAGAAGAAGGTGGACGATGCGCTCCTCGCGGTGAAGCAGTCCGCGCAGCGGATTGGGGTGCCTCTGTCGGACGAGGAGGCGCAGGCGCTGGCCCTCAAGTCGGTGCGGTCCAACCTGTCGCAGGCAGCAATTGACACGATGTGGGCTGACCGCTACACGTCGATGACCTCGACGGCGGACGCGGAGCGGATCGCTGGTCAGGACATCACGGGCACGGCGGGTCAGATTCAGTCGTCGCTGCAGGACACGGCTCGTGCGTACGGCCTCAAGATCGACCAGACAATGCTGCAGCGGAAGACAGCGGAGGGTCTAGGTCAAGGTGAGCGGTGGCAAGAGTGGCTGCAAGGGCAGGGGGACTACTTCAAGGAGCAGGCAAAATTGATGTACCCGAACGCTGCGGCCCTGTTCGATTCGGGGAAAACGCTTGCGGACATTTCGTCGGGCTACTTCTCGGAGGCAGCGGATCTGCTGGGGAAGTCGCCGGATGAGATGGATCTGACCGATCCGATGTGGACGGGATTCCTGAACGGTCCTGATGGGAAGATCCTCAACAAGGACGAGTGGGTGCGAATCATCAAGACGGAACCGAAGTACGGATACGACAAGTCACAGAACGCCCGCAACGAAGCAGCAACGTTGACCGATCAACTATTCGCCGCCTTTGGCATGGCGTGAGGAGACAAAGATGAGCGCCGTCACAAAAGCGCAGGAGCGCATCCAACTCGCAAACGAGATGATCAACGCCGGGAACTACGAGGCAGCAACAAACTACCTCAACGCGGCATCTCCCTACACCAGTCGGGCGGGGAACACGGCTGTCAACGACGCCTACTTCTCGGCTCAGCAGAGACTGAACTCCATATCCTCGCAATCCACCGGAGGGGGTGGCGGTGGCGGTGGAGGCGGTGGTGGTGGCGGCGGTGTGACAGGCACGGTTACGCCCACGGTCGTTGCTCCGCCCCCGGCGTTCTCCGCTACCCAGATCATGGAGGACTTCTTCGCTGCCGCGCTCGGGATCACCGGGATGGGGGCGTGGGCTGCTGACCTGTCAAACCGGGGTGCGTCCCCGCAGGAGATTGTCAGGGCGCTGCGCTACGGCACGGACACGTCTGAGACCGGGAAGCAGATGCGGCAGAAATACCTCGAGGCGTTTCCGGGGATGGACGAGTTCATCACGGACGGGACGTTCGCGGGGGAGAACCCGGAGTTGCAGTACATCGCGTACCGGAACACGGTGAAAGAGGCCGCTGCCCGCTACGGCGTCCCGGATGCGACGGTGTCGAAGGAGGCCATCGCGAACTTCATCCGGGGGAAGAACTCGGCGGCGGAGTTGACGGAGCGCATGTCCATCGCTGCGGCTGCGATTGCGACGACCCCAGCGGAGACGTTCCGTCATTTGGACGAGTACTACGGGGTGAAAAACGGTGACCTGATGGCGTTCTACCTCGACACGGACAAGACTGAGGCGGAGTTGCAGAAGCGGTACACGGCTGCCCGGATTGGCACGGAGGCCGTGCGGAACACGTTCGGCATTGACCGGGGCTTCGCTGAGGACCTCGCCCAGCGCGGGGTGTCGATCGACGAGGCAACTCAGGGGTTCGGGTCGGCGTACAACCAGCGTGGCTTTATGGCTGGGCGGGGCGACGTGGTAGATCAGAGCGGCTTAATCAACGCCCAGTTCGGGGTCGCTGCCTCAGCGGCGGACGTGTCTCGGGCGGCTGCGGCCCGCCGGAACCGGTTTGATGGCGGCGGTCAGTACGAGGCGGACAGGGCGGGTGTCCGGGCGATTGGGTCGGCTGCAGGCTAATCGGCTGAATCTAGTCAATTTCGGCGTGTTTGTTGTCCCACCGTGGGACATGCTGTATTCTCCGTGTAGGCCCGTTGGCCCTGCTGAGAAGTGGGTGCGCTGGCGGTGAGCCTCCTCCACCGGGGGGATGACATCCCCGGGTGTGTATTTGTCACCCCTCTGTCCCACCATGGGACAAATCACCTCCACGCTCCCTCCTCCGGGTGTCGTGCGTTCAGGAAAAGGAGAGTCACATGTCCGACAACTACAGCGAGCCCGATCAGCAGGACGAAAGCGACGAGGACTTCAAAAACCTCCGCGCCAAGGCCAAGAAGGCTGATCGTCTCGAGCCCGAGATCACGATGCTCAAGCGGGAGAACGCCTTCCTTAAGGCGGGTATCCCAATGGAGGATCCTCGAATGTCTTACTTCGTCAAGGGGTATGACGGTGATCTCGACGCCAACACAATCCGTCAGGCCGCTCTCGATGCGGGGTTCATTGAGTCCCAGCAGCAAGAGCCGGATCCGGCGGTGCAGCAGGCCCAAGAGGGTCAGCAGCGTGTAATGGCGGCAGCCTCTGAGTCTCAGCCGAACGGGAACGATCCGTCCGGTCGGTTCTACGAGATGCAGCAGGGGATGCAGCAGGGCGGCTTAAAGGGGCTGTCGGCGGTGACGCAGCAGTACGGCATCACTTTCAATCCCGAATAGGGACACAACTTCTAGAGTCTCAGGAGGCTCAAAATGGCAATAACCCCCGCCACCGGCACTGCTGGTGCAAATCAGAACGGCACCACCCCCGTTAACAACGCGACCGCTGAGGGTGCTCGTACCCCCGGCGAGACTCTGTTCGTCGGTCAGGACGCGGCTCATTCGGCTGCTGCTGGCCCAAACATCGACACGGCGTTTGTGGACAACTTTGTCCTCCCGGCGTTCGACCTCGCCGTCAAGGAGCCGCTGCGCGACCGTCTCATCTGGGACCAGTTCGTGACGTGGAAGCCTTCCGGCAAGTTGGGCTCCTCCGTCACCTCGTTCCTCGGTGATGACATCGACGAGACCGGTGCGGACGTCGCGCTGATTGAAAACCTCGACGTTGACTCCGTCACGTTTGGTGCGTGGCAGATGACGTTCACGGGTGACGAGTACGGTCGCGCGGTTTCGCGTACCCGCCTCGCCAACGCCAAGACCGCCATCAACATCGACCCGATGATTGTGGACCGGGTTGCGTGGGATGCCGCTCGCGCGGTGGACAAGATCGCTCAGAAGGCGCTCATGGACCCGACGACCGGCGTTCTCAAGACCGTGTCGTATCTTCCGAAGCCCGGTGGCACCCCCGGTGTCGCCACTTCCGCAAAGATCGCTCCAAAGACGTACCTCGACACAACCAGCCTGCAGATCGGTGTGGCTGTCCTCGAAGGCCGCAACGTGCTGCCGTTCCGCAACGGTGACTACATCCTGCTCTGCAACCCGCAGGGCGCTCAGCACCTCAAGAACGAGCGCGACACTGGCGGCTTCCGCTACGTCACCGCTCGCAACGAAGGCGCTGCTGGGAACTCGATCTACAACGGCACCATCGGCAAGACCGAAGGTGTTGAGATCGTCGTGTCCAACCGGGTTCCGGCTGGCAAGGCATACCTGATGGGTCGGGATGCTCTCGCCAAGACGTCCCTCAACAGCGAGGGCTACGGCGAGAACCCTTCGATGGTTGTCGCTCCGGTGATCGACAAGTTGCGTCGGTTCCTGTCGTGGGGCTGGCTGCACTTCGTCGGCTACGCGCCGTACGACATCCGTTCGATCATCGAGTACACCTACAGCCCGGTTTTCCGGCCTGCGGGTTCCGATGGCTTGAACACTGCTGCAGCCGTTTTCACGGACATCTCGGTGGCTGCTGGCACGTCAAAGGCTGCGCTGGACAAGTACCTCCGCACCAAGTAGTCCGCACGGTTGTCCCCCCGGCCCAAGTGGGGAAGCAAGGGCCGGGGGGTACACCCCTAGTAGGAGGGACGACCGTGAGCACCCAATACTGGCGCTACGTACCCAAGGTCGAGGGACAGGGCACCTACCGCTGGTTCCTGCCTGCCCCGATCAACCCCCGAAAGTCTCCGCGTCATTTTTTCTTCCAGCACAACAAGCCCCCGGAGTGCCAGAACAGTCTCGTCGTTTACCCCGACGGCACCGTGGTGGAGATGAACAACGTCTCCCTCGAGGTGCAGAACGAGGCGCATTTCATTCTCCGTGGCGGTTATCTACACCCCTGTGCCGACTTGGAACCGTTCGTCAGAGACGCGGTTCAGGCAGCGGGGTACAAGTGCTGCACCCCCGATGGACTCGACGTTTATACGGGGCCGGTAGACAAGTACGCAGAATCGCCCGATGAATATGATGAGCCGGGGAGGTGTACGTGAGGTCACGCAACCCAGCGGTACGTCCTACCTCGGAGCATGTCGCTGAGCGTCGTCTGGGTGATACCGCGCTCCCTCGCGTACGCCGCCATCTCTCCACGCTTCCACTTCCGCGCTCGCAGCGCCCGCACCTCGTCGGGCGTGAACTGAGCAGTCGCGTGCCGTCCATGCTCCATCATGTCGATGATGTTCGCGTAGTTGGTGTCAGGGCGCAGATGATCTGGGTTGATGCAGCGGTTGTTGTCGCACGAGTGAAGGATGTGCGCCCCGTCAGGGATGGGGCCTACCCAATGCTCGTACGCCCAATGGCTTCCGTATCTCTGGTGGATGACTGGTCGGCGCTTGTGCCGGGGGCCTCCGTAGCCGCCCATCCACTCCCAACATCCGTCGTCCGACACCAAGGTCATGCCGTAGATATCGTCGATGGTGTATGGGATTCTGCCCATGTGCGAGTTCTTAATCATCCTCAGATGGTATCACATTCATGTGGCGGCGCTCACAGAAAGAGGTGTGTCTGATGGCTGCTCCCGTTCCCCCGAACTCGCAGGCTGCTGCGCTGCAGCAAGGAACGATAATTCCGCCCCAGCCGGTGGGGGTTTCCCAACCGGGGCAGGGCTCGGGGAGCATGTATCTGACGCTGCCCCCGGACAATCGGGCTCCGGGCGACCAGTTCCACTCCCTCGATCACAACATGATCGTGGATGCAATCAAGGCGCTCGAGTGGGCGTACTTCGTTCTCGGTGTCGGCCCCACTGGTCCTCCCGGTGATCCGGGTCCGGGTGCGATGTACGAGCAGAACCCCCCGGTTGCTCGCACGGTCGGCAAGATCGGTGCGCCGTTGGTCACGGGTGACTTGTGGATTGACAAGGACGCTGTCCTCACCGCCTACGAACTGATTGGCTCCGCGACTGCCCCAGCAAACCCGACCGACGGCCAGATTTGGTACAACACGGGCACCGCGCTGATGTCGCATTGGAACGCCGCGACGAGCACGTGGGTCCCGATGGGTGTCACGAACGGCCCCACTGGTGCGACTGGGGCGCAGGGTCCGCAGGGCATCCCCGGTGACAGGCCGGTCATCGGCTGGACTTCGGTCACCCTCCCCGCTGGTTCTACCCCGTCCATCTCGTACTCGGGTGACGGTTCTGCCGCTACCCCGTACACGGTGGAGGTCGGTCTGCCGATTGGCCCGCAAGGGGCAAAAGGCGACAAGGGCGACAAAGGCGATACGGGTGCAGCGGGAACGAGCATCCACATCACGGGTGCGGTAGCAAACGCTGCTGCTCTCCCCGCTACGGGCGCTTTGGATGACGGTCACATCACGCTGGACACCGGGCACCTGTGGGTGTGGGACGGTGCAGCGTGGGTTGACGCTGGCAACGTGACGGGTCCTACGGGCCCTCAGGGCGTTCAGGGAGTTGTTGGTCCTCAGGGGCCAGCCGCGACGATTGCGGTCGGCACGGTGGCTACAGGGGCCGCCTCGGCGGTAGTGAACAGCGGCACGAATGGTGCAGCGGTATTTGATTTCACCCTTGAGAAGGGCGACAAAGGAGACAAGGGCGACAAAGGTGATATCGGCCCGAACCCGACGTTTGTAGTGGGCACGGTCACGGAAGGCAGCGTTGTCTCCGCGACGATCACCCCGGTGACAGGGAAGCCGACGGAGTTCACCATTGATTTCGTGATGCGGAAGGTCACTGTACCCCCGTACACGGTCACCGACAAGGGCAAGGTTCTTACCGTCAACGCGACGGGTGCCGCGCTGGAGTGGGCAAAGGGCAGCAGCCTTGAACTGGCTGACGCCTCGATCCCCGCTGACGACCCCCACAAGCCGGGGGATGCTGCCGGGGTTGGTGTTGGTACTCGCGCTGCCCGCAGCGATCACGTCCACCTCCGAGAGGTCCCGGCGACCGTTGTAGCGGACATCGGCAAGTTTTTCGTCGTCGGCGCTGCCGCGACAGGTGAATGGGCACGCCCCACATTCGGTCAGATGGCAGGAAGGTAAATCATGGCATCGCAGGAACGTACCTGCACCAAGTGCAAGGTCGAGAAGCCGATCACCGAGTTCGGCGTGAAGCGCCAGCGCAAGGACGGAATCAGCCCGTGGTGCAAGGCGTGTAATGCTGCCGACGCCAATCGGTACTACCACGAAAATCGTGAGGCTGTGAAGGCTCGCCGCCCGAAAGACCCTGACTCTAAGGCTAGGGCGGTCGCACGGTCAAAGGCTTGGAGGAAGAACAACCCTGAACGGGACCGCATCAACCGCCGCCGTGAGGAAGCGATCAGGCGTGACCGGGAACTCAACAATGGGGTGTTCCACGTAACACACAAGGATTACCGGCGGATTCTTTCCTCACCATGCCAGAAGTGCGGGTCCCTAGAGGACATCACCGTTGACCACATCATCCCTATTGTACGTGGGGGTCGGCACGCAATCGGAAACCTGCAAGCCCTGTGTCGGCGTTGCAACTGCTCTAAGCAAGGGCTTCTGGAAATCGAGTGGAAGGTAGCGGCCTAATGCCAAGTCACGTCGGTTTCGTGTGGGACGGAACGGAATGGGTTCCGTTTACGGGACCCGAAGGCAAGGCCGGTCCCGGCATCCACTTCCTTCCCGCTGTCGCTGACTCCACCCTGATCCCCCCGACGGGTCGTCCCGGTGACGCGATTGTCACGCAGGACAACGGCCACATCTACATTTGGGACAAGGCTTCGACGTCGTGGATTGACGGCGGCAAGTTCCAAGGGGAGAAGGGTCCTGCTGGCGACACGTTGAAGATCAACGGGTTCGTCGCCAATGCGCTTGCCCTTGACCCGAACCCGGTCCACCTGTCGGTGTACATGACGCAGGACACGTCGCACCTGTACGCCTTCGACCCGACGAGCCGTGCCGCGATCCGGCAACTCGACATCGACGCATGGAAGGCCGACCCCACCAACGCTGGTCAGACCTACGACGGAGCCCCAGCGGGCTACGTCGATCTGGGCAAGGTGCAGGGGCCGATGGGTCCCATCGGTATGCAGGGCATCCAAGGTCCTCCCGGTGTCAAGACGGTTGGTAAGCATCCGGGTGAGATTCTGGTGTGGCGCACCCCGGACCTGATGGACCCGACTCAGGACAACTGGTTCGCTGAGGACGCCACGACGAAGTTGATGGACGACATCGTGTGGGCACCTCCCGGGCAGCGCCACAAGAAGACGCTCATCTACAACGAGAACCTCGACGTCTGGTACATGCAGGACGAGAACTTCGCTGACCTGTCTGAGGTCAGCAAGGCTGGGACTCCCCGTGCTGGTGACGGCCTGTACTGGGATGGCCGCAAGTGGACGATGGGTGCCACCCTCAACGTGCCCATGTCGGCGGTCAACTCCTCCACCGTGTACGTCGGGACGCTGCCCCTCGTCGGGGCTGAGATCAACAACCCGGCCAAGTTGTACGGCATGGACGCGGACACGCTGCCGTCCCCCGCCACTACCCCACCTCGGGTCGGGGACATGTACCTCAACCGCACCGACGAGGACATCGTCCACTTCGAGGGTACGTCTGTCACCGAGCGCGTGATGGCGAAGATGACGGACGAGATCACCCGGTTCATCAACGGGGATCAGGCGCACCTGATCGGCAACCAGTTCAACCGTCAGGGCGGCGAGACGACTCACGTTCGCCGTCAGGGGCTGGATGTCATCATCGAGCAGCAGATGACTCCCGCACCGACGGTCATCACGATTGTTCCAAGGGCACCGTACGAGAGGCCTTCCGACGCATCTGCTCTCGGTGTCCGTTTCTATGGCGAAGACCCGGACCATATGAAGTTCGGTATCCCCGCGCTGGATGTCAATGCGTGGTTCTTCGACTACACGGTTGGTGCGGCGGAGGCCGGGAACTGGACCGCAGTCAAGGCTGCGTTCAAGGCTGCGTTCGACGCTTCCACAATGTCGCGGGGCTGGACCTGCGATGTCGGCCAGCAGGCCAACGAGTTGGCTGTCCTGAGGACGAAGACGAACACGGAGAAGTCGGACTCCAACGGCAACGTGCTCGTCAAGACCATCAACTTGGAGAGCAATGGCGACACCAGCGCCCGCTGGTTCCTGCGAGCGGATCAGGTCGGTGTTCAGGACGTTCTGGCGGGGAAGATCACCGTCGATGCTCCGCTGACGGTGACGCATGATCCGGGCCGTTCCATCATCCACATCCCGTCTGGGGTGCTGCCTTCGACCCTGACCTTGCAGATCGACGGCAACCGTATCTCCGTCACCACCCCCGGCAACCTGTCGTACTACATCGAGACACGGCAGGGAGCGATGCGTGGTGACGCTCTCGTGTACGACGGGCGGCATTGGCACCCGCAGTCGATGGCGCTTCTGCCGTCTACGGCGACACATGCTGCTGGTGAGCAACTGGTCCTCGATCAGGCGCTGCTGCCGGTGTGGTCGGCTGCCGGGTACACGAAGGCTGAGATCGACGACAAGGTCACCAAACTTGTCTCTGGGCTGGAGCATGGTGCGGCGGTCAAGTCCATTCAGGACAACCCGCCTACGGCCCCGGTGCAGTACGAGTTGTACATCGTGGGGAAGCGCCCGTCTGGTGCGTGGGCTGTCCACGCGAACGAACTCGCTGAGTGGGACGGTACGGCGTGGGTGTTCCGCGCTCCGACTGCGGGCGAGACTCACCTGAACGAGGTTGACGGTGGGTCGTGGACGTGGAACGCGACAGCGGGTGTCTGGTCGAAGATCAGCAACGGCGTGTTCCAGTTTGTCACGACGGTCCCGGTCGGCACCATCGTCCACTCGGTGCTGTCTGAGGCTGAGTTCACCCGTGAGATGGGCGCGATGGTGGGGGAGTGGGTGCTGTGCGATGGGCGTGCGGTAGCGGGCAGCGACTACGCGACCGCTACGGGTCGCGGCAACGTCCCTGACCTGCGTGGTGCGTACTTCCGCATGGCTGGCGTCCACGCTCAGAACCCGGCGTACGACGGTGGGACGCTGAACCAGTACTACGATCAGCGGACGAAGATGCCGTTCGCCCCGTTCACTGGCACGACTAGTCAGGCCGGGAGCCACCAGCACATTGAAGGTGGCACGCACTGGCACCTGAGTGACATGCCTTGGGGCGGTGTCAATGCAACCAACGGTGTATCTGGGCCAATCCCACATGAGTCAGGCTGGCGGCATCCGTATACCGGCAGCGCTGGCGAGCACACTCACTCCGTCACAGTGAGCGGTGGCGATTCGGAGACTCGCCCGAACACGTACGCGGTCAACTACTACATCAAGATCAAGAAGACCCCGGACCCGGTTCTTCCCGCTGGCCCCGTCGGTCCTGTCGGTCCTGCCGGTCCCGCTGGGACGTCGGTGAAGGTGTGGCAGGGGACGCAGACGGCGTACGACTCCATCGTCGCAAAGGACCCGGAGACGCTGTACCTGATTGACAAGCCATGACGGTCATCAACGGGACCAAGACAGGCCGCGCCTTCCACAACGGCGTGGAGGTGAACCGCATCTACTACGGGGTGAACCAGATCTGGCCTGTCAGCACGCATAAGAAGGGGACGCCGTTCCTTGTGCCGTCGAACGAGTCGCAGGACTACCTCGAAGATGGCAGCGAGATGGTTCCGCTGATGGCTGGTGGCACGCCTGCGCTGACCACGGACGGTACGGCGATCTTCGCCATCGGCCTTCAGGGCAACGTCCCCACGTTCACCGCGAACGATTCTCGGTCGCTGTTGAAGGCAGCGTCGGACGCTGGCACCTACTACCGGATGATGTGCTACAGCGACGATGACACGTGGGACAAGGTTATGAGTCCCGACGGCACGGTCAAGTCGTGGGGCCTAGACCGGGTGACGAGCACGATCATCAAGGACATTGGTCCCGACTCACCAGAAGCCCACTACGGCACGTACTTCGCGCTGACCCCGATCCACCCGTTCAAGTACGGAACGAACGCTGACGACAACTGGACCGACGGTGGTGGTCACGCACCGGAGTTCGGTGGCATCGTCCCCCCGGGGAAGTACTGGGCGCAAGATCAGATCGAACTTCAGGCTGTGACTAGTGGCTCTGCCCCCACCGACGCAGTCAACTTCATCGTCATCATCTTCTACATCTCCTAGGAGCCGCTGTGAAACTGCCAACGAACGCGCACGTGTGGTTGGGGCTTGCCCTGGTGGTGGGGATCACGTTCCTCGGCATCGGCGGCATGATCGCGGCGGTCGAGGGAAGCGGACCGACAGACGGCATGATCACGGCAATCACGTCGATGCTCTCGGCGATCATCGGGGGACTCATCGGATACTCAGCAGCGAAAGTCAGCGACAAGGAGGACAAGAATGTCTAGGGACTACACGGTTGGCGACGCCGACCCGACAACGGCGGTGGTGGCGGTGCCCACTGCGCCGCTAGTAGGCAACGTGGTGAAGGTTCCCGCTGACGCGGACCCTGCCGATGTGCCGAAGGCGATCATTGAACTGGTGAACTCGCTGCC
>Ga0049080_10000188_pt1 | contig 20371 bp, 10 predicted proteins | sample GreLakmeER15MSRF_FD_66716 | JGI IMG/M metagenome (GOLD analysis project Ga0049080, IMG submission 66716) | Freshwater lentic microbial communities from great Laurentian Lakes, MI, USA - Great Lakes metaG ER15MSRF | ecosystem: Environmental > Aquatic > Freshwater > Lake | place: Great Lakes... | reverse complement strand
GTTGTTGTATATCCATCCGGCACTCCATCTGGCACATCCCCAGCTGGTGTTCTATTGAATGATGTTGTTAATCTTGATCTAACTAGACAGCACATCAATTGGCACAAAGACGAGACGCAAGTTGGCGGTAAAGTTACGCTTCTTCGCAGAGGTCAAGTAACAACAGATATGCTTGCTTCTGGTCAATCGCCAGTTGCTGGTGATGCTGCTTACTACAACGGCGAAGGAAAATTTACTACCGTTACAACCAACAGTACTAAAGTTGGCACATTCTTGAGTAGTAAAGATTCCGAAGGTTATGTTAAAGTAGACATCAATATCACCTGAAACAGGAGAAAAATATAATGGCAAATACTAGATTCGAACCGACCGAGCAGCTTACAGAACTATTAGTGCAGTCAGGCTCTGCTGAGAAAGAGAAATCTTTAGCAGCTAACAGAGAGTTTGCCAAGGCACTAGAACTTCCATTGCGACAGGCGCTACTCAATGGAGATATTCTTAATGGCATATTTGAGCCAATTAAACTTGCTCAAAGTGCTACTCCAGAATTTCCATTGGACTTTTTGGCTCCTGGTACAGAAAAAGACTTCGTAGCCTATACCATTCCAAACCACGGGTATATTCCAGAGCGTCATGTTGAGGGTGATTATGTTATGGTTCCAACATATGATATTGGAGCCAGCATCGATTATCTTCTAAAGTATGCTCGTGATGCTCGCTGGGACGTTGTTGGTCGTGCTATGGAAGTCCTAGAGGCTCAATTTGTTAAGAAGATGAACGACGACGGATGGCATACACTTCTAGCTGCTGGTGTTGATCGTAACATCGTAGTTTATGATAATGATGCTGCCGCCGGTCAGTTCACAAAGAGACTAGTTTCATTAATGAAAACAGTCATGCGTAGAAATGGTGGTGGTAACTCGGCAAGTAACAATAGAGGTATTTTAACAGATCTCTATGTTTCACCAGAAGCTATGGAAGATATCAGAAACTGGGGTATTGATCAGGTTGACGAAATCACTCGTCGTGAGATTTATACCGCTGCTGATGGTACTCTTAATAGAGTTTTCGGTATTAATCTACACGACCTAGATGAACTTGGCGTTGGTCAAGAATACCAAGAGTTTTATGACAATGTATTAAGCGGCACACTTCCTGGTTCAGATACTGAGCTTGTAGTTGGTCTTGATCTTCGCAAGAGAGACAGCTTCATTATGCCAGTTCGTCAAGAAGTTCAGATTTTTGAGGATGATACTCTTCATCGTCAAAAGCGCGCAGGCTTCTATGGTTGGAGTGAGCAAGGCTTTGCGGTTCTTGATAACCGTAGAGTTCTACTTGGATCCCTCTGATCTAATACTGTCATTAGTTTATGAAATGAATAGGGCTGGCTTTATGCCAGCCTTATTTTTTATATATTATTGATACCAGTGTGGTGTAATTAATAATAGTTTTATAACACAACTATCTTTCTAAGGATTCAACTATGTCCTGGCAATCAGAAATTCCCGTGATTGTTCGTACGCTTATTAATGATTTAGACACAGATAATCCAACATATACTGATGATAGACTATTACAAATTATTACTGTAGCAGCTAAATTTGTACAATTTGACATTGTATTGGATCAGAATTATATTGTTGATGTGGTTGATAAAACAATATCACCAGATCCTACTGTTACTAACGATAGCATATTTATTAGTCTAGTTGGACTAAAATCTGCTTGTATTATTGATCAAAGTACGCTAAGAACCAAAGCAGCATTAGAGGGTATTAGAGCAGCTCTTGGACCAGCCCAATTGTCTATTGCTGGTAGTTTGGCCGGATTTGATCTTATCATAGATAAAGGCCCGTGCGCTGCATATGATGAGCTAACCTCTCATTGGGATGTTAAAGAGGCTACTGCTGTTAGAGCTATTCTTAGTCCTTTTGCTGGTAATAAATTCGATCCAAGATATCTACAATCTTCAGATTTGCCCGCTAGAAGCACAAGAGATGGATTTTATTCATAATGATAGATCTTACTGTTTTTAAATCTTTTTATAACAAGGCTATAGATGCTGTATTAAGTAGCACTGGTTTAACTATTCCATGTAAATTAATATTTGAGTCTACAAAGCCACAACAGTGTCCTAATTGTATTTATGATACTATGAGCCAGAAATCTGCCAATATATATAAAAGTGGAGGTCCAATTGTTTTTGTTAATGGTCAAACATGTCCATATTGTTTAGGAAATGGAATTACAGACAACTATACCAATGAGCAGGAAGTATATTTTGCAGTATTAACTAATGCTAAAGATTTTATTGGAGGAACATTAAATCAACCAGATATATCAGCGCAGACTATTTGTAGTATAGACTATATTGATAAAATTAGAAAATGTTCAAAAATTATCTTTAATACTGATATACCAAATCTTAGTAATAATATTTTTATTAGAGCCAATGAACCTCAACCAGTTGGTCTTGGTGATAATAGATATATTTTTACCAATTGGACTAGATCATGACTAATATATCAATAGATATTTTAGAATCCACAAACGAGATTACTACAAGAATTTTGAATGCTTTGTTGCCTCAAGTTACTACATTTTTTGATAAGGCATTTGATAATTGTGAAAATAATATTAATAATATTATTTCAGAAGCTATAATAGCTTCACCAGAATATCAATCAATACAATCTGGCAAACTAAGATATGAATTTGGACTACCTGATTCTGATGCTAGATTATCTTCAATACTATCTATTATTTCTAACATAAAAACCAACTATAATAAGCCTAAAATTAGTAAAAGTCAAATTCAAGGATCTTTTAGTTTATATATGATTCCTTCAGATTACTCTGAACTGCTTTCGTCTTCAGCCGCTATTTTTACTACCGAAAAAGGCTCAAAATTAGAATGGTTAAAATGGTTACTTTTATTAGGAGATAAAACCATTATAAAGGATTATGTGGTCGAAATAGGGCCAAATTCACGATCTCGTACTGGAAATGCCATCATGGTAGGATCTGTTAAGGGCCGTTGGAATGTACCACCAGAATTTGCTGGTACTAAAAATAATAATTGGATAACAAGAGCTATAGATAGTGTAAATGATAATATTGAACAATTATTAGCTAAATCTTTGAGGATCTAGAATGACACTTGATAACGAAAAATTTTCTGGCGTATCATCTATTAATGATTACCTATTAATTTCTAACTTAGAGAATAATCTACAGTCTTTCTTGGATTGGGGATTTTTAAATATTGGTGGATTTATTAATGTTAATAATACTGCCACTAGCTATAGCAATAGTCCTAATAAACTAGCTATTGTAGATGATCCTAACTATGCAACAGGACAGGTGTGGCAAACAAGATTTAATAATTGGGTTTGGGAAAGCGATATTATTTTTGGTGAGTCGTCCCCCACACAAATTGGTAGTGTGGTGGTAAATGGTACAACAGCTAGTAGTTCGTCTTATACTTTGGATTACTTAAATAGTCGTGTAATCTTTGATACTGCTATAAGATCTAATAGTACTGTAACAATGAATTATTCATATAAATTCGCACAAATACATAAATTATCTGACAATTTGGTTTGGTGGAAACAGTTTCAATCTGATGTGGCTAACGAAACAGCACAATTTAACAATAATACTGGCGACTACGCTATTTTTTCTCAGCATAGAGTACAGCTACCATGTATTATTATACAAACTGTACCAAGAGGAGAATCTGAACCTTACCAGCTAGGAGATAAATCTTTAAGAACATACCAGGACATTATATTAAATATTATAACCTCAAATATTGGACACAGAAATTCGATAATAGATATTATTAGACTACAAGAAGATAAAGTAATATGGTTATACAATACATCAACAATCATATCTGCTAATGTTTTACCATTTAATTTTAATGGATCTCTTAATTCAAATCGATTAAATTATGGTCAAATTATTAATCATAATGATTATCGTTGGAAAACCTGTCATTTACAAAATTTTATTATTTCTGAGGTAGAATCTAGATATTATTTTCATGAAGCAAAAATTAGATTAACTGCTGAAATTATATTTAGTCCTATTCCTATTTGATAATTTTATACATTTGGTGTATACAACAATAGTGTTCCCATAGTTTTATATTTAAACGGAGATTTTATTATGCCAAATAATAGAGTATTTTATGCTTCCCAGGGCGTTAGCGTTGGGGGCACCACAGTCACAGGCGCTCAGAGTGTTGGAATCACAACCAACTTTAATCTAGAGCAAGCCTTCCAATTAGGCCAATTGGCCATTTATGACAATATTAATCTTGATCCAGAAGTTGAAATCACAATATCAAAAGTATTAGATGGTGCAGATTCTATTTGGAAATTATCCAGCACAACAGGCACTAGTCTTATTCAAAATGCTAATGATAAGAGTACAGTTGTTGTTGGTGTTGGTAGTGATACAGAAGATAGTTTAAGTAGTGATACCGCTATCACTTGCACGGGTATGTTCGTGTCCTCACTAAGTTATACTTTCCCTGTTGATGGTAACCTTACAGAAGAAATTACATTCGTTGGTAATGCTAAGGCCTTAACAGGTAGCGTTAGTGCTCCTGGCGCCGTAGAAAATCCAGTATTACGCAGACAAAATGTAAATATTGCTGGCTCAACACTACCAGCAGTAGTATCAGGCAAGAATATTAGTAATATTACTATTAGTGCTGATCTTGGTAGAGAAAGTATGTATAAGCTTGGTAGTTTGGCTCCATTTCATCGCTTTGTAAATTTCCCATTAGAAGTTACATGCGAATTCGAAGTTATTGCCACCGAACTTGATGGTGTTGCTGTTGATATTCCTACCGGAGCATGCAGCGGACTCAATGTTGCTGATAGTAGTATCAACATTGTTGTTTGTGGTAGTGGTGGTGAAGGCGGCTATTCTTTTGATCTTGGAACCAAGTGCAAGCTTAGTAGTGTAAACTATAGTGGTGGTGATACTGGTGGCGGAAATGCTACTGTCACATATTCATTTACCACATATAATGAATTAGACATCACTGGCTGATACTATTCGTCTGGGAACATGGTACGGAGGGGAGAGATCCCCTCCATACTTTTTGTGTTATTATATAATAAATAAATAATTTATTAGGTAGGAAAGTAGGAACTAACATATGCCGAATAGAATTTTTTATGCTTGTCAGGCTGTTAGTGTTGATGGAGCTGCTGTTCATGGTGCTCAAAGCGTTGGTATAACAACTTCATTTGATCTAGAACCAGTATTTCAGTTGGGTCAAGTAAAACCAGTTGAGATAATGACCATATCTCCTAATGTTGAAATTACTGTTAGCAGAACACTAACTAGTCAAAACTCTACAATATGGAGTGGAGATTTTATTACTAATGTTGGAACAGCTAATAAAACTATATGCATAGCAATAGGCGACGATACTGCCCCATTACTAACATCTAATTTGGCACAAATTTATTGTACTGGTGCTGGCATTAGTGGTGTTACCTATACTTTTCCTGTGGATGGAGTATTTACAGAAGAAGTAACTTTTGTTGCTCAACATAAACAAATTGGTGGGTGCGGCATATCAATTAGTGAAGATACAACATCACAAGCAAAAACCAGACAATATTATAGCAGTGGCGCGCCATCATTAGTTACTAGCGCTGGTAATTTAACTAATATTACTATTAGCGCATCTATTAATAGAGAAAATTTATTTAAGCTGGGTCAATGGCAGTCTTATCATAATTATCCTAACTTACCAGCTGAAGTTACTGTGGAATTTGAGGTTAGTGCCACTAGCCTGGATGGTGTAGGAATTACTACCGTAGCATCTTGTGCTAGTCCAACTGGAGGAGCATTTGATCCACAAGATATAACATTAGATATTTGTGGTAAAACATTTACAATGGAAAAATGTAAACTAAGTAGCGTTACCTACGGAGGAGGAGATACTGGTGGAGGAAATGCTACTATTAATTTTACATATACGACATATAATAGTTTAGAGGTTACATAACAATAATTTTTAGGATTTATGCAAGACATAGAGGAATTAACATATAGAATTATTAATGGATATTATTATCTTAATATAAATCATAAAATATATAAGATATTATCTCCTACACTGCCTATTAAACAACAGGCACATAATATATACTTATCTATTATTAATAGTAATAAATTTGATGATACTAGTTGGATTAGAAAGTCTGAAGCTCAAGCTATTCTTAAAAATAATCAATTATGGGACGATGATAAAGAAAATCAACTTAAATTATTAAATAATAGACTTGATGATATGAAGATTGAGTTATATGTAAAGTTTTTAGATCCAACAATGAAGAAAAAAATTAAGACCAGTTTGTATACTGGAAAAATCAAAATACAGGAGATGCTTAATATTAAAAATTCTATGGATCATTTAACATTGGAACATTATGCTGATGGATTAAAAAATGAACATATTATTTTAAATACGGTGTATGATAATAATGATAATTTAGTTTTTGGAGATGTTGTTGATACGGATTTTTTTGAGTCTATAGTAATAGCAATTAATAAGTCTTCAATAGGAATGGAAACACTAAGGGCTATAGCTAGACACGATATATGGAAATCTTATTGGGATGCTGCAAAGGAAAGTATTTTTCCATTACCAGCATGTAATTGGACAGATGAACAAAGACTGCTTATAAATTTGAGTAAAATGTATAATTCAGTTAGAGAGCATCCTGAATGTCCAGATGATGATCTTATAGAAGATGATGATGCGTTAGATGGTTGGATGTTATTTCATAGGCGTAAAATTGAAAAAGAACGTAAAAAAAATAAATTAATGGATAGTGTTGGCGGAAAATATAAAAATGCTAATGAAATTTTTGTTGTAACTAATTCTATAGAGGAGACAAAAGAAATTTATAGTTTGAATGATCCAGAAGCCAGAGCTGCTATTAATCATATGAAATCATTGGCTAAAAGTTCTGATCAACCTATTCAATGGGCCGATTTACCACATGTTAAAGCCGATTTACAAAATAAATTAAGACAAAAAAATGCTGCTAAGGGAAAATAAATTATGAAAAACAATCAAAACAATAGTAGTAGACGACAAATTATTGATCAAATGGAAACTAGATTTAAAACTATTATGATAGGTTCTATAGCCCGATTTGAAAAAGAATTTGGGGCTTTATGGAATAATAATAATGAACCAACAAATGATCAAGAGGTTTATTTTGGAGATAAATGGGAAGATTTGAGACAAGACCTGTTGGATCATGGTAATAATCAAATCCGCCAAGGATTAGAAGAATTGAATATGTATTTAAATAGTGTTGAAAAATATAGATTGCAAGTATTTTATAATCAAAATAGGAGACCTAATAATGAGTGATACTTTTAAGATTAAGACGCAGGATAAAGAAACTAGTTTTCTAGTAAAAATGCCTAGCTTACAGAACCAAAGAGAAGGACAGAAAGTATATAATCAAGCTTTCTCTGATGCTGTTAAGTCTGGTTCTATAGTTAGGGCAAAATTGGATGATCTATTAACAGAGCAAGGACTTTGGGATGACACTAAACAGGCTAGATTTTTAACTATTCAAAAAGAATTAAATGATAGTGAAAAAAAGCTGGCTGTTGGAGGCATCTCTCTTAAAGAAGCCAAAAATGTGGCTATCTCAATGAAGAAGATCAGAGATGAGCTTAGAGACCTTATTTCTGTTAAAACTAATCTTGATACACATACAGCAGAAGGTCAAGCAGATAATGCTAGATTTAACTATCTAGTTTCGTGTTGTGTGGTGTATAATGATAACAAGAAGACTTATTTTAGTAACTATGAAGATTACCTAAATAGATCTTCTGATCCTGTTGGGGTCTTGGGTGCTCAAAAATTAGCCTCTATGCTTTATGGCTTAGACTCTGATTTTGAGAAAAAATTACCAGAAAATAAGTTTTTATTGGACTATAAGTTTATTAATGAAGATTTAAGATATGTAAATAATAATGGTAAGCTTGTTGATGAAGATGGTAGATTGGTTGATGAAAATGGAAGGTATATTAATCAGGAAGGAAAATTTGTTGATAGAGAAGGAAACTTAGTTGATGAAAAGGGTGATTATATTGTAGATTTTAGGCCATTTACTGATGATGATGGTAAACCAGTTGTATTGGAAAAATCAAAGAATGATACACCAGCTACTCAAGAAGCAATCGCAAAAGTTGTTGATGAGGCAAAACCAGCCACAGAACCAGCTTCATCCCCATCTGTTAATGGCTGAAACTATATTAGTGTCTAATTTAAATACTTGTAATAATCCTCCATGTTCTTTGGATGTGGAGGATTTTTATTTACTACATAGACTAATGGATTAATAATTTATGGCAGCAGCATTTAATTTAACAGCTCAAATTAATTTACGCGGACCAACAAATACACGAGCAATAGCTTCGTCTATTCGTAAGCAGCTATCAAATATTAAAGTTAAAGTGGACCTTGATCTTAAAGGATCATCATCAAAAAGTATTGCTGCTGTTAATAAAGGTTTACAAAATATATCAGCAAATGCAGCAAGAGCTAATACTAATATTAATCAATTAAATGCAAATATTCAAAGATTAGCTGCTAGTCTTGGTGGACTAGGAACATCTGGTCCACAAACTTTAGCAGCTACTGGTAAGGCTGCTAGTAGTGCTGGTAAATCTGTTAACGAAGTTTCTACACAGATGCAAGAATTCGGCAAGCAGTCTGGATTAGCTATTCGTCGTTTTGCGGCATTTAGTACGGTTACTGGTGTTATTTATGGATTAACTAGTGCTGTTAGTAGCGCGTATAAAGAATTTATTACATTTGATAAAGAAATAGTTAGATTATCTCAAGTTACTGGTACTAGTGTAGCAGGATTAGCTGGAATTACTAGCGAAATTACTAAACTATCAACAGGTCTTGGAGTAGCATCTGCTGACTTACTACAAGTATCAGTTACTCTGGCTCAAGCAGGCTTATCTGCACAAGATACTAAAACTGCACTAGAAGCATTAGCCAAATCAGCACTAGCTCCATCATTTGATGATCTTAATAGTACTGTAGAAGGTAGTATTGCTTTAATGAGACAGTTTGGTATTAGTACAGGAGAATTAGAGGGTGCTTTGGGTAGTATTAATGCTGTAGCAGCAGCATTTGCTGTTGAAGCTAGTGATATTATTACTGCAATTCAAAGAACTGGTGGAGTATTTGCAAATGCTAGCAAGGGAGTAAGTACAGGAACAGAAGCTTTAAATGAATTCGTGGCAATATTTACGAGCGTACGAGCAACTACTCGTGAAAGTGCCGAAACTATTGCTACTGGATTAAGAACTATTTTTACTAGAATTCAAAGAGGATCTACCATAGAAGCTTTAAAAGAATATGGCGTTGTTTTAACAGACTTAGAGGGCAAGTTTATTGGACCATATGAGGCTGTGCGTAGACTTAGCGAAGGTTTGGCTGGTTTAGATCCTCGTGATTTACGTTTTGCTAAAATTGTAGAAGAGCTTGGTGGCTTTAGACAGATTGGTAAGGTTATCCCTCTTATACAACAGTTCGCTACCGCACAAAATGCATTGGGAGTTGCTCAAAGAGGTCAGTCATCTCTAAGTAAAAATGCTTTAGAAGCTCAGAAATCTCTTGCTGTTCAGTTTGAAAAAACCAGACAAGCTTTCGTTGCACTTATTCGTGATGTTGGTAATAGTGGTACATTTAGAACCATAGCAACGATTAGTCTAACAACAGCTAATGCATTTATCAGTTTGGCTTCAGCACTAAAGCCATTATTACCAATGCTTACGGCATTAGCTGCTATTAAGGGAGCATCTGTTCTTAGCGAGTTTAGTGCTGGATTTTTAGGTGGTCTTGGTGGTGGCGGAGGAGCCAAGGGAGGTGGTGGAGGTGGTGGCGGAGGTGGTAGTGGTGGCGGCGGAGGTGGTGGCTCAGGAGGAGGCGGTCGTGGTAAAGGTGGAGCAGCTAGTTCCAAAGCTGTTATTGCTAACACACACGCTATTTCAGCAAATACATCTCAACTATCTACTGTTAATACAACACTAGCTACTATGATTAGTAGTTTAAATAATTTAACACAAGCTATAAACAATATGACTCCTCCATCAGCAGGACCAACAACTGCTAATAGTGGTGGAAGGATTTTGGGTTTTGCTAAGGGAGGATCTGTTCCTGGAACTGGACGAGGAGATAAGGTGCCAGCCATGCTTGAGCCAGGCGAAGTAGTAATGAGTAATAAAGCTGTAAATAAATACGGACGAGGTAAGTTAGTTAGAATGAATAAATATGCAGTAGGAGGCCCTGTTGATATTGAGGATTTAGAAAATAGAGATGGTTCATCAACTATTATAGAATCTTATGGTTTACCATATATACAAAAAAAAGATAAAATATTAGGCAATATTAATCGTGAAAATATAACATTCGATCCCAATTCTACAATTATAAATTGGAAAAAAATAGTTAAGGACACAGATTCTGTATACCAAAGACTTAAAACAGAAAATCCAGATGCAAACACATCCAAGCTCACCAATCAGGCTTCATCAAAAGCTTTTGAACAAATGATAGCACAAATTAAAGGAGGATCTCCATCAGAACAACCAAATTATCCCGTAGATATCATAAGAAAAAAAACAAATCCTTTAGAAGTAAAATTTACTAAAGACCCAGTTCCAGATATTGATTTACTTAGTAAATTATATAGATATAGATATGATAAAACAACTCTTGGAAGATATGGTTTTACAAAAAATATAGATAAAGACCCACCCATAGACATAGGAACACTAGACGTTGTTCAAATGGGTCCAAATCAAAAAAAAGCTTTTTCTAGTTGGTATAGCTCAAATAAAAAGAAAATTTTAAATAAAAATTTTGGAGGTCAAATACAAAAATTTATGGCAGGAGGAGTAGCTGAAGCTGGTGAAGCTATGACACTAGAAGACGCTAAGAAAAAAAGTAGAAAAGAAATTATGGAAATATTGGCTAGTAGGCCAGGAGGTATTTCTACAACAGAAAAGGCAGCGAAAGTTGGAAGTGGCGAAGTATATAAAATATTAGGACAAAGAAATCCTAATGCTGCTACGGAATCTCTTAAAGAAGCTATATTAAAAGAATATGTTAAAACATATAATAGACAAGCTGGAGCAACTCAAGGACAAATAACTAGAATGACTAATCAGGGATTAGTAGTTGCTGCTGCTGGTATGTTTGGTAATAAATTTGCAGATACGACAGAAACAATAGAGTCCTCCAAATTGTCATCGCCTGCTAAAGTAAGAATAATGAGTGGGGTTATGGGTGCTAAAACAGCAGCTTCTTTAGATGCTATGTTTACCCAAGAAACAGAAAAACTAACAGATAAAGGAGCAGAAACTCTTTTAATATCAGACATTCTAGAAAAATTTGGATTAGGTAAAGAGCTTAATTTAGATTTTGATAGAACCCTAGCTATGGGAGCAGATGAGATTTTATCAGATCCTGGTTCTCCAGTTTTTTCTGAATTTTCTGACAGAAGTAAAGTACAAGAGGCGCTAAAAAAAGCAAGACTAACAGCCCTTGGAGAAGCCCTAGCGTCTTCTGTTAAAGATAGACCAGAGCTACTAGGCTCTACTAAAATAGTAACAGCTAGACCAGATTCTACACTAGATCTAGTTCAGAGTTGGCTTAGTTCTCAAGGATTACCTATTCCATTATCTCAATTTAAAGGTTTTGGAGGAGCGGGAGTTAAAGCCGATGATATAGCTAAACTTAAGGCAGCTTTCTTGAGTCCAGGATCCTTATTTGTTGATGATGATGCTAGAAATATAAGTGCTGCTAGCTTAAGAAAAGATGTTACATCATATCAGTATGGAATTGGCAAAAGCCTACCCAATAGTCAAGCAGAAGGAGATATTCAAGGATTATTATTAGAACAGATTATACAAAAGCTTGGCGGCCCAGGAGCATCCAAAGGATTTGGTTTTGACTTTCCAAAAGGATTAGGAGCCGCTGCTAAATATTTTGATTTACCAGATGATATTCCAACAGACGTTAAAAGAACAATTAATGGGCCATCAACTATTACAGATAATATAGTTACTTGGCTTAAAAATGTTATGGGTTATGCTAGTGGTGGTAAAGTAGATTATTATTCATTAGAAAAAAATAGTGGATTAAATTCTAGAGAATTCGAAGATATAGCAAACTTTGCTAAGACGAATGGTTTTTCTTTGGAAGAATTTAAAAAATATCTACAACAAAGAATACAACAGAAACAGGCTAAATCTGGATTAATGATGGATCCAGCCGGTTTATTAAGGAGTATTACCCCAGAAGTATCATCAGCAACACAGAGACAAATGGATTTGGCCCGTTCTCTAATGGGGCCAACTGATGCGCAGTATAATCCAAAGTATGATAATGCTAGAAAATTTGCTATTGGTGGTTTAGCAGATGCTACTGGTGAGATGGCTGGTTTAATGACAGGACTATATGGAAATAGACAAGCCAAAAAACCAGAATCTAAAGAAGATAAGAAACAAAAGAATTTTGGTAAGATAGCTCTTAGAGATGAAGGACGATCCATCAGTGCCACATATTTTAAAAATGATGATAGATCTGGTTCTGTTAGTGCTTATAAGATGAGGGATTATTTATATTATGTAGGCTTGTCTCAGGCTACTAAAGGTTATGGCCCTAAATTATATGACGCTGTTATGGAAGCTGTAACGGCAAATGGGGCAATGTTAACTGCTGATAGAACTAGTGTGAGTGGAGATGCTAAAAGAGTTTGGGAATATTATTTTAATAATAGAAGTGACGTAAAAAAGACCCCACTTAAGCCTGATGATTGGACAAGAAATTCGTCCATGGTTGATCCTAAACTATATGGTAAAGAAGATACTTGGCCACCAGCTAGTGATCCAGCATGGATATTACAAAGCGGATATAGCAAGAGCCCCGACCTAATTAATGATAAAAGCTCAGTAATAAGACTAGATCAGCCTCAAGATTCTAGAACTATGGCTCTAGACTTTTTCCGATCTAAACAAACTTTTGCTTCTGGAGGATCTGCGCAATCCACTGTTCCTGCTTTATTAACTCCGGGTGAGGCTGTTATAGGGCCAAAAACTGCTAAAAAAATTGGATATGGCACTTTAGGAAGAATGAATAAGGCTGATAAAAATGGAATGGGACAATATGCTGGTGGTGGTGACGTTAGCCTAGTTCCAGGCACAGGAAATAGTGATACATATGGTCCAGTACAATTGCCTGTTGGTAGTTATGTTATTCGTAAAAAAGCCACCAAAGCTTTAGGATTTAATAGTGGCGGAGCAGTCGGTGTTAGAAAATTTGCTTCTGGAGGAAGTGTAGATGCTGATAGAATGGACTATTTAAATAGAATAGCTGATAAATTAGGAATTACAGTTCAACAATATGAGCGTAGCGTTAGACAACAAATTTATAAGAAGGCATCAGGAAGTGCCGCCGCCAAAACATCCTCTCAAACTGATATACAAGATTTATTAACTAAAAATCTTAGTAATATTGGAGACGCTGATGTTGAAAAAGAAACTAGAGAAGGCTTGACTAATCTTTTTAAGAAAATTGATCCAAAGATAGATGATACAAAATTATCTAAAACTATAGACGATATTGTTGACGGTATGAAAAAAGGATTTTCTGTATCAGATCTAAAAAATAGCTCAACAGAACTAGAACAAATTTTAAATCAAAATATTACAATACAATCAGAACTTTCTTCTGCTACTGCTGAATTTGAAAAAGAATTAGGATTTTTAACAGGCAAAATGAAAGTTAGAGGTATTGATGTTAAAGCGCAAAAATCATTACAAGAAGGTAAATTTGGGGCTTTAGAAAAGGGTAATATTCGACAAGCACAAAGAAATTTAGAATCTCCAACTGGAAAAGTATTAGATAGAATTGGTCAGGCTAATAGTACTGCTAATATACCAGGAATGAAATTACTAGAACGATCATTTCCTAATGTAGCAGATAAATTAAATAAAATGGGTGATAAGGTTGGTGGTATAACCGGAGTTATTGGAGCAGCAGCTTCTCAATTAAGTTCTCAGATGCCCACTATTCTTAGTACATTAGATCATTTCGCTGGGACTGTTTCAGAAACTAGTCCTGCTATATCTGGTTTACAAGGAGCATTGAAAAGTGCTAGTAGTTTTGGTTTAAGCGGATCTATTGTTGGTCAACAAGCTTTTGGTGCTAAAGGAGCTGCTGTTGGCGGAGCAGTAGGTTTGGCTGGTGGAGCAGTTTCTGGTTTTATTAAAGAGTCCACGGCCAAAGAGGTAGAAATGGCCATGAAAGGAGTTAGTGGAGCATCCAATACCCTATCTAAAACGTTAGACGAATTAGCTAGTTCTAGAACATTTGCAGAAAGAGAGGAGCTTCAAGATAGAGCAAATAAAAATTATGAAGCTTTAAATGTTGCATTAGAAACATCTGCTAAAACCATAAAAGATAATAGAGTATGGAGTGCTGTTTCTGGTGGATTAGAAGGATTTTTAAGCACTCTAACAACCGTTATAGGAATGATGGCCGCAGTAAATATGAGTGGAGGTGGTTTTGGCGCTGGTGCTGGTGGAGGCGGTGGCAAAGGACCAAAACCCAGAAGAAAGCCACGAAAAGCTATTGGTGGTAGAGTAGGACTAGCTACCGGAGGATTAGTTCCTGTTAAATTAGCTAGCGGAGAAGGAGTTTTTACTCCACCATTACCAACCAGTAAAAATGAATTAGACCAAATGAATCAGGCTGATAGAAATGGATATAAGCCATCATTTGGTGGACAAATGGGTATAGTTCCTGGTAGTGGTAGTGGCAAAGTTGATAATTTTGATACTATGTTACCAGAAGGTTCGTATGTTATAAGAACAGATGCTATGAAAGCTATGAACGAACAAGATATATTTGCCGCTAAGGGAGGCAGAATATCTCGTCAAGGATTATCAGTAGGAGGAAGAGTACAATCTTTTGCCAGTGGAGGAGGAGTTAGAGGATATGCTGCTGGTGGATTAGTATTAAAGCTTATAGGCGGAGCTATTAAACAATTAGGCCCATATTTAGCAGCTGCTTTTGCAGGCTCAATTGTCGAAGGATTTACTGCTTACCTAGATAATTCTACCGAAAAAGAAAGACTAAAAGCAGAGGTAGAGAGTTTACAGCAATTAAGAAGAATAGCAGATAATAGCGAGGCTTTTGCAACAGGAAATAAGGGTTATGCCGAAAGGGTGATGACACTCAGTGAACCTATTGAAAAAGCATCAATGACAGCTGATCAAAGACGATCAGCATATGGTCGTAGCAGAGATAGTTCTGGCAGATTAAACTCTTTGAATATACTACAAGAGCAAGAAGCTAGAACGTCTCTTAGTGCTGAGGGTATGAATGTTAGTGATAGTCAGAGTGTGCAAGAATATTTGGATAGCTTGGGAGAAGGTACAGAAAAACGTAAAAAGGCTGATGCGGCAGTAATCAAGGCTCAAGAAAGATTAAGACAAAGAATCTATTTAGAAGCTAGACAAAGACAAGGAGTTAGCGAAGATATTGCGGCTAAAGAATATAGATCAGCACAATTTGATGATAAGGGTGGAGCAAAGAATAAAGCTGCTCAAGATGTAAATACCCTTGTGGAAAGAGAGGTTGGTGGTGAAAATAGATCTAGAATATTAGCTGATAGATTAGAAATAGTTAATAGAGCTGTTAAAAAATTTACATTAGATATTACTGATGTAATGAATAGATTATCTTCTAATATGACTCGAATTGTTGATGAAATTGGGGCTAGCGCTGATAGGGCTAATAGTGTTTCTGGTGAGTTGTCCGGATCTGGTGCTAAAGCTTACTCTGGAGATTCAGAAAATCTAAGAGTATTACAGAATATAAGTGCTTATAGTAGAGAAGAGCTTGGTTCTGCTGTTGACAGTATCAGTAAAGGATTGGGAGATAATGAACAAACGCAGAAGATGGGTGATTTTATCAAGGGCCTTCAGGTTATTCAGCAGGAGTTGCCTTTGATTCTTAGAGATACTGCTGGTGGCGATATCAATGAGGGGGCAGAATCTAATATAAGATCAAAACTTGGTCAAATGTTTGGTGGATTAGATATGAGTCCAGAGATCCGTCGTCAGTTAGAGGATAGTGTTATGGATTGGATTCAGGCTAGTACTTCCATGAATAGACAAGGTATGACTATGGAAGATTTAGCTGGTAATGTTGAGGGTTTTAAAGAACTAAGTGATGCTGGTGAAAAAGCCAGACAAACTTTTGAGGAATATGCTAGAAAACAACTTGAAGTTAATCGTCAACTTGGGGCTATGTCGGATAATTTAGCTACAAGTTTTGAGAAATTAGCAGATAATACCATTAAGGTTCAAGACATATCCCTCCAGTCAGCATTACAGCTTAAAGAAAAGTTTGGTCAAACCATATCCCTAAGAGAAATGAATGCACCGTTCGAATCTTCTGTAAGAGGATTAACTGGAGGAATAACTGATCCAGCAGCCATAGGTAAACAAATATCAGAAGCTATAGCACAAAAAAGAGTATTAGAAAGTGATCCTAGTAAAGCTACAAGCGCACTAGGCTCTGGGCAAATAGCTGGCTTAACGTCAAAAATAAATAAATATCAAAGAGCTTTGGATGTTTTAGCAAATAGTACTGATAGAGCATCATCAGCACTTAAGAAGATCGATGAACAATCACAAATATCTGCTGGTCGTCGTCGTAGCGTAATGGATTTCTTTGGTATGTTAGATAATCCAGAAGCTATGATGAATTTTAATAAAGAAACTAGTTCCTATAACAGAGTTATGGGTGGCGCAGGAGGAGTTGGGGATATTCAAGGCGCTCTATCGACACTACAATCATTAGAGGGATCAAGAAGTCCAGAAGAATTTGCTAATTTACAAAAACAATTATTTGATAATATAACAAGAGTACTTGGCAATAGTGGAATGGATCCGGTTCTTATTGACACATTCAAAAAAACTTTTGCTGCTGACTTTGGAAAACCACAAGATAATCCTCAGATAAAACCATTTATTGATGCGTTCAATGAGGCGGCAAAGATTCAATCAGATGCTGTTAGAGCACAATCTGATTTAATATCTCAAGGCGGTCAGCTATTATCCAATGCCCTAGCAGCATCTGCAACAGATTTTACTACCAAAATGAGAACAGCCGTAGATGGGGTGGTTGCTCAATTAAATGCTGTAGCCAATAGATTAGGATTAGCAGGAGCGGCTCCTGCGGCTGGCGGAAGAGCCAAGGGTGGTATTGTAGGTTATTATTCTATGGGAGATATGGTTAGTTTTACTCCTCAAGGCACAGATACTGTACCGGCAATGTTAACTCCGGGAGAATTTGTAGTTAATAGAGCTGCTACTAGTAAACATTTACCATTATTGCATAGTATTAATAGTGGCAAATATAGTAGTGGTGGTAAAGTAAAATATCTTGCTGCTGGTGGCCGTGTACCAGGAGCGCCAGAATTTGATCTTGGTACGACCACAGAATATAGAGAAGAGAATAGTTTTGGAAATAGAAGTATTTCTACATTATCTCAGCTACAGTATGAATCCAGATATGGTGTGCCAGGAGTTAGGGATAATGTAAAAATGATTTCTGATGATATGTATGATTCTCTTAAAAATAGGTCTACAGAAGAGTCAAGATTAAGACAAGAAGGGACTCCTATGCTTTATCATGACGAAAGCACAAGGGGTAAGATTAAAAAAGCCAATCAATTAAAACTCAATAAAAAACAATATACAGAATTATCTATTGGAGAAACAGAGCGTAGAATACCTCTTTATCAAAGACAAACAGCAGAATATTATCCGAATGGAGCAGATTTTGATCATAGAGCATTTGATCAAAAGATGTTAGATTATAAAGACTTACCCACACTAAATTATCTAAATGTAGATATTCGTTCAAATAAACAAAAAATCGCAGCTGTTAGTCAGGCCATGCAAACTAGAGATGGTTTTCCAGACTTATTGGCAAAGTATTTATTAGGTTTAAAAGAGTATGAAAGCACATGGGCAAGTATGGGACTTGGTATGGCTTTAGATTTAGAGAATCTAGTTCCTGGTTCTGTAACTGCTGATGCTGGCCCAATGATTGCTAGTAAAGCATTAGGATGGTTAAGTAAAAATACAGGTATAACAAAAGGCATATCTACTGCTATTAAAAAAGGGGCTACAACTCCTCTTGGTAAATTAAAACAAGCTAGTACTAAGGACTCGGGTATTGGTAGAATCTCAGCTAAAGATTTAGGTTTGCCAGAGTTTGCCCCTGCCAGCCCAGCAGCTTCTACCAAAGCAAAACCTCCTAAACCAACTAGTGGATTTGATAGAGTTATACAAATAACAGATGATGTTAAAAGTCTTATTGGTAGACTTCAGTCAGAAACTGGCAGTAAACTAGCATCTAGTTTTAATAAGTTAGGTGCTGATAATTTATTACAAAATACAAGGAATGCGTTGGGTATTTTTGGTATAAATCCAGAAGATTTCTACTTAGCTATGCCAGATTCTATTAAAGTAGCCCCCAGTCTTAAAGATATGAGAGGATACTATGCTGCTAATAAAGGAGCATATAGCGGCTTAGGAGATGTAGTAATACAAAAAGATGTTACTGCAAAAACCCTGTATCATGAAATGGTGCATAGCTTATTTGATGGAGTAAGAAAAAAGGGTGGTGGAGCTTGGGAAAGATATCAATCCAAAGTTATGGAAGTTTTTAGTGGCAATGATCCTTATAAACTTACTGATGCCATAGCACAGTATAGTGATAGCTATAAAGCACAAGATATTGTTTATGGTAAATATTATAAATTAAGATGGTTAGACGATTTAACTAATGGTGTTAACAATAAAGACCTAAGAGAGAAAATTTTAGATACATATCCGGAACTTCAGAATTTCTTTAGAAATCCAAAGAATATGAATATTCCATATGATACTAATTTTGATAGAATCGTTGGTGGCGCTTTAGAGTTAAGCGGTAGACCAGAATTATTAAAAACTGCTAGTGGTTATGGTATGGAGGAGTTTTTAACTAAGTTGGTTGATAGTTCTAATTTAATGAGTAATCAGCAGCGACTAGGATTAAGTAAAATATTAGATGATTTATTAGCAGGGCCTCCCCAAACCTTAAGAGATAATAGCGTTTTGGCTAGTCTTAATACTCCAACAAAATGGGAAGTATTAAAACAACAGTGGACAAGAGTTACAGATCCATTAAGAAGAATGGTCTCTCCACGAAAATCTACGCCAACAACACCTAAAGCCACAACTGCTCCGCCAACCACCACAGGCACATCGGCTGGAGGAGGCACTCCAAGAACAGGATCTCCTGGAGCACGAACTACTGGTCAGCCGCCGGTTCCTCCCAAACCAAGACCAAAAACAAAATCAAATAGAGGAGGCTCATCATCTACTTCAACAAGATCACGCTCGGGTAAATCATGGTCTGATTATTTAGCTAGTAAGTTTGATGATACTAAACAATGGTTAAGTGGAGGAGATGGACCATGGACCTCAAGGGCTAGCACATGGCTTGGAAGAATCTCGAATGGATACTTTCTTGGTAGTCTTGGGGTAGGAGCAGGCACATCCTTATGGCCCTGGATTACTGGGAATAGTTCGTTACCACCAGATGCTAGTTCTTCGTCAGATTCTTCTAGGCCAACAGGTGGCCCACTACCGCCCCCAGCGTTTGATCCAAAACAAGATCCAGTTGCCGATATAAAATATGCTACTGAATTTGCTAGAAAATTTGCTACAACAAATACATCTGCAAAAGACGCATTTACTAGTGATGATGGTAAATATAAATTTGGCCAAGTATTAAGAGCGGCCAAAAACTTAGGACTAAAAGATCCTATGGGTGTTACTGATTTTAGAGTACGAAGCGCTACTATACCATCATACGAAGCAGGAGATGGCTCAGACAAGGGAATACTATTAAGTGCAAAAGAAAGAGCAGATAAAGAATTAGAACTTAAAGAACTAGAAAAATCTATAGCAGATGCTGGGGATTATAATCTAGATAATGATCCCAATATGCGTACGATAGTTGGTCGTAGAGATCAACTACGCAGACAATTACGAGGAGATTATAGAGCACAAGTTAATATGGGTATTCCTACTGGAGAAGGTGGAGGTCCGCCAAAGTTTAGTATGGTTGCTCCTAGAATACCGCAACCAGAAGATTTTGGTTTTTCATCTCTTGATAAATATAATGATGAATATATTTTTAATCTTAATAAAAGACCATATAAAA
>Ga0049080_10000187_pt1 | contig 20419 bp, 25 predicted proteins | sample GreLakmeER15MSRF_FD_66716 | JGI IMG/M metagenome (GOLD analysis project Ga0049080, IMG submission 66716) | Freshwater lentic microbial communities from great Laurentian Lakes, MI, USA - Great Lakes metaG ER15MSRF | ecosystem: Environmental > Aquatic > Freshwater > Lake | place: Great Lakes... | reverse complement strand
TGGTTCTAAAAAGAAAATATTGGAAATATTAAAATCGAATACAACTCCCGTAAATGAATCAATCGAAATTCCTTTAAAGTCGATGGTAAACATTGCAAATCAGACTATTCAAAATTATTTGGAAAATTTAGATGAATCAACTAAAAAGAAAGTATTTCATATTTTAGCTAGTCGACCTGAAGATTTAGAAAAAGAATTTTTTGAAATTAAAGAGTCAACAGTTTCTAAATTAGAAAATCTTTTAGAAAAAGAAAGTGAAGATGATATGAAACAAAAGTTAGTTGAAACTATTCAAAAAATTAAGGATGAGAATTACGAACAGGTCAACTACATTAGATTGAAACAGTTGGAAGAATCTATTTCTCAGACTGATTCCTAAGATATTGTTGGTGTTTTGCAACTTTTATTTGTTCCCTTTTCCTAACTGATTTTTTTTCATACTCTTTTAATTCAACCAATCTTTGGTTTTGTTTTGTTTTGATTACCTTGGACTTTAAGGTCTTTAAGGCTTTTTCAATGTTTGAATCAACTTTTACTAATAACATATATCATACATATATTTGGAATATGTAAAAAGATTTACTATTTTTGATTAAAATAAACTACATAGTATCAAAAAAAACCCTATGAAGAAGGGAAAAACAATTAACATTAATCAATACGATTCAATTAAAACATTTTACGGTACTGTTGATTCAAAAGAACTTAAATCAATTTACATAAACATTCAAACTTGGGTAAACCCATCGGAAAACAAAGATAGTTGGAGTAATGTTGTTAATACTTTAAACCGTTCCATAAAACATTCAATTTTTTCATCATTAGATAGAGAATTGTTTAAAGAAAATTTTATAGTTGACTTGGACTTGAGAACTAGTGGGATTAGGAAAGACAAAAAATCTTTTATGAACTTGGAAATCAACTTATATACCAACTGTTTATTAGATTTTAAGTCAAATGAAATTAGAGATTCCGTAATAAAAATTATAAAAAAAATTTATAGGGAAAATATAATTAACAACAGACATTTTAATTTTTCATCGTCAAAAAACTCAGAAACGTATCAAACTATCTAAAGAAGTATATTTATTGAGAAATATAAAACAAATATGAAAATTTTGGGACCTAATCAGACGGGTAAGGGCATTCTAATAGAAATGGATGCTGGGTTCGTAAATCCGAAGGATAGATTGAATGAAGATTTTATCAAAGAACAAAAAGATATAGATTATAGAAACCCTTTTGAGTTTTATGCCGTTTTACAAAAATATGGTGTACCAAATAGAAATGGTCGTGTATATCCTGAGAGAATATTAAAGAGAGAAGCTGACAGATATAAGACAGCAATAAAAAAGGGATTATCAACATCCGAATTAAACCATCCAGAATCATCACTAATCGATTTAGACAGAGTTTCACACATAATAACTGATGTGTGGTGGGACAACAACATTCTTATGGGTAAACTCAAATTATTAACTTCACCAGGGTTCCACGAAAGCGGTGTAGTATCCACAAAAGGTGATATTGCGGCAAACCTAATGAGACAAGGTGTCACGATGGGAGTTTCATCACGTGGTGTTGGTTCATTAAAAAAAGTTGGTGAACAAAATGAGGTTCAGGATGACTTTGAATTAATATGTTTTGATTTAGTTTCATCACCATCCACACCAGGAGCATACCTTTTTTCAAATCCTGAAGATAGAAATAATTACGAAGAAAACCTTGAGGAGGAAAGAAAAGTTCATCAGGAAGAAAAAGGTTTTGGTAAGTCAGTTGATTTAATGAAAAGATTGTCCGATTATTTGGGTAAATAAAATTAAAACATATGGATGAAAAATATTTTGTAGCAAAAGTTGTTTATGAGTTACCCGATGAAAACTCAGGAAGATTAAAAAAAATGAGAGAAGAAAAACTTGTTAAAGGTTACTCACCTACGGATGTCGAATCTAAGGTAACAGAAAAATATCGCGGTTTTCAACACGAATGGAGAATAACAGCAATTGTTGAAAGTAAAATTGACGAAGTAATTCAATAAAAAAGGGGAGTTTTTACTCCTCTTTTTTTTTGCTATAAAAATTTGTAGTTCAACAAATGTAATTTTTTGTTGTTTGTGCAGTATTTATAGTAAAAAAATTCTATGTCGCAAAAAGATTTAGTAGAAGAGGCTTTACTCCAAATGAGAAATGTGGAGAATGTTATAGCCGAAAACGCAAAAGGAATACTTGCTTCAACTATGAAGGAAGAAATCAGTCAGTTGGTAAAAGAGTCTCTATCTGAACAAGATGAGATTGAGCTTGATGCAATGACAGATGTTGATGTCGATGACGACTCAATGGATGTTGATGCTGATGAACTAGAAATGGATTCGGATGAAATGGATGATATCGATGATATGGATTTTGAAGATGAAGATGAAACTATTGATTTGACAGATGCTTCTGATGAAGAAATCTTGGCAATTTTCAAACGTATGGGTGATGAGGATGGAATTATCGTTAAAAAAGACGGTAATGATGTTCACATAAAAGATACCGATGAAGATGTTGAATACCTCGTCAAAATGAATGAAGAGGAGGAAGATGAATTAGAAGAAATGGAAAAGGAAATGGGGGAATCTTATTTGGATGAAAAGGATACAGACCTTGAGGCTGTTTTAGACGCATTGTACGCTGAAGGCGAATACAATGAAGATGAAACGGAAGAAGAAATGGAAGAAGATGACATTATGTATGAAATCGTAATGGATGAGGATGACGATGAAATGGAAGAAAGTTCACACGAGGGTATGGAAATGGAGGAATCTTATGACGAAATGGAAGAAGGTTCTGAAGACTACAATCTCGAAGAGGCAAAAATGACTGTAAAACCTAAAGGCGTTGGGATGGGAAGTCCTAAATTTAAATATGGTAAATCATTACCTAAAAAGGGCTTCGACGACCACAAAAAACAAGGACCAACTAAAATGGGTACTGGTAAAGCTAAATTCGAATTCAAAGAGGGTGAAATGGAAGAGGACTATGGTTCTAAGAAACACGAATACAGACGTAAGAATGTAGACGGTGTTGAAAAGAAAGCTGGTGAAGAAAAAGGACACTACAAAGATTACGAAAAAAAGGAAACTAAAGAAGCTGCTAGAACTTATGGATTTGGTTCAAAAGAAGGTAGGGGTTTGAGAAAAGGTGTTACAAATAATCGTAATTACAATTATACAGACAATGGTGTAAAAGTTGAGTCTATCAACGCAGAGATGAAAATGCTTAGAGAAAAGAATGAAGAATACAGAAAAGCGTTAAATATTTTCAGAGAAAAATTGAACGAAGTTGCTGTTTTCAATTCAAACTTAGCTTACGCTACTCGTTTGTTTACTGAACACTCTACTACAAAGAAAGAAAAAATAAACATTCTTAGAAGATTCGACTCAGCAGAAACTTTAAAAGAATCAAAACAACTCTACAAAACAATGAAAGATGACCTTTCAAAAGTAGAGACACAAGGACTTAATGAAAGTGTTGAAAGAAAAATCAACAACCAAGCAAGTTCAGGTTCTTCAACAAGTTTAATCGAATCTAGAGCTTATGAAAATCCACAATTCTTAAGAATTAAAGATTTAATGTCAAAACTCTAAAAAATAAATAAACTAAAAAAAACAAAATTTAATACTAAAATGGGAGCATTATTAGAATCAGGTCTTGTTGGTAACATTGGTCTTAAGCACCTTAAAGTTATCAAAGAAGATACTATTAACAAATGGGAAAAATTAGGTTTCCTAGAAGGCTTAAAAGGCCACCTAAAAGAGAACGTTGCTCAGTTATATGAAAACCAAGCATCATACCTCATTAACGAAGCTGCGTCTACCGCTGACTCAGGTTCTTTCGAAACTGTTGTGTTTCCAATCGTACGTAGAGTTTTCTCTAAACTTTTGGCTAATGATATCGTTTCTGTACAAGCTATGAACCTTCCTATCGGTAAGTTGTTCTACTTTGTACCAAACATTCAGTCATACACAGGTGCTGGCCTTAACGAGCACTGGGCTCCTTACGGTTCACCTAATGCTGCTGCAGGTCAAACACCAAACAGTGGTTACGACTACAACACTCAAAAAGACCTTTACGATAGATTCTACGAAGGTAACGAACCTGCGTTAGACCCACCAGGTCTTTACGACTATTCTAAAGGACAGTTCTCAGCAATCACTGGCAACAACTCTACAGTTGTTTGGGTTGGTGATTTGTTAGCGGTGTCAGGTTACGCTTTAAATGACTACAGAAAAGTTCTTTTGGTTATGTCAGGTTTTGCGTCTACTGGTGCTGGTAAACTTATCGGTCCTAACGGTCAACCTATGGATACCGAAGAATTCTTAGCAGATTTAACTATCAGAGGTGTTGCAGGAAATACAACTACATCTGCGAATGTAAACAACAATTACCTATTTAGAGTTGTAACTCAAAGATATGGTAAAGGTATTGTTCAGTATGGTCAAAACGAAACATTAGCATTCCCACAGTCATTGACTGATGGTGGTACTTACTACGATGTATGTGACGCTGAAGGTAAAATTTACTTGGAAGTTGATTTACAAACTCCTGCTGAAGTAGGTGCTAATACAATTGACGGTTACACAGGGTCTACCTTCTCATCTAACACAGGTATTAACACTGCATTCATAACTACGTACAGAATCTACAAGAATCTTGAATTCGAAGATAAAATTGGTGAAGTTTCTTTTGACCTACAGTCAGTTACTGTATCTGTAACAGAAAGAAAACTTAGAGCTCAATGGTCTCCTGAAATGGCTCAAGACGTTGCAGCATTCCACAACATCGACGCTGAGGCTGAATTAACAGCTTTGTTGTCTGAGCAAGTGGCAGCTGAAATCGACCGTGAAATCTTAAGAGACTTAAGAAAAGCGGCAGCTTGGAACTTACGTTGGGATTACAACGGATGGAAGAGATTAGGTTCAAACGCAGTTCCTTACACACAGAAGGACTGGAACCAAACTCTTATCACAGCAATCAACCAAATCTCAGCTCAAATCCACAAGTCTACACTTAGAGGTGGAGCTAACTGGATTGTAGTATCTTCTGAGGTATCTGCTATCTTTGATGACTTGGAATACTTCCACGTTTCAAATGCAGCTCCTGAGCAAGACCAATACAATATGGGTATCGAGAGAGTTGGAACATTGGCTGGTAGATATCAGGTTTACCGTGACCCTTACTTCCCTGCAAACCAAGTGTTGTTAGGTCACAAAGGAACATCGTTACTTGATACAGGTTACATTTACGCACCGTATGTACCTCTACAATTAACTCCTACAATGTACAATCCATTCAACTTCACACCAATCAAGGGTATTATGACAAGATACGCTAAGAAGGTGGTAAACAACCGTTTCTACGGTAGAATTACAGTTGATGGTGTAAGAACATTCGACTTGAGAGAATTGAGATAATCTATCTCTTATTAAATAGAAAGGGGACCATTGGTCCCCTTTTTTATTTTATATACTTTGATTTATAAAAACATAAAGTTATTAAATTTTAACCTTATGTGTTTTACGTAAAGATTTTAAAAGAATTTCTGTTTCTTCAAGAGAATAAACACCAGAAAATAAGGCTTTTTCACAAGCTAATTTCATCATAAGTAATGCTTGTTCTTCTTGTATACTATCAATTAAATCATCCAAATGTTCAGTACTGTAATAAAAAACAGAACCGAATAGTTGACCTATTGGTTCATTGTTGGGTTGGTTTTCAATATTGTCGTTTTCGTTCATAAGAATATTTATTAATATAGTAAATTATGGAAAAAAAACAAATCGATGAAGCTGTTTTAGAACAGATAATGAAAGAAGACTTGGCTGTTTGGTTTGGTAAAAAGAAAAAACCTAAAGGAAGTAAACAACCCTCGGGTCCTTGGGTTAATATATGTAGAAAAAAAGAGGGTGGTGGGCATCCTCCTTGCGGAAGACCTGATGCGGACAGTAAAGGATATCCTAAATGTAGGGCTGCAGGTGTTGCATCAAAGATGTCTGACTCTCAGAAAAAAGCCGCTTGCGCACAAAAGAGAAGAGAAGAAAAAAAAGAACCTAAAGTAGGTAAAGGAAACAAACCAACTATGGTTTCTTACAAACCTAAGAAAAAGAATGAAAGTATTAAAGATACAATATTAAGAGTTCTTAAAGAGTCTTTGTCGAATCGTTAGTTTTAATAACCGTGGTATCCCTTACTGTATCACGGGTTTGGATTTTCAAATTATTTTCGACAGGTTTGGGTTTGGCCTTTTCTACAAAAACTGTATCATAGATTACTTTTTTGGTCTGAGTATCTAAATTTGTACAATCGTCAACGTATTCGGATTTAATTTCTGTTGTTCTTTTCTTAACAGAAATTTTATCTGTTAGTAGTGAATACAGGTTGACAGTTACTAATCCTATGAAAAGTGCTACAAAAATGTAAAACACTAAACCAAACCAAAATAATTGTTTGAAAATTTTCATACGATGTTTTTATAAATTGTTTGTAATGAGTGTTTGATATTTTCAGTTATTTCTTTTTCGAAAATTTCTCGTCTACATTCAACTTCATAATCAAATGTTTTAACAACTTTTTCCCAAGATTTATCTTCGAGAAAAACTGTGTATGAATAAATGTGATTGATTACTTTGATATGTCGACCTTCCAAAATTACTGAGATACCTAACTCGTCATTTTTAATATAACGTTTACCTGAGATGGGGGTTAAAAGAAGTGTAGAATCAGACTTGAGTATTAATTTTGTGCAGATGTTAACAGCGTCTCGTTCGTATTCAGATTTCTCTTGAGTGGGGGTACTCAAACGAATTACTTTAATTGTAGATTTTTGAACAAATCTTTTTAGTTTGTGTAGTAACAAATTCATAAATGGGGGTTAATACCCACAAATATAGAACTAAATTTGAATATGACAACTAGCAATATAAACCTGAACAACGTTTTTTACCATCTAAACCTGGCATTCTTCCTTTACAAACTTGTACTGCATATCCGTTAGCGTATGCTGAGGGATATACATCAAATTTTGCCTTTGCTGCGGATTTACCACGCGCACATAGCTTACTACCAGTCTTTTTTTTTCCTTCTTCCATTACTTCAATGTCAACGTCCATAGTTCTGATATCATCACCGTGAATTTCATTCATCATAAAATCAAAGACTTGGTCTAAATTATTTTTTGCTTCACTTACGTGGTCGTCAGCCCAATCGTGACCATCATCTAAAATTTGTGATACAGTATGTTCATCTAAGTTAAGTAATAAATCACATTGTCTTTTCATTTGTTCCAAATTTTGAAAAAACATATATCTATTATTTCTTCCCTCGTGGTCTTCACTTAGGACTTTAGCAACTAATTTTGCTAATTCAGTTTCTGTAATTTTAACTACTCTCATTTTTTGTTTACGATTGAAAATTGTAATGTTTCCTTATAAATATCCTTCTCTCCACTTGTGTCTACTTTCAAATCAACAAAATATTCATTTGGAATTTTATCTCTCATATCGAATATGAAGTAATATTCATTTGGAGTTCTGTTAACTCGAGTCCAATCCTGTACTTGAACTTCGGTAGTCCCTTCCATAACATAAACTCTGTAATATAATTTGATATCAGTAAGTTGAATTTGTGATGACCATTGTTTTTTTACATTGACCCCAATTTTTCTAATTTCGGTATTAAGAATCTGTTCGTTTTGTAAAATACCATAATAATTAAATCCGAACTTGGATGGTTCCTGAGATTGTGTCCCAATTTGGATTCCTGCGGTGTAAGGTTGCAATACAAATTGATTTGTGACATCAGGTATGGCTTGACCATTTATATTTAAATTTGACCAAACATCGTAATAAACACAAGGTGTCGGTGAACCTGTAAAAGCGTTTGGTACTGTAACTTCATAAACACCTTTTGTGACTAAACAAGTTGTTAGTCCGGTTGCGCCTGACATTAAATCACCATTTGCATCTTCAATGTTAACAGTTGGGAGATTATCCAAATTTACAAAATCTCCATCTTGGTAAATGTATAAATACAGTTTGTTAGTTTGATTTTTCAAGAATACATTTCTGTCATCCTGAATTAAATCATCATAAGTTGTTTGTAGGTATGGTTGATAGAATGTCTGTGTATATTGTGAAAAGAATCCAACACTATAACTCTCAGTCAGACCTGTTATTAATTCTATATCAGGTTTGTATGCGATACCCCATCCTGTCACACCGGTTAAAGAACCATCCAAAATACTATTAATTTCGTTTGACATATCAAAATTAATATCCTCATTACCTAATTCAAAATGTTGTGTATCAACAATTGTTAGTGCGGAATAATTAAGTCCTGTAATTCCTGTTAAACTGTTTGTATTGTCGTAGATACCAGGTATTGACCAATTTGATACCGTGGTTGTTTGGTACCAGTTGGAGGGTCTTGTTGAAAATGCTGCGTCATTGTATTGTTGTATTGCAGTCAAACCTCCTGAAATTCCGTTAGATGTTAATCCATATGGGTTATAATCGTAACCAACCCCCTCATCCCAAGTTTGTGGTGAACCTGTTGTACCTGAAAATTTAGGTATTCTAAAAAGAATTAAATCAAATGACGCAGCTCTTTTTCTGCCGTTTGACATATTAGTATTTATCAAATCATCTTCAAAAGACGAAGTATTGACCATATTGAGTGTGTGGGTCATTGCACTTGTACAACCTGTTGAAATGACCCCACTTGCAATTTGTTCTTGTAAATAAATTAAATCTAAATCGAATATAAATCGTGTAAATCCATAGTTTGGGACTATCAACTCAGAAAATCCAAAATTAAGTTCAACCACAGGATTTCTAGCCGTGTTTGTGTATAAATTCGAAATAATTGTATTATTCTTTGAATAATATGACCTTAATATAGACATCAGAATTGTTTTTCTTTTATAAATATCAATTCAAACGAATATTTTGGTTCAATACTTTATCATATGCCTCGTTTAGTAATGTTGTAAGTTCTTCTACATTAGTGCCACCACCTACAGCAACAGGATTTGTACTTTTACCAGGATAATTATGTGTATGGGAAATCAAAAACCTTACTATGTAATCAATAAGTTGCATTAACTCTTCACCTCTAACCATACTTGAAGTTCGAGGTAGTATAATTTCATTAAATTGTGGCTCTGTAATACCATAAAGATTATTTCTGAAATTAATTTTTTCTTTACCAGGTATTTGAGAATTTTGTGACAAAAGATATGTTCTGTTTGCAACTAAAGTGGCATAAGTGGTTGGGACGGCATTTGTTTTGACCTGATTAAAAATTCTTCTTAATATTTCGATAGGTTTACCAACTTTCCCATTTTCATAAATCAAACCATAACCCCCTTTTTCATCATTATTGTTTAGTTTAATTTTTTGAAAAATTGACGTAAGATTATCTTTGGTTTGTTGATTGTCCGATTGTAAAAAGTTGTAATTACTGACCGTAGGTCTAAAAAAAATTGGAAACCTTTCTTCCAAAGAATTAAAAAGTTTTGTACCATTTTTAGTTTTTTGTTTCGAATTACAAGTCTTTATAAATAAGTTTATAAAATCAATTGTTTCTGTAATTCCTGATGTCGTAAAAATTTCTTGTGCAACAATTCTTTTATATAACTCAACATTATTTGTGACATCATTAAGAAAGGCATTTGATAATGTCTGTGGGTTAGGTATTAATCTGTACAAAGTACAATTACCGTTAAAAATTTGGAATTGATTTTCGGGATTGTTAATGTGCCACTCAATTAAAAACTTAACTTGTGGATTATTCGTTTTTACGTCAAAAACAGTTTTATTAGGTTGGACTGTTCTTGTATAATCAAATTTAGAAAGTTGTAAAAAAGCTCGATTTGGATTACCAACGGGGTCAGTATTACCCATCAAATTTGCTTGATACTTTCCGGCTCGTAAAAGAACTTCATTTTCTTTTAAAACTAAGTCTGTTGTACCCCTACCCATAATTGAGATATCGCCAGGGTCTGGAAATACACCTTCAGGGTCAGAATTTTTATAAGTACCATCAGGGTTTTTTATGAATTGTGCAGATTTTTGTCTTAGACCTTGAATATCACCTAATCTTTGTGATTGAAGATAATTTTCTAAAACTATATTTTGAACTCTTGAGAATGGTCCTTGTATGTAGTACGCATTTAGGAAGTTACTAGTGGCGTCGTCGTGGTAGTAAATTTGAACAAGCTCTTCTTCCTTTGGTACAGCATAGATGTAAAGAGGTAAAAAACTGTTGAAAACGAATGGGTCTTTTTCGGTCCAAGAATCAGTTAAGGGGTTGAAATTTTCAACAGACTGACTTACGGCTTGCGAATCAGTAGATAATACTTGGGCACGAACACGACCAAGATTTAAAGGGTCTTGATTGTTCAGTACTTTTCCATAAAACCATATTCTAGCCATTACGTTTTTTGTGTTCTTTTAAAAATAAATTATAAACTTCTTCAGTTTTGTCTAAATGATGAGTAAGACCAATAATCAAATTTTTAGTTTTTTCAAATTCTTCCACTAAAGAGTCCATACTAGACTCCAAAATAGTATTCTGTAATTTATTCACATTTTTACAAGACTCTACTATTAAATCAAATTCTTCTTTTGTCATCGTGCTTTTCCTATTGGTAATCCGGTTAAGGCGCTGATTCCGATATCAATAACCCCGCTTTGAGCATCTTCAATACTCATTCCCTTTTGTGTTGCTATTTGATAGAAAATCATTTCATTTGGGGAACCATCGGGCATTGGTCCCGTGGGTACTCCTAAACCTTGTAAAATTTCTGTAGCATTTATAGTTGCCCTTTCAGGTGAAAATCCTGGTAAAACATCTGCAAATGCTAACAAGGATTTATTTATTCCTGGTAACCCTGGTAGTTGTTTAGTTATTAATTTGAGTATTTTTTGTATTGCACTTACAAGTGATTTACATTCTCTATAAGCAACCGCGGTTTGAATCACAAATTCACCAACTTCAATTAAAGTTTTGATGATAAGAAATCTTCTATCTTTAGTTGTTTTATAAATGTCTTGTAAAATTAATTTGATTATTTGTAACAGATTTTTCTTAAGTGTTTCAAATAAAACCTCTAAGAATTTTTCGGATATTTTAGCAACAATACCAAAGACGAACTTTTTAAATTTACGGATAAAATCAATACCACTATTCATTATTTGATTGGCAATATTATTAATACTATTACCTGAAGTTATACCACTATTTACAATGTTTATAATACTATTTCCACTTATAATAAGTTGATTGGCTAATCCAAAAACTTGGTTTTCTAAAAAAGATTTGAACATAAAAATTGGAAACAAAACTTTTGGGGATGCGAAAAGAGACATTGCCATAGCTGTAGGAATTTTATTTAAAACATCTTTGTTCCAAGGGTTTTCCCAACCTATACCAGGAAATAACTTGTCCCAATTCTGTGGAATAGAATCAAGTAAATTTTCAACTATTTCAACCTGTGTTTCTGCTGGTGTGTCATTAGTTATACCCGTTAATGATTCAATAATTTCCTGACGGTTAATTGGTAACTCAACATTATTACATTCTACATATTGAACCACACCTTTTTTAGCGTTATTAACAGATTGGTCTAAATTTCTCCTGTCAGCCTCGTTAAGGTCAAAAAAACTATCATCTACGTTATCGTATGGCGATACTTTTGCAGTACCTGAAACATCAATTTCTTTTTCACCTGATTCACATAAACCAAAAATTCTATTTAAAATTAATGCAAATGAACTTTCATTTTCAATTTGACTTATTGACAAGGGTGCTGAAAACGCACCTGTTAGTAAATTTAATAGTGTACCGAACATAGCTTTTGTGTCAAGTATTTCAATACTATCATAATAGTCACCAATTGATTTTACAATTGTGTTTGCAGAATAAATAAATGGGTCTAAATTAATTAAAGGTCCTGATTTTGATTTAGAGGGTGTAGTTGATGGTGTAGAACTTGGTAATGGTGTAGGAGATGGTGTAATACTTGGTGTTGGGGTTTGTGTGGGTGTTGGTGGAGGTGGAACTTGTTCTCTATCTAATAAAGCAACTTGAAAAAAGTTTCCTGTAGAAAAAAGTGGTGTTGCTTGACCTATAAATTGAAAATCAAAAATTCTTGTTTTCGAAATCCCTTGGTAAGGTAAACTATAATCTTGAAAAAAAGACCTATTTTTATTTTGAGTTCTATCCCAAAGTTCGTAATTCATTGGAAAACTATCTTTCTTATCACCGTAATTTTTGTATAAAGAAACTGCAGTAATTCCTGATGTATCATAATAAACTTTACCTATTAAAGAATTCGGGTTAATTTTCAAATTTTGAAACAAATCAATATCTTCCACTCTTACCATTATAGTTTGGTTTGTAGGTAGATTTGACATACCCTGAATAGCATTAATTTGATATGAAGGAAAAGCTTTATATGCTTGTTGTATTGAACAATTCAAGGCTTTAAAAGCTTCTTCTTTTACTACTTTAGCAACATAAGGTTTCATCTGAATAGCGGTATTCAGAAGTAATTTTCTTAAAAATTTAACAGTATCTGTACCATTAGCATTCGATTGTCCACCGGTTTTTTGAATTAAGTTTAAAAGTTGTTCGTAACTTGTGGGTATATTTCTTTGGAAAGATTTTTGGTCTTTCGCAATTGATGAGAGTTGTTTTGAATATTCGCCCGCACCCCTCGCATCTGAATCAGCTGCCGATTTCGTTTGATTTTTTGTTGCCTCAGATACTGCAACATAAGATTGAAAGGCTGATATTTTAGACTGTATGTCTTTATATCCGCCTGATACATCTGAAGAACTATCTGATACTCCGAAAGGCATATTATTTCATTTTATAGGTTGGTTCTTCAACAATTTCAGCGTCTTTGTCAATTAAAGTACGTAACAAATCATCATCCAAATCTAATAGAGTAAATGATTCTTGGTTAGAATTAGATTTTTCCCATATACTTGCCTGTAGTTTTGACAGAGAAAGTTTTTTCTCAACACATTCATTTATAATTCTTTGTTGTTTTTCTAAAACTGGCCCGATTTCTTTCATATCTTGAGGCTCTCTCATCATAGGAATCAATTTGTTTTGAATCCTTATGGCGGTATTTCGTTGTTCAACTATTTCATTATAAATTTCTTGCATCAATGAAAGTAGTGATTCCTTTGTTAAATCAATAACTTTTCTTTGTGGTCTTGGCATATCTATAAATAGTTTTTTTACTCTTTTATTTTAGTTTGGACCATCAAATATAGTTTTTTGAATTTTTTCATAGAGTTCCTAATTTCTTTTGTTGATAAATTAGTCATTTCCCTTAGAGACAATAGAACAATATTTTTATTAAATTTATTGTTGTCATTACCTGAGAATATAGTTTCATAATTTTCAAATAAGTCTATTAATGCATATCCTAATTTGACCTCACTTGTACTCAAGTTTTCATTGTCAATATAAGATTTTAGTTCATCCAAATAAGAAATAATTACCACCTCTGTTTCAACTATGTCAGCATCAATAGTATATATCATATCAGGTCTTTCTTCTAATGAAGAAGAAATATCTTCGTAAGATACTTTCCTATTAGTTTCTTTTTGGTCCTTAATTATTTGACCCATCAAATAATTTTTACAAATTGTACCAAAGTAAGAATATGCTTTCTTATTTTTTGCTGGTTGAAACTTATCAACTTTTGTCATCAAGAAAGAATGTGTATCATTATGGATTTCTCTAAAATCCATATCTTTCCTATAAAGTTTGTATCTTCTTATTATCGAAGAAATCATTTTATCCAACGGATATCTTAGGAATTCATTGTAAACCTTATTTTTTTCTTCTTGGGTTTCAGCTAATAAAAACATTTTTACAGCTTCTTCCTCTCTTACATCAAAGTAATTTGTTGGTGTTGCAGTCGCTTTCCGACCCCTTTTTTTCTGAAGAGTTTCTTGAGTAGTGGCTGTTAATGATTCTAACATTAAGCACTTTCACTCTCATACTTTATGGCTCTGTCATTTGTGAAAAAATATTCTTTTCTTGCCGTCTGAACCCAAAATGTAACTTCATCTCCAACCATCTTATCATTACCGAATTTGTAATTCCAAAAAATTGAACCTTCTCTTAAATTCATATGTTTGTATCCAAGTCTTGGTATTGTCATAATTTGTACAGAGTTGTACGTTAATCTTAATAAAAATTCATAAACAAAAGTAAGTTTTATTGATGATTTAAATCCACCAAAATCTTCGAATGTAGATTTTCTGATTACCATACCAGCTGTTTGAAAGTTTTGATAATCCTGAAGAATATCATTTGTAAGGAAACCCATTTCTTGAGTAAAGTTTGCGGCAAAAACTGCTTCATTTGTAAATCCCGCAAAAACACCTTTGTCATCTACATCTACTACAATAGGTAAAAATGAATCAACACTTGGATTTTTTTCAACGTATTGTAAAACGTTTTTGAACCAAATTGACGCATACTCATCGTCAAATTCAAAAAATGAAATCCATTCCCCTGCAGCATTTTGAGCACCATAATTAATTTGGTCTGAATAGTTTGGTTCTTTATCCCAAACTAACTTTTTTACAACAATATCTCCAAAGTCATAAGTTTCCAACAAATTTTGTAATTTTTCTTCTTGAGTTGCAACAATTACTAGTTCTGTAAAACCTACGGATTGTAATTTTAGTGATTGAATTGCTCTACTGAAATAGTCTTCAAAGTTAGGAACTACTGCAGATTTTATTGGTAAGATTACTGATAAATTTATATTTTTTTCCATATTATTCGCTAAATTTTAATAATTGTTCTTCCATAGATTCAGCTCTAGAATTGATGTAAGAGCTAAATAGTTCTAGGGTTTTATTTTTAAATTGTTCTTTAGTTGGTAAATTTTTAATAGTTTTTTCTATGTTACTATGGATTTCAGGTGATAAATTATCTTCCAACCAATGTTGTGCCCAATCTGCAATCAATTCAGGTAAAATAATTTCATTGTTAACCCAAACACCGTTGTCTTCTGTCATCCACTCTGGTTTTAGGTTTGGTGTTATTCCAATTACAGGAACTCCACACTTCATACTTTCCAAGGGAAAGGTTCCATAAGAACTTGTTCTATCAATCCAAACAGACAAGAAACACTCAGATATTGCTTTGGCAAATTCTTGTTGTGACAGTCCACGAAGGTCTCGGAATGTAAACCATCTAAATTGAGGGAATCTTAAATAAAATGTTTTTATTAAATTAATTGTGTCAACCTGTTCTCTAGAGTGTACACCTATGATTGGCATAGGTAATTTATCAGATTTTTTGAAATAATCTTCAATAAAAGGTTCCAAAATGTCGAATGACTGACTCCTCATAATTTTTTGAACGTGTTCTTTTTGTGTTTCACTTGTAGTGATACATTTCAAGAAACCAAATTGGTTCCAAGTTTGACCTGGTTGCAAAGTTTCTAACATATACGAATAACCTTGACACAAAATAATTTTTCCACAGGGTAGATTTTTTACTTGTTCCATTACAAAACCAAAAATTTCTGGTAGAACAAGAAAATCTTCAGGCGAAATTTCTATGTTTGAATTTTCAATATAGTTGTGAGGTAACTCAACCATATACTCTTCACCCAACCAATTTGATACACCGTCATATTCCTTTTTTTCGTGAAGAATAATAGTATTATATCCTTCTTTACGAAGAATTAATGCCATATCATAAATGTATTTGATTGAGGCTTTAGCATTTCCTTTAGTGTCGTGTACAAAGAAATAAATCCTCGAAGATTTATTTCTAAGATTTTCAATAGATTTTCTTACTTTTTCTATTTGTGGGTCTTCCATATCAATAGTGTTTAATTAATTTTTTATTTAGAAGTGTGTTGAATGCGAGTTTAAAGGGAACACTCGTGTTATTTGTTCCTTTAAATCCTAATTTTTCATCACCTAATTCAGTCTCAGTAAAAACAACGTCCAGCATAAGTTTTATTAATTCATATTTTACTACATTGACTCTTTGTTCTGAAGTTCCTGAAATATTCAAACTTTCATCTCCAACAGTATCAATGTAATTTTCGATTTCATCCAAATCAACGTAATAATTTTCTCCAAGAACTTGTATCATAATTTATTTATAACTTCGTTTAATTGTTTAATAAAACTTACAGAAAGTTCTGTTTTAATATCTTTGTTGTAAGTTGAATTGAATTTTATAATTTTTTTATCTTCAGGATAATTTAATAATAAATCAGGATTTGCTGTAAGTAAAACGTCAACTTCACTCCACATTGAATTTATTGTTATTTGAGAGTAAAATTTTACTTTTTCTATTTGACATCCAAACTTTGAAAGGAAGAATAGTGTTGCAGGTTTTGATTTACCAATTTCATCTGAAACTATTAATATTTCGTGTTTATCCCTATTTTCTAAATAAAAATCAAATAAATCTTTAAATGTTGACATTTCGGTTGATGGTGCGTGACCAAATATTTCCATACAATGTTCTGTATATAAAAATTGGTATAATTCATCCTCATCTTTAAATTTTAAATGTTTAGAAATGTCTAAAGATTCTATTGGAGATAGTATTTTGTATTGTTCTTTTTCTTCATTAGAAATCAAAGGGTTTTCCAAATAAAACTTAGAGTACACCTGTTCAATTTTGGACAATGTATCTCTAAGGACTCCATTAACTTCAATACCAATTTTCATTAGTCTTCGTATTTTTTAAGAATTTTTGTAATTAATGGGTTTCTAACAACATCAGTGTGTTTAAACTCGTGAGTTTCAATACTTTCCATATCGCTAAATCTTTTGATTGCATCCCATAAACCTGAATGCGTTTTGTCTTTGTATCTGTCAGTTTGTTCTAAGTCTCCTGAGATTAAAAACTTTGAATTAAAACCAATACGAGTCAGTAATAATTTCATTTGGTTAGGTGTTGAGTTTTGTGCTTCTTCAAAAATCAAAATTGAATTATCAATATTCATACCTCTCATATATGCTAATGCAAAAACTTCAATGACTTCCAATTCTTTCAATTTTTCTCTAGTTTCTTTTCCAATAATTTTATTCAAAAGATAATAAGAAGGAAAAATATATGGGTCCAATTTTTCCTCAACATTTCCTGGTAAAGAACCTAATTTTTCTTCAGCTTCTACTGCTGGTCTTACAATGATTAGTTTTTCGTAGGGAGTTGATGGGTCTGCTAATAAATCGATTGCAGCTTTCATAGCGATGTAAGATTTACCAACACCGGCAGGACCAGAACAAATTGTTATTTCACTTTTAGTTAATTTGTCGTAATAAATTCTTTGACTTTCACTAAGAAATTTTTCTTTTGTTTTCTTTTTTATTATTGATGAAATCAGTTCTTTTTTTGATTTATAAAAGTCCTCACCACTTGGAGTTGGTGTTGGAGAATTATTTTGTCTTTTTCTCATTATTATTTTTTAAAGTAGTTATACCAATGTTCAACCATTTCATCTAACATTGATTCAAAAGTATATTCAGGTTTCCAATCCAAGGTTGTTCTTGTTTTGGTAGAGTCTCCTTTCAAATATTTTAACTCTTCGGGTCGTATAAAAATTTCGTTTTGAACCACAAAATCTTTGTAATTTAAACCCAAAGAATCAAAAACATATTTTGTCATATCCCTGACTGAGTGGGTTTTCATAGTTGATACTACAAAATCATCAGCAATTTCGTGATTTATAATTTTGTGCATTGCTTTTACATAATCTTTTGAATGACCCCAATCTCTATATGAGTCTAAGTTACCCAACTCTAATTTGTCTTTCATACCAAGTTTAATTTGTACTGCTGTTTTAACAACTTTGTTTGTTACAAAATTTGAACCTCGTCTTGGTGATTCGTGATTAAAAAGAATACCATTAGTCGCGTGTAATTTATATGCTTTCCTGTAATTCCTTACAATTGAGTAACCAAATAATTTAGAACAACCATAAGGTGACACTGGATGCATTGGTGTGGACTCCCTCTGAAAACCATCGTCATCTACAGAATTTCCAAACATTTCAGATGATGATGCCTGATAAAATTTTGCTTCGGGAACAATTCTTCTGTAAGACTCTAACATATTGAGTACACCCAAGGCATTCGTTTTAACTGTAAATTGGGGTATATCAAAACTTATTCTCACGTGACTTTGTGCACCTATATTATAGATTTCATCAGGTTTTACTTGAGAAAGAATTCTGTCAATTGAACTTTCATCAAGTAAGTCTCCGTAGTGAGTCATAATATCATTGGCGATGTGTAATACTCTTGCGTCTTGATGTTCTGACATAGAGTTACGTCTTACCATTCCGTGAACTTCATAACCTAAAGACAATAGATGTTCAGCTAAGTAACTACCATCTTGTCCGTTAATACCTGTTATAAATGCTTTTCTTCCCATCACCCTTTTTTTGATACTGTAAACTTATTCAATTCTAAATTATTGTATATACTTTCTGAACAAGCCAAGATTAAACCATCATCAAAATAAGATTGTTCAATTTCAAAAGAACAAATTATTTTATATCCAAAAGATTCTATTTTTTTTATAAATGGATTGTTTGGTGAGTGAGTACCTAAAAACAAAAAATCAATTTTATTTTCTTTGAAACTTTTTTCAGCTCCATCTAACAATTGATGTTCTGCATTTTGTATGTCCGCGTGTAAAACCTCTATTTTAGATAGTTTTTGATTTTCCATCAACCAATCGATAGAAATTCTTGGTATTTCATAGCCTCTCCCATCCCAATCTTGAAAATCAGTTTTTTCTTTATATGAATCTCCGATACACCCATTAATAAAAGTTCCCTGAAAATTATTAAGTTTGAAATTTAAACCGCCCAATTCACATTTATATGGATTTGGTTCAATCATAATGTTTTTAGCTCCTTTAATTTCTTTGTGAAACCAAAGGGAATAATATGACCAAAAACTACCACATTCTACCATAGTTGAATTTTCAGGGATTAAATTCAATACTTCATAAAAAACCTTTTCTTCTTGTGGTTCGTGGTGACCTTTAAGATAATTTATGACATCAGTCATCCATTGTCCGTGATATGAACCATCATATACTAATATACCGTTGTGCATAACAATACACTTATCACCATTAACTTCAATAACAGCTCCCGCATTTTCTACTTTTGGTATGTAGTCAGTATCTTGACACATTTTAACTTTTGGTAAATAATTGTAGTTGTACCCCTCGTTACCATAAATTATTTTATATATTTCTTGTAATCTTTCCATTTTATTCTATAAATTTTTTGTCTAAAGCTTGCCCAAAATAAGGACCATTTTTTTGTTCACAAATGATTGTATCATCCTCGAGAATTTCAAAAGTATGACCCCCAAATAAAGTGATATTCATATCCCCCTCACTTAATATTTTTGTGTGGATTAATGTATCATCAATATCGTAATGCCAAACTTTAATTTTACCTTTAAAAACCAACCAGGATTCCTGAGCGATTTGTTCTGTAAACTCAATAGGTTTGTAAATATGTTTGTGAGTTTGAAATTTTTTACCGGCATTTTTTCTAACAACTGAACATTGTAAAAAATTGTCCTCGGGTATTAAATCAATTCTATCTGTAACCTCATTTAAATTGTAAACAATATGAAGCAGTTTTGATGTGTCTACTTTAGAGTATACGTGTTCCATTTTTCAATTTTTTTTAGGATAAAAGTAACTCTAGAATCGTTCTGAGTTACCTCAGATGTTTCATCAAAGTAAGGTATTATTTTTATAAATTCGAACCCTATTTCACTTAATATTTCTTTGAGTATATCTATGGTCCAAAGTCTATGAGTTAATTTGAAATTGATTGTCTCAAGTAGAGTTGAATCATCGTATACTTTGATTTCAGTATCCATTTCACACATAGAATTAATTTTATCTGTTGTGGTTTTTGTTTCAGAAAAAATAGTGTGACCCACCTCGAAAAATTGTTTTTTTGAATATTCTTTTGGTGTATCAATAATACAATTAACACCATTCCAACAGTCAAAAATAAATGTACCCCCAACCTCAATTAATTTGTCGATTTCCAAAAAGTATTTGACCAAATCAGAAAGTTTTGTGATGTGATTTACAACGTTAAACATCGAAATTACAGTAGAGTATTTTTGGGGGAGAATTAGTTTGTCCAAAGGTCCAACGTGAGTGTTTATATTTTTAATACCGAGTTTTTCAATTTTTTGTAACCCCTGATTAATCATAGATTCCGAAAAATCGGTAGCGAGAATTTTATCAAAATGATTAGACAAAATAATACTATGAGACAGAGTACCTGCCCCAATATCTAATAGTTTTTTTCCCTGTGAATATTTTTT